>ONZS01000047.1_pt1 | contig 143893 bp, 138 predicted proteins | sample 1670921 | NCBI WGS metagenome assembly ONZS01 (sample SAMN06348104, study PRJEB24527) | human gut metagenome | biome: human gut; feature: ankylosing spondylitis patient; material: feces | host: Homo sapiens | place: China | collected 2015-10 | reverse complement strand
CAGCCATCGTTGTGTCTGCACTGGTCACTGCTGCACTGGGCTTTGAGGACCGCCCAGTGAAGGCTCAGAAGTAAGATAAAATTAGACCATAAAACAAAAACAGGGTGCGCCCTGCCGGACGCACCCTGAAAAAATCCACACACGATAAGTAAGGCAGGGAGTTCCCCAACGGGAACTTCCTGTTTTTCTTTGCCGGAGATATGAGCCTGTTCTGCCTGCCACGCAGCAAACTCCCGTTGACCTTCCACGCTGTTCCAGCAGGCAAGGATCGCCGGGTAGAATGCCCGTGCCAGACGGTCAATGACTTCATCGGGATAAGGGGAAGTGTTTGTGGACTTTTTCTTTTTGTTCAAACGCACGCTCCTTTGATCGTCCCACCGCAGCAAAGCCGGGCAAGAAAATCAAAGTTCCATTTTTATCAGGCGCAAGGGCGCGGATGCTTTCCGCCCTGCACTTGCGGCTGGTGGCTCGTTGATGGCTTACAAGTGCCTGTCGTTATGCGATTTCTTTCTCGTTCAGCATTTCTTCAAACTGTGCCATATACGCCTTGTGCTGCTTGAGGATTTTTAGTGTTTCAGTTTTGGCGTAGGAATCGTCCGGTAGCTTAGGCAAGTATCTCATCAAAAAATCAAAGTCCTGCTGAATCCGCCGGACAGCGACTTCCAGTGCAGAATAGTTGATTCCGTAGATTCGTTTCTGCGGAGCAGGGCGGTCCTCCGGGTGCAGAATCTCGTGCACGATCTGCTTGCGATTCGGAAAATCGGCTCTGGCAAGGCGGTGCATATCGGCATCACGGACTTTGAACTGCCCGGACAAGATTTTCTCCTGCATACCGGGTATCATCTGATCCATGATCTGAACGCCTCGCATGAACTTTTCAGAACGGGCAACATAGGATTCGCTGACATTGTGTTGCTCCGCAATCTGCTTACGGACGCTGTTTTCCGTAGCAGTGGGAGGAATTGTGTCATTTTGACACAATTCCTCTTGAACAGCTTCCTGCGTGGCTGTCGTGTACTGATTGTTGCCGTTTCCACCGGGCTTCCGATGCTCGATGCTGTACTGCTTTCCAACAAGGAACTTCTTCTGCTCCGGCGTGAGGTTGCGCCGCCCCAACTGGTTTTTGCAGATCCATGCGAGAACTTCTTCCCGGCTTTCAAAGGGGAGCGGCATGGTGGAGAAAGAGATTTCGGGATGCTCCTGAACGATTTTATAACGATTGTGACCATCAACAAGGGTGTTACCCCAAACGATCAAAGGAGAAATCAGCTTGCCCTCTTTGAGGATATTTTCTTCAAGCTGCTTGTACTCATCGTCCGTCAGCGGCGGGATCTGATTCTGGAACTCCGGGTCAATTTTCAGATTGATCATACGCACACTCCTTTATCTCTCCTGCTGCGCCGGTTCTTCCTCCCGGAAAAAGGACGCAACATTCTGCTTTGCGGTTTTCAGTTTGAGCAGTTCTTCCTTGGTTTCCTTGTACTGCTCGTAGAACTTCGCCTTTTCGGATGCCAGCTGCGCATACTCGGCTTCCAGTTTCTTCGGGCTGGGCAGCTTTGTGATGCTGTTTGCCTTGAAATAAGCTGCTGCCGCCCGGTACCCTGTCAGCTCTGCACGGTGCTGTTCTTCAAAGGCTGCGGAGCAATCTTTTTGGTATTTCTATAAATAATAATCAAGAGGGCGACAGCTTCTGTTGTCGCCCTCTTGATTATTATTTATTGTTCCCACGTTTTGGCTTTTTGTCGGACATTTATAATTTGGAGCTGGTATAGAATGCTGGGAATTGCAGAAACCAATGAAAAAATACCCAAGACAATAGAATGCTTGATAATGGCAAACAGTGCAAATAGGAGCAGCAGGAATAGCCATGGGTTACGCAAATTGCGGTAGTATTTTTCTTTGTCGGCGTAAGAAGTATGAAGTTCAAAAGGCTTTCCGTCGTTTGATTTTTCTACAATCAATAGTTCCCTGTTAAAAGTTGTTGCGTTTGTTGCAATACGACCGCCCATTTCCGCCCATGGACGCAATCGAACTTTTCCGACAGAATAGTTTAGATTGATATTCTTGAAAAATACCTTGTAGCCCATATCCTCCAAAAAATCAGCGTAGTCCGTTGCATTCTCTTTTGATTTTTCTCCGATAAACTCTACACAATAGGTCACTTCATCAGGACGGCATTCTTCAAATTCATAGAGCACCCTCCCTGTCCGGACAAGTCGATAGCCTTTTTCGGACATTTTGTTTAACCATTTTGCCTGTGCATTTAGTAATCCACCAAAGAAGCGATAACATTTTTTACTCATAAGGCACTCCAATAATTTCACTTGCAATGCTTACAAGTTCGGTTAGTCTTGCAAGCTCTTTTTCTGCAATTTCTTTTCCCTGTGCTGTAATGTGGTATTCTTTTTTTCTTCCCTCACTATCGCCATAAGGTTCAATCCACTTCTTGTCCTGCAAAGAGTTTAATGCTCCATATAAAGTGCCTGCGCCTAGGGAAAGCCGTCCGTCTGTTTTTTCTTCAATAAACTGCATAACAGCGTATCCGTGTTTTGGCGTATAAAGAGAAAGCAAAATATAAAAGGTGACTTCTGTAAGCGCACCACCTTTTGCATTATCGCGCATGGTTTGCCTCCTTGTTACGGTTACTGTAATAAATATATCACTAACCGTAATATTCGTCAAGCAGATTCATGAAAATTATTTAATGGGTGTGTGAAAGAAGAACGGTCTGCTCTCTATTTGTTTTGTTGTTCGGCGTGTCGTGGTGCTGGGAATTGCTAGGGGTCGGTTGAACATTCGTTTTGGTCATTGTACCTCCTGTCTGTTCGATAACTCCTCGGTGAAGTTATGTAAAGCACGACACGCCGTTGCTGTTCGCGCCGTCAGGTGCGAACCATGAGCAGGGTTTGGGGTGGGACCGCGTTTGCGTAGCGCAGCGCAGCAATGAAAGCCCCAGTGGGGCTTTTAAGCGGCAGCGCGGTCTGCGACAGCAGATGGAGGGGCGTTGCCCCAACAAGCGCTACCCCAACAAGATCACTTCGGAAATGCAGGTGCATTGCAGAAGTGAAGTCCCGGATGGACAGGAAATTTTCAAGAATTGAAAATTTGTGGCCACGGGACGGTTCTTGCCCTCTACCGCTGCGCTCAAAACGCATTTTCAACAAATGTTTCCGAATTGTTAAGACGCAAAAAATAAGTAGCGGGGCTCTGCTCATATGATGGGGTCACCGGTCACACCGAACGCAGTTCCTGCCCCTGTTTTGCAGCGGCGTTGACGAAAAGTCGGTATCACGTCCGGTCGGCTCATGAAATTTTCAAGGTGCAATCTTCCCTGAAAAAGAAAAATACCGCCCACGCAGCGCAGCGATGATTTTGTCGGGTGAATCGGCGGCAAAATGAATCGGGTGTGTTGCGGGGCGGTAGCTTCTTTCGTGGATTTTTCCTCACTGAAGTGGTGGGTCTCACGGTGATAACCAACCACTTTTGCAGAAGATTTGCAATCAATCTACAAGTTCAGTGGGATTTGTGATAGAGAATATCATGGTTCGTAGAGTACGTCAAGATGATTCCGAAGAAATTATTTATGAATGGAGACAATAGTAAGACTTCTATTATGAATATGATACACTTTATATCATGAAAGAATTTAAGCTGCACAAAGATGATTCAAGCTGATGTGCAATATGCACAATAAGTTTTCTACATCAAAATACAGATGTGGTCATTTAGCTCTTTTACCAGACAACTTTTTTTGTAAAATAAAAAAATTTGTTGACTTGAAATTGCTTGAAATGTTATCTTGTTGGTAACAAAAGCACGGTGAAGTGCTTGCTACCACACGAAAAGGCAAAACAAAAAAGGAGAGTAAAATGATGAAAAAGCGTATTGCGGCGTTGGTCACCGCCGGTGTCCTTGCTTTGTCGATGCTTACCGGCTGCGGAAGCAAACAGGAGAGCTGGAAAGTTACCTGCCCGTGGGCACCGTCTGGTGTAGCAGCGATGGTCAGCCAAAAGGCTGCTGCCAAGTCCCCTGATTATTCTGATAATAAAATCACACTGGTTGCTGAAGCCGTCAAGGGCGATGCTGCTACTGTCAACACTTGGGTGTCCAGTACTAAGGCAAATGATAAGGAACTGGTCTTCGCCGGTGAGGGTTTGTTCGCCATTACCGAGACTCTGGATCCGGCCAAGCTGCAGTTCAGCTACGACGATTTCGAGTTCGTGGAGAACTTGTACTCCTCCGTCTTCGTCCTGTCCGCTGATTCTTCACTGAACCTCAAGAATCTGGACGATCTGGAGGCCTATGTCAAGGCAGGCAACCCCGTATCCGTGGCCGTTAACGGCGCTACCGGCTCCGAGGCTTTCCTGGCAGCGGCTCTGTTCGGCTCTATGGGTGCCGGCGACCAGCTGAAACTGACTCCGTACCAGTCCGCTGCGGAGGCTGCACAGGCTGTAGCTAAGGGTGAAACGAACTTCGCGGTCTCTCACCAGTCTCAGATTCTTGAGACCTACCAGCAGGGCGGCGTTGATGTGGTTTGCGCATTCGATGACAAGGCCATCGAAAACGGCCCCTTCGCAGGCGTTGAGGGCGTTGGCTCCAAGGGCTACCCCTACTTCCGCAACCGCTGCTTCGTCATGGCTCGCAAAGGTACTGACGCCGCAAAGGTTGCCGAGCTGAAAGAGCTGTATGATAAGATCCTCGCCGATGATGAGATGGTCGAGTGGCTGAACGACACTATGCTGCTGGAAGTCGATACCATGACCGAGGACGATGTGAAGGCTCACATTGAGAACGTCAAGAGCATCGTCGAGCAGTATAAGGACATCGTGGCAGGCTGATAAAAAGTCCTCATAGCGACAAAAAGCTGAAGCAGGGGAAGGGGATGACACCGTCCCCTGCTTTTATATTTAAAAAGGAGTGGAAACAGGTGAAAAATCTGATAGAACGCATCGAAGCAAGACTGGATGACTGGGGCGCGAAGCTCGAGAAGAAGAGCATCGAGTACCCTGTTGATTTGATCTGCGGCATTCTGTTTCTGGTCATCGGCATTGTACTGCTGCTCATCATGCCCCGGCAGGTGCAGATTTCGGAAAAGGACGTTGTGAACGGCCGCGCCTTCCCGACGATGCTGGTCTGGCTCATGCTGGCCATGAGCGCCCTTCTGGTGGGCCGGGAGGTATACAATATGGTGATGCACCGTCCGGTCAAAACGAAGACGCTGAATCTTCTGGTGGAAGCAAAAGCTCTGGTCATCGTCCTCATTCTGGTGGTCACCTATCTGCTGGCGGAGATCACAGGTCTGTTCGTGGTGGGTGCCGTGTTCTGCGCGCTGGCCTTCCTGCTGTTTTTCCGCTGCAAGAAGCCCCTCTACTATGCCATCACCGTCTCGATGGCGGTGCTGATCTGGGTCGTGTTCCACTTCGTGCTGAATGTTAGTTTCTGAGGAGGCAGAATATGGGTTTGTTTGATTTTATCGGCCCGGCCTCCGGGCTGCTTTTTACCCTTGAAAATATCATATGGATCAACCTCGGCGTCTTCATCGGCTGCGTATTTGCCGCCATTCCTGGCCTGAGTGTCATCCTCTGCATCATCCTGTTTCTGCCTGTTACCTACACCATGAAGGCCATTCCCGGCATGATGTTCCTTCTGGGTATCTACTGTGCGGGTGGATACGGCGGCTCGGTGTCGGCCATCCTCATCAACACCCCGGGCACGCCCCACGCGGCGGCTACTATGCTGGACGGTCATCCACTGTCCAAGATGGGCCGCACCAAGGCGGCTCTTAAAATCGCGCTGTATGCCTCCACCTTCGGTGGCATCTTCTCTGCACTGGTGCTGCTCTTCCTCGGCCCGCAGGTGGCCAAAATTTCGGCACAGCTGGGCACGGCGGAGTACTTCATGGTCTGCCTGTTCGGCATGACCATCATCGCAGGCGTTTCGGGCAAGAGCCTCGTCAAGGGCATCATCGCCGCTTGCCTCGGCCTGCTCATCTCCTGCGTGGGTGCAGACCCCATGACCAGCTATGACCGCTTTACCTTCGGCGTCCACCGCCTGTATCTGGGCCTCGATCTTGCCGTTACCCTCATCGGCCTGTTCGCACTGGTGGAGATCATCGGCAAGGCGGAGCTGAAGCGGAGCGAGCTGAACCTCCGCGCCGGAAAGATCGGCAACGACGACGGCAAGATTACAAAGGATGAGTACAAGCGGATGCTCCGCCCGGTGCTCATCGGCTCTCTCATCGGCTCTTGCGTGGGCATCGTGCCCGGCACCGGTGCATCGGAGGCCTCTTGGTTCTCCTACAACACTGCAAAGAATATGTCCAAACACCCGGAAGAGTTCGGCCACGGTTCTGTGGAGGGCGTTGCGGCGGCGGAGTCGGCCAACAACGCTGTCTGCGGTGCGACCCTCATCCCCCTGCTGACGCTGGGCATCCCCGGCGACGGCTGCGTGGCCATTATGCTGTCCGCTCTGATGATCAACGGCCTGAACCCCGGCCTCTCGCTCTTTACCACGGATGGTGCGATCATGTACGCCATCATGCTGGGTCTTATCCTTGTGAACATCTTCATGTTCCTGCAGGGCAAGTACCTGACCAGCCTGTTTGCAAAGGTCGTCTCCATCCCCCAGCAGATCCTGACCCCTATCATCGTCATCTTCTGCTTTGCCGGTGCTTACTCGGTGAACAGCAGCTATTTCGACCTGAGCGTTGCGCTGGTGTTCGGCGTGATGGCGTGGTTCATGCGCAAGCTGGAGCTGCCTGCTGTCCCTGTGCTGCTGGGCATGGTGCTGGGCAATATGACGGAGACCAATTTCCGCCGCGCCCTGCTCATCTCGGATGGAAGCCCCAGAATTTTCGTCAGTAGTGTGTACTGCTGGATCTTCATTGCGCTGATCGTGGTGGTCATTCTCGGCATTCTGCGCGGCAAGATGAAGGAAGCAAAGAACACCAAAGCAGAACAGTAAAGGAAGGTAAAACCATGGCATATAATATCATTTTCTATTTCAGTGACCAGCAGCGCTGGGACACCTGCGGCTGCTTCGGCCAGCCACTGAATATCACGCCTAATCTGGACAAGCTGGCGGCAGAGGGTGTGAAGTTTGACAATGCCTTTTCGCCTCAGCCGGTGTGCGGCCCCTGCCGTGCTCTGTTCCAGACCGGCAAATATCCCACCGAGACCGGTTGCTTCCGCAATAATCTGATGCTGCCCTCCAACATCAAGACGCTGGGCGAGTACATGGAAAAGGATGCCGGCTACGAGACGGCCTACATCGGCAAGTGGCATCTGGCATCGGACGGTGAACTGGAGAAAAAGCCCACCGTTGACCACACCATCACCGCTGTTCCGCTGGAGCTGCGCGGTGGCTATACCGGTTACTGGCGTGCTGCGGATGTGCTGGAGTTCACCTCCCACGGCTACGATGGCTATGTGTTTGATGAGAACAACAACCGCATCGATTTCAAGGGCTACCGTGCCGACTGCATTAACCAGTTTGCGCTGGACTATCTTGACCAGTATGCCGGCGAAAAGCCCTTCTTCATGACCGTGTCGCAGATCGAGCCGCACCATCAGAACGACCATAATCACTACGAAGGCCCCAACGGTTCCAAGCAGCGATTCGCAGATTTTGTTCTGCCGGAAGATCTGAAGGCTCTGGGTGGAAACGCAGCGGAAGAGTACCCGGATTATCTGGGCCAGTGTGCCAGCCTTGATGAAAACCTTGGTAAGCTGGTGTCAAAGCTGAAAGAAAAAGGCCTGTATGATAATACAGTTATCCTCTATGCTTCCGACCATGGCTCTCACTTCAAGACCCGCAACCGTGACGCGCACCTGAACGGCTATGATGATTACAAGCGCTCCTGCCATGACGGTTGCCTGCATGTGCCGCTGGTCATCTGTGGCGGCCCGTTCAAGGGTGGCAAGGAGATCACCGACCTGGTCAGCACCGAAAGCATTCCCAAAACTCTGCTGGCTCTGGCAGGCGTGGATGTCGGTGATAAGATGATCGGTGAAAATCTGCTTGACGTTGTGGAAAAGAAAAACCATAATAGAGTCAATGAGGTCTATGCACAGATTTCGGAAAGCCGTTGCGGACGCTGCATCCGTACTGCAGATTATATGTATTCTGTCTATGCACCCGGCGTCAACGGCGGCGAGGCTGCGGCATCCGATGTTTATGCAGACGACTTCCTTTACGATATGCAGAAAGACCCGTGGCAGCTGAACAATGTGGTCGCGGATCCTGCATATGCTGCGGTCAAGGCGGAACTTCGTGAACGTCTGCTGAATTGGATTCAGCACGCGGAAGGCAGCCGCCCCACTATCACCGACTGAAAAGGAGCGCTTGCCCATGCTCTCGGCTGTTGAGAAAAAATCCGATCAGGTTTATCGCTGGCTTCTGGCTTATATTGACGAAAACAAATTTTCCGGGAACCAGCGTTTGCCTTCGGAAAATGCGCTCTGCCGGAAGCTGGGTGTCAGCCGAGAAACGATACGAGTGGCCATCGACCAGTTGGTAGCAGAAGGACTCGTGTACAAGCTCAAGGGAAGTGGGACTTATTTCCACCGGGAAAAAGTAATGACGCGGGATTTGAACACAGATGATGCCCTTTATAAAATCGGCCTTGTCCTGCAGGGACAGGATACAAGTGCCAATTCGGGATTAATCGAAGGGGTTCGCAGTGTTCTGACGCAGGAGCAGGTTGACCTCCATGTATTTCTGACCGATAACAAATTCTGCAACGAACGCCGTTGTCTGGAGACTGTGGTACATCAGAATTTTCACGGTTTCATCGTGGATGGTGTCAAATCGAGCATCCTCAGCCCAAATCTTGACTGCTACAAGGAGCTTTACCGACGTAAGATCCCGGTGATATTCTACAACAACTTCTATCGGAACTTGCGCTGCCCCCGCGTAACGATCAATGACATCGAATGTGCCCATCAGCTGATAGGACGCCTGATGGATGCCGGACACAGCCACATTGCAGGCATCTTCGTGTACGACAACTACCAGAGCGTAGAAAAGTTTCAAGGCATGGCGGAAGCGATGCGAAATCGTGGTTTGGAACTGAACGATGATTACATCAAGTGGTGTATTTCGGACGAAGCCCACAACGAAAGCTATGTCCGTTCCATTGAAAGATTTCTGAAGAGCATCCCTAAATGCACCGCTATCGTCTGCTGCAACTACATCATCTATCGGCTGGTCATGAAAACCCTGCAGAAAAAGGGGAAGACTGTACCCGAAGATTATTCGCTGGTCTGTTTTGATTATTCCGAAGAAACTTATCGGCAGGAGGATGTTACCTGCTCCGTGGAGCAAGGCTTCGAGATGGGACGTCAGCTTGCGCTGCGGCTTATGGAGATGATTTCCACCGGCGAATGCGATGACCGGAACTACACTTATGTCATGAAGCCCATCCTCTACGATGGCCATTCCATCCGGAAGATCAAAAAGGTAAAATAAAGATTCTCCCGGAGGCAGTACTGCTCTCCGGGAGAATCTCTTTATCGGTTTTGTTGTGCCAGAAAATGTGCAGCAGTATGCAGGCGCGGAAGCACATAGGCAAAGAACTGCTTATACGCTGCGCAAAAGCGGTTGCTTCCAGAGGCATCCCAATCTCGCTTGCATCCGCCCCGACAGAGCAGCTGATAAGCACATGCTGCGCATTCCGCCGGGCGTTTGCGGCCCTGTGCCAGAAATGTCTGGCTTGTGGGAGAATCAAGCGCATCTTCAACGGTACAGTGGCTCAGATTTCCCAGCTTCCACTCATCCAGAACATAAAAGTCACAGGGATAAAGGCTTCCGTCACCTTCTACGGTAAGATAATGTCCACAGGAACCGGAAGAAGCGCAGGAGGTAGGCGGCATTCCCAGCAGGATACGCAGATAGTCCTCAAAATTGCGAACACTGATATAATTGCCTCGTTGCAGCTGCTGATACCAAGTATCAAAGATGCCGCACAGAAAACGACCATAAAGTTCCGGCGTTAGAGAATATGCCTGCCCTCCAATCGTATCAAGTGGGTCAAGACATGGGATGAATTGCAGATTGTGCTGTCCCAACTCGCAGAGGCTTTTGAAGGCTCGCTGCGGCTTTCTGGCCAGCTGTCCGGTCACAACACAGAGCAGATTCGTTTCGACCCTGTAGGCATCCAGCAGCGCAAGCGCATGAGTTACTTTATCCCATGTGCCCTGCCCAGCTGCGTCCAGCCGATAGAGATCATGGTTCTCCTGTGTGCCGTCCAGAGAGAGGCCTACGAGGAAAGAGTTGGCTTTGAAAAAGGAAGCCCACTCTTCATCCAGACAAATGCCATTGGTCTGGATGCTGTGGAACACAGAGATATTGCGCTGCATGGAACGCTCCGTTTCCAGAAAGAACCGGAAGAAATCCAACCCAGCAAGAGTCGGTTCGCCGCCCTGAAACAGAAAATGGACGCTGCCGCCTTCCTCTGTGGTTGCAAAAGCCTTTTCAACCAGTTCTCCTGCCATTTCATGGGAAAGCAGTCCCATATTTTTGCAGGCTCGGCTGTTGGAAACATCGTCATAAAAGCAGTACCGGCAACGCAGATTGCACAGGCTGGACGCTGGCTTGACGAGAAATGTATTATGTTTCATAGAGATTCCCTCCGTGCTTCGCAGTTCTTAAAACAAGGATACCGGAAAATACGGGCTTTCGCAAGCAGTAACAGTTAAAAGCTGTTTGAAATAGTAAGAAAACAAATATAGTTGTCCGAAAATCAAAAAAGGGGAAGAAAACTTGTATGGATGAAAATAAAACATACGGTACACGGTTAGCACGGCTTTGGAAGCTGTTTTTGAGTACGCTGTACATTAGCAGCTTTACCTTCGGCGGCGGCTTTGTCATCGTGACCTTTATGAAGAAAAAATTTGTAGATGAGCTGCACTGGATCGATGAACAGGAAATGCTGGATATGACAGCGTTGGCGCAGTCCTCTCCGGGCGCAATCGCGGTCAATGCTGCAATTCTGGTAGGCTGGCAGGTAGAAGGCTTGATTGGAATGATCGTGGCAGTGTTGGGCACCATCATCCCACCTATGGTCATTCTTTCAGTCATTTCTGTGTTCTACAATGCTTTTGCCACCAATCGCTATATCGCGTTGTTACTCAAGGGAATGCAGGCTGGTGTGGCGGCGGTCATTCTGGATGTTGTATTCGACCTCGGCGGAAAGGTGCTGAAGACCCGCTCATGGGTGTATATTGTCCTGATGGTCGCAGCGTTTGTCGCAAATACGGTGTTTGATGTCAATGTGGTGGTGGTCATCCTTGCCGCTGCAGTATTCGGCGTGGTGCTGGCTCTGGTCCAGTGGAAAAAAGGTGGTGCAAAATGATCTACTTACAGCTTTTTCTCAGCTTTTTGCAGGTGGGTATGTTCAGCGTAGGCGGCGGCTATGCGGCCATGCCGCTGATCCAGAGCCAAGTGGTGGAACAACATGGCTGGCTGACGATGCAGGAGTTTACTGACCTCATCACGATTGCAGAAATGACCCCTGGTCCCATTGCGGTCAACTCGGCAACTTTTGTTGGTTTGCGTATCGCGCAGGTACCCGGAGCCATCATTGCAACACTAGGTTGCATTACACCGGCGCTGTTCTTTGTTTCACTTCTATCCTACATCTATCGTAAATACAAGGATATTTCTCTGCTGCAAAGTGTTCTGGCCTGCCTGCGTCCGGTCATTGTAGCACTTATCTTTGGTGCAGGTCTTTCTATACTGTCTATGGTGGTGTTCGGAGAGAGTGCAAAGACGCTCGCCAACGTAGACTGGATCGGCATCGGCAGTTTTGCATCGGCATTTTTTGTGCTACGGAAGCTCAAGTGGAATCCCATCCTGACCATGTGCCTGTGCGGCGTGGCCGGGCTTGGACTTCACATTTTGCTCGGAATATAATCTTAAGACAATTTGTCTGTTGGAATCATGAAAATAAATCATTGGGCTTGCAATCAGGGCAAAACTGTGGTATATACATTATACGAAACATTGCTTTAATGAACGTATTACCGTTCAATGACGTATAAAATGGAGGTGCTCGCCATGACCGCCGTGATCTATGCTCGCTATTCCTCGGACAACCAGCGTGAAGAATCCATCGAGGGTTAGATTCGTGAATGCACGGCGTATGCTAAGAAAAACGGCATCACCATCGTCAAGCACTACATTGACCGTGCCATCTCTGCCAAAACGGACAACCGCCCGCAGTTCCAGCAGATGATAAAGGACAGCGACAAGAAGCTGTTTGATATCGTTCTGGTCTGGAAACTCGACCGCTTTGCCCGAAATCGCTACGACAGCGCACGGTATAAGACCCAGCTGAAGAAGAACGGTGTCAAACTTGTTTCGGCTACGGAAATCATCTCTGAAGGGCCGGAAGGCATCATTCTGGAATCGGTGCTGGAGGGCTATGCGGAATACTACTCTGCCGACCTTGCCGAGAAGGTCGTCCGTGGACAGACGGAGAACATCCTAAAAGGCCGCTGCAACGGTGGCCGTGGAACCTTTGGTTATACACTGGATTCGGAACGGAAGTTCCATATTGACCCTCTCACCTCGCCTTTTGTGCTGGAATCATCCAGAAAGTACCGGGACGGTCTTACGATGAAGGAGATCCGGGACTGGTTGAATGAAAACGGCATCAAGAACCCGGTGGGCGGTGCGTTTATTTATAACAGTGTCGAACATATGCTCAAGAATCGGCGGTACATCGGAGAACTGAAATTCCGGGATGTGGTCGTGCCGGATGCCATCCCGCCCATCATTCCGCTGGAACTGTTTGAGGATGTGCAGGAAAAGATTGCCAAAAACAAGAAAGCCCCTGCCCGAAGAAAGGCAGAGGATGATTACCTACTGACCACCAAGCTGCACTGTGGCTGCTGCGGTGCGCTGATGTTTGGCGAAAGCGGTACAAGCCGGACGGGCGAAGTTCATCGTTATTATAAATGTGCCACCGCCAAAAAGAGGAAGGGTTGCAAAAAGAAAACCGTCCGCAAACAGTGGCTGGAAGATTTGGTAGTGAAGCAGACCATGCAGCTTGTCCGGGACGATGCTGCTATGGAATCCATCATCGCCAAGGTCATGGAGCTGCAAGACCGGGAGAACACCAATCTTCCCCTCTATGAAAAGCAGCTCCGGGATGCGGAATCGGGTATCCAGAATATGCTCAATGCGATTCAGGCTGGAATCCTCACCAGTTCTACCAAGGAACGATTGGATCAGCTCGAAGAAACCAAGCGTGAGCTTGAAGTCCGCATTGCGGAGGAAAAGCTGGCAAAGCCGAAAGTGACGGAAGATTTCATCCGCTTTTGGCTTCTCCGGTTTCGCAAGCTCAATATGAACCAGAAAGACCAGCGGCAGGCATTGGTGGATACGTTCATCAATTCGATTTACCTGTACGATGATAAGGTTTTGATAACCTTCAACTATAAAGAAGGTACACAGACCGTGACTTTTGGAGAAGCGACAGAAGCTGCATCAAAGGGAAATGGTTCGGATTTGGATTGCTTTACTGCACCAAGAAAAACCAGTACACGTTGTGTACTGGTTTTTCTTTTTGTCTGCACGATGGAAGGGACTCGAATAAGGCGGCGGCGCACAGCGCCGCAAGCAAAGCCACAGTGCGGCTTTGCTTAGCCTGCGGGTCCCAACCCGTAGGAATGTCTACCGTGGAAGCTGTAACCGAAAGATTTCATGGCTTTTTTGTTTTGTAATCCATGAGTGCACGGTTTCTGCACGGTTTTTGCACGGTGGGTGTTATCCATGTCCGATGATGTAGGGCGCTGTATTGCATTGCAATCAGTGCCCTTTTTTGCATCAGGTGAGCAGTGCCAAGCGGAGCTTTGCCTTCATTTCCGGGTCGGCATCCTTGAGTAATTCCAGCAGAGCCGTCATGGAGATGGTGGGTTCGCCTGCGGCGGGTACAGCCTGCGGGCTGGGGGTGTTGGGCTTGGCATAGAAGCCGCTTTCAAACTTCTTGCCCAGCTCCACACGGGAGGACTGCTGGATAAGGCGGGCAAAGACTTCCTTGAGGATGTTCTCCGCTTTTTTAGCGTGAAAATGTAAAAGACCAACTGTATATTTCAGGCTTCGGAAAGAAGCTTCCCCTCTTCCAGCATCTTTTTCACCTCGCGCAGGTCTTTGCACTCGGCGGTGTACAGACGGCGCATCTCGTCGTCGGCGGGGGCAAGGTCCGGCACCATCACGGTGACAAAGCCGCCCCGCGCGCCGGCGCGCACGCCGTTGTAACTGTCCTCCAGCACCAGCGTTTCAGCCGGGATGGTGCCCAGCGCCTTGGCCGCGGTGAGGAAGATCTCCGGGTCGGGCTTGGACGCAGAGAACTGCTCGCCGGAAATAAGGGCCTTGAAGTGGCTGGTCATGTTCCAGTTGTTGAGGTGCCGCAGGATGGATGCCATCCGGCTGGAGGAAGCCACTACCATGGGAATGTGCTGCGCTTCCAGATAGGCGATCAGTTCATCCAGACCCGGCTTTTTGGGCGGCGGTGCCTGAAAGGCCGTCTCTGCCTGCGCGTGCAGGGCATCCATGATGGCATCGGTGTCGCAGTCCGGGCCGTAGAAGCGGCGCAGCACGGCCCGCATGGAATCGCCTGCCGAGCCGCGCGCGGCAGCGTCCAGCCCTTCCTTATAAGGAAGACCCAGTGTGGCCAGTGCGGGCTTCCACAGGGTGGCCCAGATGCGCTCGGTGTCGAACATCAGCCCGTCCATATCAAAAATAACACCTTTTATCATTGTGCAAAAGCTCCTTTCTGAGCCTGTAAGATCCGGCTTATGCCCTCATTGTATCATATTTTGGGCAGTTTGCACATGGAAAAGCAGGCAATTTAGCGCAACTTAACCTGTCCAAAGATGAAAGATTTTTCGTTTCCTTGTAAATCACATTCATATTATTATAATAGAAAACAACATTCGGTGTTTGCGGGCGCATTTTCACTCGCTGCGCCCGAGATCAGGAAAGAGGGAAAATAAATCATGTTGGATATCAAGATCACCCGTACCACTGCTCCGAAGGCAAAGCCTGACGAGAGCAATCTAGGTTTTGGCAAGAAGTTCACCGACCATATGTTCGTGATGGATTACACCGAGGGCGAAGGCTGGCACGATGCCCGCATCGTCCCCTACGGCCCCTTTGAACTGGACCCGGCTACTGTCGTGTTCCACTACGCGCAGGAGATCTTTGAGGGCATGAAGGCATACCGCACGGCCGATGATACCGTCCAGCTGTTCCGTCCGGACTGCAACGCAAAGCGTTTCCAGGACTCCGCCGACCGTCTGTGCATCCCCAAGATCCCTGTGGAGGACTACATTCAGGCCGTTGAAACTCTGGTGGACGTGGACCGTGACTGGGTGCCCCATTCCGATGGTGCTTCCCTGTATATCCGTCCCTTCATTTTTGCAAACGACGTGGGTCTGGGCGTGCACGCTTCCAAGCACTACATTTTCTGCATCATCTGCGCTCCCTCGGGCGCTTACTATGCCGAGGGCATCAACCCCGTCCGCATCTATGTGGAAGACGAGTACATCCGTGCCGCTCCCGGCCTGACCGGCTTCACCAAGTGCGGCGGCAACTATGCTGCTTCCATCAAGGCCGGTGAGCTGGCCGAGGAGCAGGGCTACGCACAGGTGCTGTGGCTGGACGGCGTGGAGAAGAAGTACGTCGAGGAAGTTGGCAGCATGAACATCATGTTCAAGATCGACGGCAAGGTGTACACCGCTGCTACCGTCGGCACCGTTCTGCCCGGCGTTACCCGCCGCAGCTGCATCGAGCTGCTGAAGGACTGGGGCTATGAGGTCGTCGAGGGCAAGATCGCCATTGCCGACATCATGGCTGCTGCCCGCGAAGGCAAGCTGGAAGAGGTGTTCGGCACCGGTACCGCCGCTGTCGTCTCCCCCGTCAAGGAGCTGGTCTGGAAGGGCGAGCACGCCTACATCGGCGACGGCAAGATCGGCCCTGTCACCCAGAAGCTGTACGACACCATGACCGGTATGCAGTGGGGCAAGATCCCCGATACCAAGGGCTGGATCGTGCCTGTTGAGAAAAAGAACTGATCCCGATTCTCCGGAGAGAACCTTTTTATTCAGAATAGCAGCAAACGCCGCCAGGCCTCCGCTCGGCGGCGTTTGCCGTATATTAGGATAACGTCCTCGCCTTCTCCGTCAAAACTCCAAAATTTCCCGGCGCAATTGCTTTCTGTGCCCTGCAGTGCTAAACTGAAAACAGAACAGCGGCCTGCATTGCGGCAGGCTGTGTGCAGGAAAGATTGAGAGGAATGGACCCATGGTCAAAAAATGGAGCGTGAGCTACCCTGCTGTCAACGGCACCGAGCAGCGCAGAGTATATGTTTATCTGCCCACGATGTATGAAGCTGACCCTGACCGCCGGTATCCGGTGCTGTATATGTTCGACGGCCAGAACGTCTTTTTTGACGAGGATGCCACCTTTGGCAAAAGCTGGGGCGTGGCCGATTATCTGGACTACACCGACACCCCGCTGATCGTGGCGGCGGTGGAGTGCAACGCCGGAGCCAACAACGAACGGCTGGTGGAGTATTCGCCCTACCGGTTCGACGACCCGCAGTTCGGCCACTTCGACGGCACGGGTCAGGCCACCATGAGCTGGTATATCCACCGGTTCAAGCCCTTCATCGACCGCAGCTTCCGCACCCTGCCCGACCGGGAGCACACCTTCATCGGCGGCAGCAGCATGGGCGGCCTGATGAGCCTGTACGCCCTTTTGCAGCACAACGACACTTTCAGCCGTGCGGCGGCGCTGTCGCCGTCCATCTGGGTGTCGCCGGAAAAGCTTTCCGGCCTTGTGGGCCGGGCAAAGCTGGAGCCGGGCACCGTGCTGTACATGGACTACGGCTCCCGCGAGATGGGCAACCACGACGGGATGCGCCGCGGCTTTGCAGAGATGTGCGCAAAGGTCATGACCCGGGGCATCCACCTTACCAGCCGCATCGTGCCCGGCGGCACCCACAGCGAAGCCAGTTGGGAAAAACAGCTGCCCTTTATGTTCCATACTCTGATGTATGAGGTGGAGGAGTAAACCCTAAAAGGAGGAAACACCATGGAAATGCAGTATTTTAAGGACTACAGCCCGGCGCTGGGCCGCGACATGGAGTGCAAAATTTACGGCCACGCAGGCCGCCCGATGCTGTACATCCCCTGTCAGGATGGCCGCTTCTTCGATTTTGAGAACTTCCACATGAACGATACCCTTGCCCCATGGATCGATGCTGGTAAGATCATGGTGATCTCCATTGATACCATGGACAAGGAGACCTGGTCCGACACGCAGGGCGACCCCTATTGGCGCATCCGCCGCTATGAGCAGTGGCTGCGCTACATCGTGGAGGAGGCTGTGCCCAAGATCCAGTATCTGGCCAAGGAGCGCAACGGCTGGGACGACCTGCCCGGTGTCATTGCCTTTGGCTGTAGTCTGGGTGCCACCCATGCGGTCAACCTGTACCTGCGCCGCCCGGATGTGTTCTGCGGCTGTCTGGCCCTCAGCGGCATCTACACGGCCCACTATGGCTTCGGCAATTATATGGACGAGCTGGTGTACATGAACTCGCCCGTGGACTACATGAAGCACTTCCCGGAGGATCACCCCTACATGCAGCTGTTCCGCAGCCAGAAGGCGGTCATCTGCTGCGGTCAGGGCGACTGGGAGCAGCCGGACACCACATGGTTCCTCAAGCGCATCTTCGAGGCCAAGAACATCCCCATCTGGGTAGACCTGTGGGGCCACGATGTGAACCACGACTGGAACTGGTGGTATAAGCAGACTGCATATTACATGCCGTATATTCTGGGCGAGTAAAATGGCTCGCCCTCTCAGTCACCTTCGGTGACAGCTCCCCCAAAGGGGGAGCCTTTGGCAAAACCAAAAGGCATTGCCGTACTGCCAAGGCCTCTCCCTTTGACAGATTTCCCCCGGTCGGGGGAAGATGTCGCGCAAGCGACAGAAAGGGGAACGAGGTGGACGCGAGCTTTGCGAGCGGACGGAGAGGGCGAGGCCGCCTTGATAGAGGTTCATAGAGGAAAGAGGAATCATAAAACCATGCAGAATTTTATTTTTATTTCGCCCAACTTCCCCACCAACTACTGGCAGTTCTGCCGTGAGCTGAAAAACAACGGCATGAATGTGCTGGGCATCGGCGACCAGCCCTACGATGAGCTGAAGCCGGAGCTGAAGGACAGCCTGAACGAGTACTACAAGGTGGGCAGTCTGGAAAACTACGACGAGGTCTACCGCGCCGTGGCCTTCTTTGCCTTCAAGTATGGCCGCATCGACTGGCTGGAGTCCAACAATGAATACTGGCTGGAGCGGGACGCAGCCCTGCGCACCGATTTCCACATCACCTCCGGCTTCCAGACCGCCGATATGCCCCGCATCAAGTACAAGAGCAAGATGAAGGAGTATTACCAGAAGGCCGGCATCGCCACCGCACGCTACCACATGGTGGACGATTACGAGGGCTGCCGGAAGTTCATCGACGAGGTGGGCTACCCGGTGGTGGTAAAGCCCGACAACGGCGTGGGCGCATCCGATACCCACAAGCTGTCCAGCGACGAGGACCTGAAAAAGTTCCTCGTGCAGAAGACGGCCCATCACCCGGATGTGGAGTACATCATGGAGGAGTTCGTCCGGGCAGAGGTGAACAGCTACGATGCCATCATCGATGCCAACGGCAACCCCATCTTTGAGGCCGGCAATGTCAGCCCCATGTCCATCATGGATATCGTCAACGATAACGACAACTCCATCTACTACATCATCAAGGACCTGTCCGAGGACACCCGCGCCGCAGGCCGTGCCGCCGTCAAGAGTTTTGGCGTGAAGAGCCGCTTCATCCACTTTGAGTTCTTCCGCATGACCGAGGATCAGACCAGCATGGGCAAAAAGGGCCAGATCGTGGCACTGGAAGTCAACATGCGCCCCTGCGGCGGCTTCACCCCGGATATGATCAACTTTGCCCGCTCCACCAACGTGTATAAGATCTGGGCGGACATGATCGCCTTTGGCGGCACCGATATGCCGGTGGGCGAGCACTTCTACTGCCCGTTTGCAGGCCGCCGCGACGGCAAGCACTTTGTGTACAGCCACGAGCAGATCATGCAGAAGTACCAGCAGAACATGCGCATGGTGGACCGCATCCCGGATGCCCTGAGCGGTGCCATGGGCAACCAGATGTACGTTGCCACCTTCTCCACCCGCGAGGGCATGGAGCAGTTCTACGCCGACGTGCTGGCCACCACCGATGCCACGAATGCCGCAGCTCAGAAGGAGCTGAGCAGCATTCTGGCTCTGGGCGAGCCGGAGACCACCCCGGCCCAAAAGCCCGCCGCTCCTGCCGCTAAAAAGGCACGCACCACAAAGAAAAAGTAAGAATACGCTCAAACAGCCCCGGAACGGCGTGCCCGTCCCGGGGCTGTTGTTATATTGCAAAAAAATGGTCACCTGTTCTGAGCGAAATGACAAATTTTTTCAGATTGGTTGACAAGATGCCCGGGGGGGGGGTAAGATGTGGGTGCGGAGCATATTTTTGGGGTGCTTCGTAACAAAAAACAGGAGGCTTGTATTATGAGATTGTACAAAAAAGCAGCCGCTGTCCTGCTGGCGGCAGCAATGGCCGTTTCCATGATGACCGCTTGCGGCGGTGGCGGTGGTTCCACCGGCGGCAATGGCGGCGGCAGCGGAAACAATGGCGGAAGCACATCCGTGGCTGTGCCTGCACCGGACAAGTTTGAAAATGTTGGCACTGGTTCCGAAAGTGAGGGTGGCGGGTCCGGCACTTTGGGTACGCCGCTCGCAAGCTTCAGCGGAAGCCAGTATGCAGCTTTTGTTCAGAATGTGAAGAATCATCAGTCCACCGGTCTGTACATGGAATACACCACTGTGGAATATGATGCAAACAAGGCATTCAAATCAGGCACCAGCAATGTTCTTGCAGCGGATAGAAATGACATCTATTTGAAAATGAGGTCTGTCGGCAGCACATCCTCGGTTCCGAGTGTGGTATTCGGAACGGTCGAGAACAATACAGAGTGGTTGTACGCCTTGTATGAAAAGTCGAAGGTTGCAGTGGGCGAGCAGGGAGCCTATAATGAAGGCCAGCTGTGGGATGATATTGGCTTTAGTGCAGATGCTCTGCCCTATCAGATGTACAAGACTGTTGTAAAAGTGAACGGCCAGCCCTATGACGCTGAGACCTTTACGGATTCCTATGGAACCAAGTACACTATCTGCTATCAGGGCAGTATGCCGAAGTATACGATGATTGAATATGCGCATCCGGATTCAGACGGTGTGCAGTATTACGTTACCGAGTATAAGACCATCCAGTACACCACCAACGGCCTGTGCCAGTGGCCGAAGGACGGCTATAAGATCTATAAGTATGTCAGCACTTCTCAATCCGGCAATACGGTAACGATTGTGCTGGCAGATGAAGCAGGCAAGCAGTATACGATCACTGTCGTGGAAGGCGTCCCCAATGGCCTGACCGTTAAGGATGGAAACGGCAATGTCGTTACAGACCAGTTCAAGTGGCTTATGCAGGGCGAGTAAAACAAGAATATAATTTACAACCAATAATCTTCAGCCCCGGAACGGCATCTGCCGCCCCGGGGCTGTTGTTATATTGCTAAAAAACGGTCACCTGTTCCGGGCAAAACGACAAAATTTTTCAGATTGGTTGACAAGATGCCCGGGGGGGTAAGATGTGGGTGCGAAGCATATTTTTGGGGTGCTTCGGAACAAAAAAACAGGAGGCTTGTATTATGAGATTGTACAAAAAAGCAGCCGCCGTTCTGCTGGCGGCAGCAATGGCTGTTTCCATGATGACCGCTTGCGGCGGTGGCGCAGGCGGCGGCAACGGTGGCAATGGCGGGAATGGCGGTAATGGTGGCGACACTGAAATCGTTGTACCGGTTCCCGGTCCGGATACAACGGACCCGGATCAGGGCGGTGAGACTGGCGGCACTACGACTCAGCCCGAGAAGACAAAAATCCCGGATGTGACAAAGAGTCAGTATGCACAGTCCTCGAAGAAGATCTACAATTCGAACGAGTTCTATGTCCTGGCTACTATGGCCGATTATGATGCCAATAAAACAAAAACGAGCGAAGGACAGATGATTTTGGCCCGCAAAGGCACCGATGTTTACATGAAAACTGCCTTTACTGAAAACAGCAAGACCCAAGAGCATGCGGTGTTCGCAGAAAAGACAAACGATGGCAAGTATGCAAGTTACCTGCTGTTTGAGGATGCTAAGACTGCATTGAAAAGTATTCGGAACGATCCGCCCATGGACTTTTCTAAAGAGGAAGAATTGCCGAACGAAATGTACAGCACTACTGTAAAGGTCGGCGGCAAAGAATATTACGCAGAAACCTATACAGATGGAAACGGTTCCGAACAGACCACTTGCTTTGGCGATAATGGCATGCCGAAATATCAGTTTTTTCAGCGAAAGGATGGCACCTCTGAGACTACGGTGTTCCAGACCATCCGAATCGGTAACTCTAACAACCTGTGTCAGGTGAACGGCTATAAGGCTTATACGATGGAGAAGGATGCGGAAGGTAAACCGATTCTGGTCGATGAAAGTGGCAACAAGTATAAAGTTACTATCGAGTTTGACCAGACTACCCACAAGGTTACTGAAGTGAAAGTCGAAGACAGCAATGGCAAGGATGTAACGACGAAAGACTTTGCATGGTTTGTTAAGTATCTTAAAGGTTAAAGCACTTTTCTCAAAAAAATAACAAGATGTTTTGCCCCGGCTGTCCCCCGACAGCCGGGGCTTTTCGTTGTCCCTTTTGGCAAAGTGTGGTATACTGTTGCCAGAGATTTTATTGGGAACGAGGTACATCTATGAAAATTCCTGCAAACGGTTTTACCCACGCCGGCAAGTTCCACGCCGACGATGTGTTTGCCACTGCCCTGCTGCAAATTTTGCGCCCGGATATCAAGATCACCCGCGGCTTTGTGGTGCCGGACGGTTTTGACGGCATCGTGTACGATGTGGGCTTTGGGATGTTCGACCACCATCAGGAGCCCCGGGAGTGCCGCCCCAATGGCGTGCCCTATGCGGCCTTCGGCCTGCTGTGGCGGGTGCTCGGCCCCGGCCTTGTGGGCGAGCGTCAGGCCCGGCTCATTGACGAGAACTTTATCCAGCCGCTGGACCTCAACGACAACACCGGCGAGCAGAACAGCCTGTGCGATGCCATTGGCTTTTTTAACCCGGTCTGGGACTCCAAAGAGGATCAGGACACCTGCTTTTTCAAGGCGGTGGCCGTGGCAAAGCAGATCCTGGAAAACCAGATCGCCAGCGCCAACGCCGTGAACCGCGCCGATGAGAAAGTCCAGCAGGCTTACCAGAACTCCCGGGACGGCATCGTGGTGCTGCCCTGCTATCTGCCGTGGAAGAACGGCCTGTACAAAACGGATGCGCTGTTCGTGATCTACCCCAGCCAGCGCGGCGGCTGGAGCGCCCAGTGCGTCACCGACCACAAGACCAAGCGCCCCAAACTCCCCTTCCCCCAGAGCTGGGCCGGCCAGCCGCAGGAGGTCATTGAGCAGAAGAGCGGCATCCCGGGCATCAGCTTCTGCCACGCCAGCCGCTTCCTCATCACCGCCAAGGATAAGGAAACTGCCCTTGCCGCCTGCCGTCAGGTGTTAAAGAACAATGGCCGCATCTGAGCCGTGCGCCCGGCCAAAGCCTGCCTTTGTGTATATGGTGCGGTGTACCGACGGTACGCTGTACACCGGCTGGACCACCGACCCTGCCGCCCGCCTGCAGGCCCACAAAAGCGGCAGAGGGGCCCGCTACACCCGGGCCAGAGGTGCAGCGGCCTTTGCCTACGTGGAGCGCTGTGCGGACAAGCGCAGCGCCCTGCGGCGGGAAGCTGCGCTCAAAAAGCTGCCCAAGGCGCAAAAAGAGCTGCTGTGCCGCGCATGGAGCGCGGCGGGCGGGCCCTTTTCCGGCGCATAAAGACAAAACGAAACCCGGAACTCTTTCAGGGCCAGACGGCTCACAAAAGGGTCCCGGGCGTTTTGTTTTTGCGGTGTGAATTCTTTCCGTGTGCTGTAGTCCGCACATGCCTCCGGACAGGCTGCATGTGCCCCGAATATATACTGCGCAAATGCATAAAATATGAATATATTCTGCGAATAATGCATAAAGATACAAATTGAACCAAAACAGAGGTCAAATCCGTGTAAGGTTTGGCGGTTTTCGGCATTGACGGAAAAGCCGCGCGGCGTATAATAAAAGCATCAACAGAAATGCAGATGCAAGAGGGTGCGGGAGGGATGCCTGCATCAGAAAACAAAAGTGTATTTTTAAAAGGAGCAATCATCATGAAAAAGGAAAACATCAAAAAAGTCGTTCTGGCATACTCTGGCGGTCTGGATACCTCCATCATCATTCCCTGGCTGAAGGAAAACTACAACAACTGCGAGGTCGTCGCCGTCTCCGGTGACGTGGGTCAGGGCACCGAGCTGGACGGTCTGGAAGAAAAGGCCAAGGCTACCGGCGCTTCCAAGCTGTACGTGCTGGACCTGAAGAAGGACTTTGTGGAGAACTACATCTTCCCCACCCTGAAGTTCGGCGCAAAGTACGAGGATTACCTGCTGGGCACCAGCTTTGCACGTCCCTGCATCGCCAAGGCTCTGGCTGATATCGCCATCAAGGAAGGTGCAGATGCCATCTGCCACGGCTGCACCGGTAAGGGCAACGATCAGGTGCGTTTTGAGCTGACCCTCAAGGCCCTGTGCCCGGATATGGCCATCATTGCTCCGTGGCGTGAGTGGGATATCAAGAGCCGTGACGAGGAGATCGATTACGCCGAGGCTCACCACATCCCCCTGAAGATCAACCGCGAGACCAACTACTCCAAGGATAAGAACCTGTGGCACCTGAGCCACGAGGGCCTCGATCTGGAAAGCCCCGCCAACGAGCCGCAGTACAACAAGCCCGGCTTCCTGGAGCTGGGTGTCAGCCCCGAGCAGGCTCCCGACGTTCCCACCTATGTGACCATCCACTTTGAAAAGGGCATCCCCACCGCCGTTGACGGCAAGGAGATGGGCGCTGTGGAGCTGGTGGAATACCTGAACAAGCTGGGCGGCGAGAACGGCATCGGCCTGCTGGATATCGTGGAGAACCGTCTGGTGGGCATGAAGAGCCGCGGTGTGTACGAGACCCCCGGCGGTGCCATCCTGTACAAGGCCATCAATGTTCTGGAGACCATCACTCTGGATAAGGAAAGCTCTCACTTCAAGGCTCAGCTGGCCCAGAAGTATGCTGATATCGTTTACAACGGCCAGTGGTTCACCCCGCTGCGCGAGGCTCTGGATGCCTTTGCCGACAGTCTGGAAAAGACCGTTACCGGCGATGTGAAGCTCAAGCTCTACAAGGGCAACATGATCAACGCCGGTGTCACCTCTCCGTACACCCTGTACGACGAGCAGACTGCTTCCTTCGGCGAGGATGACGACTACAATCAGGCAGATTCCGCCGGCTTCATCAACCTGTTCGGCCTGTCCATCAAGGAGCGCGCAAAGCTGTCCAAGAACTGGCCGGAGGTCAAGTAAGCAGCTGTAACATCTTCCCTTTCGTGTGTTTTCACACTTTCACACGGAAGTTCCATCCAACCGGCATCGTTGCCGGCGGCACCGCCGCAGGAGCGTTTTCCCCTGCGGCGGCTTTGCCGTTTTTAGAGGTAGATAAAAAGAGGACAATTTTATGGCAGAACAACTCTGGAAGGGCCGTTTTTCCAAGGCCGTGGATTCCCGCGTGAACGACTTCAACTCCTCCATCCGGTTCGATCAGCGCATGATCGCGCAGGATATGCGCGGCAGCGGCGTGCACGCCGCCATGCTGGCAAAGCAGGGCATCATCTCGGAAAAGGACTGTGAGGACATCCTCAACGGTCTGGCTTCCATCGCCGATGATCTGGCAGTCGGCAGGCTGGAGATCGACCCGGGTGCCGAGGATGTGCACACCTTTGTGGAGCAGACCCTCACCGCCCGCATCGGCGATGCGGGCAAGCGGCTGCACACCGGCCGCAGCCGCAACGATCAGGTGGCGCTGGATATCCGCCTGACCCTGCGGGACTACAGCCACACCCTGCAGGCCTACATCGTGGAGCTGGTGCGGGTGCTGTGCAAAAAGGCAGCGGAGAACACCACCGCCGTCATGCCCGGCTACACCCATCTGCAGCGTGCCCAGCCCATCACCTTTGGCCACGCCCTGATGGCATATGCCTCCATGCTGCTGCGCGACCTGCAGCGCTTTGAGGATGCCACCGCCCGCATGGACGCACAGTGCCCGCTGGGCAGCGGCGCGCTGGCTGGCACCACCTACCCGCTGGACCGCCAGTTCACCGCCGAAAAGCTGGGCTTTGCGGCTCCCTGTGCCAACAGTCTGGATGGCGTGTCCGACCGCGATTTCTGCATCGAGCTGGCCAATGCCATCTCCATCTGCATGATGCACCTGTCCCGGCTTTCCGAGGAGATCATCCTGTGGTGCAGCTGGGAGTTCAAGTTCATTGAGCTGGACGATGCCTTTACCACCGGCTCTTCCATCATGCCGCAGAAGAAGAACCCCGATGTTACCGAGCTGATCCGCGGCAAGGCCGGCCGCGTCTACGGCGACCTGAACACCCTGCTGGTGATGATGAAGGGCATTCCCCTCGCCTACAACAAGGACATGCAGGAAGATAAGGAAGCCATCTTCGACGCAGTGGATACGCTGGAGCTGTGCCTGAAGACGGTCACTCCCATGCTGGATACCATGAAGACCATTCCGGCCAACATGCGCCGCGCCGCCGCCAAGGGCTTTATCAACGCCACCGACTGCGCCGACTACCTCACCAAGAAGGGGATGCCCTTCCGCGATGCCTACAAGCTGACCGGCTGCATGGTGTCCGACTGCATCGCAAAGGACAAGACCCTTGAAGAGCTGACCCTCGACGAGTTCAAGGGCTACAGCGCTCTGTTCGAGAACGATATCTACGATGCCATTGATCTGGTCAAGTGCTGCGAGGGCCGCACCAGCTACGGCGGCCCCAGCGAAGCCAGTGTAAACAACCAGATCGCACTGGCAAACGCACAGCTGGATGCGTGGGAGGAAAAGAACGCATGAGCGTGAAAGTTTTTATTGATGGCTCTTCCGGCACCACCGGCCTGCGCATTGCCGACCGTCTGGCACAACGCCCGGAGATCGAGCTGCTTTCCATTTCTGCAGAGGGCCGCAAGGACGTGAACGAGCGCGCGAAGGTCATCAACTCCGCCGACCTCGCCTTCCTCTGCCTGCCGGATGCCGCTTCCAAAGAGGTCATGCCCCTGCTGCGCCCGGACGTGAAGGTGCTGGACACCTCCACCGCCTTCCGCACCGATGCCGCATGGGACTACGGCTTCCCGGAGCTGAAGGGCCAGAAAGAGAAGATCAAGAATTCCGATCGTGTGGCGGTGCCCGGCTGCTATGCCAGCGGCTTTATCAGCATCGCCCGCCCGCTGGTGGAGCTGGGTCTGGCCCCGAAGGACTATCCCTTCAGCTGCACCGGCATCTCCGGCTACTCCGGCGGCGGCAAAAAGATGATCGCCGAGTACGAAAGCTCTAACCGTCCGGCACACAGCAAGCTGGATGCACCCAAGAGCTACGGTCTGGGCCTTGCCCATAAGCATCTGCCCGAAATGCAGAAGATCAGCGGCCTTGCCCACACCCCCATGTTCGTGCCCGTGGTGTGCGATTACTACTGCGGCATGCAGGTGCTGGTGCCGCTGGATCTGACGCTGGCGGGCAGCACCGCCGAACAGGTGGCCGAGGGCATTGCGGCATATTACAAGGATGCTGCCACCGTCAAGGTGCACGCTCTGAACGAAGCCCTGCCGGAGAACGGCCTGTACTCCAATGCCATGGCCGGTACCGACCGCATGGAGCTGTACATGACTGTGAACGCTGCAGGCGACCAGATGATGCTGGTGTCTGTGTTCGATAATCTGGGCAAGGGCTCTTCCGGCGCAGCGGTCCAGTGCATGAACCTGATGCTGGGGCTGGAAGAGACCGAAGGGTTGGAATAAAGATGGCTCGTACACGGGCAGCGTCCTCGCCCTCTCCGTCTTTGCTTCGCAAATCCACCTCTCCCAAAGGGAGAGGCCTTGGCAAAGAGATGAAGTCTGCGTGGACTGCCAAGGGCTCCCCCTTTGAGGAAAGACTTCCCCCGCGCCGGGGGAAGATGTCGCGTAGCGACAAAAGGGGGAATCTGGCGAACGTATGTGAGCCTGAGAGGGCTAGCCCGTTCGAGTGAGAAGTATTTCTTTGTGGGAAAGGAAGATCATTATGCAGTATCAAGAAGTTGCGGGCGGCATCTGCGCGCCCAAGGGCTTTGCGGCGGCTGGCGTGCACTGCGGCATCCGCGCAAACCATGCAGAAAAATACGATCTGGCACTCATCAAGGCGGACGTGCGCTGCGCCGCCGCCGGTGTGTACACCACCAATAAGGTCTGCGGTGCACCCATCAAGGTGGACCGCGCCCACCTGAAGGACGGCTATGCACAGGCGATCATCGTGAACAGCGGCAACGCCAACACCTGCGCCGCCAACGGCGTGGCTCTGGCCGAAGAATGCTGTGAGCTGGTGGGCAGAGAGCTGGGCATCGACCCGCAGGACGTTCTGCCCGCATCCACCGGTGTCATCGGTCAGCCCATGGTCATCGACCCCTTTGCCCGGGGCATCCCTGCCGCCGCCGCAAAGCTGGCTGCGGACGAGCAGGGCAGCACCAACGCTGCCACCGCCATCATGACCACCGACACCCACAAAAAGGAATACGCCATCCAGTTCGAGCTGGGCGGCAAGACCTGCACGGTGGGTGCCATCGGCAAGGGCAGCGGCATGATCGCCCCCAACATGGCAACCATGCTGGCCTTCTACACCACCGATGCGGCGGTCTCGCCTATCCTGCTGGAAAAGGCCCTCAAGACCGTGGTGCCCGGCACCTACAACCAGATGAGCGTGGATCTGGACACTTCCACCAACGATACCTTGATCATCATGGCTTCCGGCCTTGCAGGCAACCCGGAGATCTGCGAGGAGAACGCGGACTACCACGCCTTTGTGGCGGCGCTGACTGCCATTGCCGAGCACATGTGCGCCGAGCACGCCGGTGACGGCGAGGGTGCCACCCACCTCATCACCTGCGAAGTGACCCACGCCCCCGACCTGAAGACCGCCCGTGCCGTCAGCCGCAGCGTGGTGTGCTCCAACCTGTTCAAGGCGGCGGTGTTTGGCCGCGACGCCAACTGGGGCCGCATCCTGTGCGCCATCGGCTACACCCCCGGCGATTTCTCCATTGATAAGGTCTGCGTGTGGCTTTCCAGCAAGGCCGGTGAGGTGTATGTGTGCGAAAACGCCGCCTACCACCCCTACAGCGAGGACGAAGCCGCCAAGGTGCTGGCTGAGCACGATGTGCTGGTCAAGGTGGACATGGGCACCGGCGATGCATCCGCAAAGGCATGGGGCTGCGATCTGACCTACGATTACGTCAAGATCAACGGCGACTATAGAACTTAATGGAACTCCCCCAGTCGCCTGCGGCGACAGCCCCCTCAAGGAGGGAGCCTGAAAGCCTCCCTCCTTGAGAAAGACTCCCCCGGCCGGGGGAGGTGGCACGAAAGTGCCAGAAGGGGAATGGGTGGCATCGCGCAGCGATGACGGAAGGAGTTCGTCTGGTGGAAAACGAATGCCGGAGCAAGCGTGCTGGCGGCAAGGAGAGTATATGAAAAACGAAGAAATGGCGCGCCTTTTCTCTGAGGCGACACCCTACATCCAGAAGTATCACGGAAAGACCATGGTGGTAAAGTACGGCGGCAATGCCATGATCAACGAAGAACTGAAAAATGCCGTCATGAACGATCTGGTCACCCTTACCCTGCTGGGTGTGCGCGTGGTGCTGGTGCACGGCGGCGGCCCGGCCATCAACGAGATGCTCAAGAAAGTGGGCGTGGAGAGCCATTTCGCAAACGGTCTGCGCGTGACTGACGATGCCACCATGGAGATCGTGCAGCAGGTGCTGGCCGGTAAGGTGAACAAGGATCTGGTGGCAAAGCTGCGCGGCCGCGGCGTGGGCCTGTGCGGCATGGACGGCCAGATGCTGCGTTGCACCGAGCTGGACCCCCAGCTGGGCCATGTGGGCGAGATCGTGCATGTGGACGCTACCCTGATCGCAAGCCTGCTGGACGGCGGCTTCATCCCCGTGATCGCCACGGTGGGCATGGACGATCTGGGTCAGGCCTACAACGTGAACGCCGACACCGCCGCTGCGCAGATCGCGATTGCGCTGAAAGCGGAGAAGCTGGTATCCATGACCGATATCGCGGGCCTGCTGCGGGATAAGGACGACGAGAGCACCCTCATCCCCGAGGTGGAGGTGTCCGAGATCGAGGGCTATAAGTCCGCCGGCATCATTGCGGGCGGCATGATCCCCAAGATCGGCGGCATGGCCGATGCCATCTATCAGGGCGTGCACGAGGCGGTCATCATCGATGGCCGCGTGCCCCACTCCATCCTGCTGGAGCTGTTCTCCAACCGCGGCTCCGGCACCCGCTTTTACCGCCGCAGCCACCGCGAATAAGCATTGCGCAGGTGCCGTGCAGGCGGTATAATAAGAAAAATGACCCTCTCAAGCCTTTGCCAGCATTTTCTGGCGCGAAAGCGCCTGAGAGGGTTTTCTGTTCACAGTTTCTGTTCACAGGAGGGTACACCTATGGATTCTGAAAAAGTCATCAAGCGGGACGGCGAATACGTCCTGCACACCTATAACCGCAACCCTATTGTGCTGGAAAAAGGCCACGGCCTGCGCGCCGCAGGCCCCGAGGGTCAGCAGTATCTGGATTTTACCAGCGGCATTGGCGTGAACAGCCTTGGCTACTGTGATCTGGACTGGGCCGAGGCCGTTTCCGAGCAGGCCCATAAGCTGCAGCACTCCTCCAACCTCTACTACACGGCCCCCTGCGGCAAGCTGGCCAAAAAGCTGTGCAAGCGCACCGGCATGAGCAAGGTGTTCTTTGGCAACTCCGGTGCCGAGGCCAACGAGGGTGCCATTAAGGCTGCGCGCAAGTACAGCGTGGACCACTACCGCAAGGACCGCACCACGGTCATCACGCTGGTGAACAGCTTCCACGGCCGCACCATCGCCACCCTGACCGCCACCGGTCAGGAGGTGTTCCACAACTACTTCGGCCCCTTCAACGAGGGCTTCCTGTATGCTCCGGCAGGCGATATCGAAGCGCTGGAGGAGTTGGTGGACCGCACAACCTGCGCCGTGATGCTGGAACTCATTCAGGGCGAGGGCGGCGTGATGGCGCTGGACCCGGACTACGTGCAGGCCGTGCGCAAGCTCTGCGACGAAAAAGATCTTGTGCTCATCGTAGACGAGGTGCAGACCGGCGTGGGCCGCACCGGCACCTTCCTGTGCTGCGAGCACTACAACCTCAAGCCGGACGTGGTCACGCTGGCCAAGGGTCTGGGCGGCGGCCTGCCCATCGGCGCAGTGCTGATGAACGAAAAGGTAGCCGCAGGCATGGGCCCCGGCACCCATGGCTCCACCTTCGGCGGCAACCCGGTGGTCTGCGCCGGTGCCAACGTGGTGGTGGACCGCATGGACCAGAGCTTCCTTGCCAATGTCAACGAGCGCGCCGTCCAGCTGCGCGCAGGCATCGCAAAGCTGCCCCATGTCAAGAGCATTTCCGGCATCGGCCTGATGGTGGGCATCGAATTCTACGACCTCAAGGCCGCAGATGTGCTGGCCGCCTGCCGCGAAGCGGGCCTGCTGGTGCTGACAGCCAAGACCCGCCTGCGCCTGCTGCCGCCGCTGACCCTCTGCGAGCACGATGTGGACATGGCGCTGGAGATCCTGAGCGATGTGCTGGGCAAGATGGAGCCGACGGCTCCGAAGGAGCTGGCATGAAAAATCTGCTGAAAATGAGCGACCTCTCCCCTGCCGAGCTGACCCACATTCTGGATGTGGCCGATCAGCTCAAGGCACAGCAGAAGCTGGGCGGCACGGCCCCGCTGCTGGCAGGAAAGACGGTTGCCCTGATGTTCTCCAAGGCATCCACCCGCACCCGCACCAGCTTTGAGGTGGGTGTGTACCAGCTGGGCGGTCTGGGCAACTACATGAACACCGCCGAGCTGCAGGCCGGGCGCGGCGAGCCCCTCAAGGACACCGCCCGGGTGCTGGGCCGCTACTACGACTGCGTGGTGTGGCGCACCTACCGCCAGAGCGATCTGGAAGAGTTTGCCGAGCTGGCCGGTGTGCCGGTGATCAACGGCCTGACGGATTACGCCCATCCCTGCCAGGTGCTGGCCGACCTGATGACCATTCGGGAGCGCCGGGGCAGCCTTGCGGGCCGGAAGCTCTGCTTTGTCGGCGACGGCAGCAGCATGGCAAACAGCCTCATCGTGGGCGGACTGCTGGCTGGGATGCAGGTCACCTGCGTCTGCCCGCAGAGCTACCGCCCGGCGGCGGATGTGCTGATGTTCGCCCACAAGTACGGCAGCGCCTTCCACCTGACCGCAGACCCTGCCGAGGGTATTCAGGATGCCGATGTGGTGGCAACGGCTGTGTGGAACACCGCCAAGCCCGGCACGCCGGAAAGCGAGCAGCGCCTGCGGGATTTTGTGGGCTTCCAGCTCACCGGCAAGCTGCTGGAAAGCGCAAAGCCCGATGTCATGGTGCTGCACTGCCTGCCCGCCCACCGGGGCGAGGAGATCTCCTCGGCGGTGTTCGAGCAGCACGCACCGGAGATCTTTGACGAAGCCGAGAACCGCCTGCACGTGCAGAAAGCCGTGCTGGCTATTCTGCTGGCGGGAAAATAAAAACAGAACGCCAACAGGGCCGCCGCACATCGTTTGTGCGGCGGCCCTGTTTTTTATCGTGGGAGAGTTCGCGGCGGAATAGAGCGCTGGCTGTGCGCTGCGGTGAAATGGCGTCAACCGATACGTTGCTGGTGCTCGTCGCCATAGGTCTCTATGTAGCGGAAGAACAGGTATTCGCACAGCATCAGCAGCTGTACGCGGGACTGCACCTGAATGCCGGAGCACACAAAGTTTGTGGCATTGACATACAGGTTTTCATCTGCCATGCCGCTGAGAGTATTGCTGCCGAGATTTGTAAAGGAAACCAATGCGGCCCCACGGCTTTTGGCAACCGTTGCAGCGGCAATGATCAGACTTGTTTCGCCGGAAATGGATAGAGCCAGAACCAGATCATCGGAAGTCAGCTGCCGTGCGCTGATATTCATCAGGGTGCTGTCATCGTAACAGAAGGCGGCCTTGCCGATGGTTTGCAGCCGCTTTGCAAGTTCGGAGCCGGGCATCCTGCTGCTGCCTACGGCATACAGCTCAATGCGGCGGCTGCAGTGGATCAGCTCTACGATACGCTCTACGGTCTCCTCCGGAACCATCTCGATGGTTTTGTGGATATCGCGGAAAAAGTCGGTCGGGTGAGATTTTCGCGGCGTTTCCTCCGGCTCAAACAGATCCATGCGCAAAGATGCCTTAAAATCGGAATAACCACTGAAACCGAGCTTCTTGCAAAAGCGGACGACAGAAGCCGGTGAGATGAACAACCGGTCCGCAAGTTCCGTCACCTTGAGATTGGCGATTTCGGTGTGGTTGCGAATGCAGTAAGAAAGAAGCTCATTATCGTTTTTGTTCAGCTGGGGCGTGTGTTCTGCAATGCGGGTGAAAAAGTCCATGATGTCCTCCGGCGGGAAGGCTTTGAAGAAAGTTAGCAGGTGTGAAAATATTTTCAGACTCTGGAATTGTTTCAACTTGGGCAAACTGATTCAAAACTTTCAAAACGCCTTTAAAAAAATGTTTATATCGATTATATTATAGTCACTCTCCAAAGCGCGCGCAAGGGTAAAATCAGAAACATGATCGAAAAACGAATGTGAGGTTTCAAAAATGGAAGGTTTTAAAGTTGTCATTGTTGGCGGTGGTTCCAGTCACACTCCCGGCATTATCCAGAGCCTGATTGCAAATCTTGATCGTTTCCCGCTGAAGAAACTGGTGCTGTATGATATTGATCCGGATCGTCTGGAGCTGGTGGATACCCTGTGCGGTTCGCTGATCGCAAAGCTGGACCCGGAGTGCGTCTACTTCACCACCACAGACCCGGAAAAGGCCTATACCGATATTGATTTTGCTTTTGCTCAGATCCGTCAGGGCGGCATGGAAATGCGCGAAAAGGACGAAAAGATCTCGCTGGAGTTTGGCGTTGTGGGTCAGGAGACCTGTGGCCCCGGCGGCATGGCATACGGCCTGCGTTCCATCCCCGGCGTGTTCCAGGTGATCGACGATGTGCGCAAGTACGCACCCGAGGCATGGATCATCAATTACTCCAACCCTGCTGCGATCGTGGCTGAGGCCACCCGCCGCAAGTACAACAACTATAAGATCCTGAACATCTGCGATATGCCGGTAGCCATCATGCTGTCCTTCGCAAAGATGCTGGGTCTGGAAAAATACAACGATGTGGACCCGGTCTACTTTGGTTTGAACCACTTTGGCTGGTGGACCCACCTGTACGACAAGAGCGGTGTGGACCGTATGCCGGAACTGAAGGAAAAGATCATGAAGTTCGGTCTGGCTGCTTCTCATGATAAGCACCACTCCGATCCTTCCTGGCGCCACACATGGGAAAACTTTAAGGAAATCCTCACCGACTTCCCGGAGTATCTGCCCAATACCTACCTGCAGTACTATCTGTATGCCAAGGAAAGCGCCGAGGATATGGATCCCAACTACACGCGTGCCAACATGGTCATGGATGGCCGTGAGAAGGACATGATCGAGCAGGCAAAGCTGATCCGCGAGAGCGGCGGCAAGAAGGAAGCAAACCTGAATCTGTTCAATGCTTTTGGCGATTTTATTGTGGATGTGGCATGTTCCATTGCCTATAACAATGCGGACCGCTATCTGGTCATTGTGGAAAACAAGGGCTGCATCCCGCAGATGCCGTATGATGCCATGGTGGAAGTTCCCTGCTACCTGCGCAAGTGGGGCCCGGAGCCTGTTACCATCGGCAATATCCCCCAGTTCCAGCTGGGCATGATGATGCAGCAGGTCTCTTCGGAAAAGCTGATCGTGGATGCTTATTTTGAACACTCCTACCAGAAGGCACTGGAAGCATTCACGATGAACAAGACAGTTCCCTCTGCCAAGGTGGCACGCAAGATCCTGGATAAGATGATCGAAGCCAATAAGGGCTACTGGCCTGAACTGCACTGAGACCCGCAGGAGGTAAATCATGGAGAAGAGAGAGAAAAAAGTTACCTTTTCACAGTTCCAGAAACTGGGAAAAGTTCTAATGACGCCTGTCATGATCCTGCCCATCGCAGGTATTCTGGTGGGCATTGGCTCTGCGTTCACGACAAAGAACATTGTGGCACTGTGGCCGGTTCTGGGCAATACCTATGTCAAGCTGTTCTTTAATCTGCTCAAGGCCATGGGCAATACCGTCAACTCCTATCTTCCAATCATTTTTGCTGTTTCCGTTGCCATCGGCTATGCGGAAAAGGAAAAGGGCATCGCGGCATTGTCCAGCGTGATCGGTTTCCTCGCCATGAACAATGTGATGAATATCCTGCTGACCAGTCTGGGCATTCTGGACCCTGCGGCGATGAAGACCGGCCAGTCCATGGTCATGGGCATCGCTTCGCTTGACACCGGTGTATTCGGCGGTATTCTGGTGGGTCTGCTGGTTGCAAAGCTGCATAACAAATACTATAATATTCAGCTGCCGCCGGTTCTGGGCATCTTCTCAGGCACAAAATTCGTGCCGATGATCTCGCTGCTGGCCTGCTCTGCGCTGGGTCTGGTAATGTCTGTGGTGTGGCCCTTCGTTCAGACCGGTCTGGGCTTCATGGGCGAGATCATTTATGACACTGGCATGGCAGGCAGTGTGATTTATGGTCTGGCAGAGCGTGCTCTGCTGCCCTTCGGTCTGCACCACTTTATCTACACCCCGTTCTTCTTCACCAACCTCGGCGGCTCCATGGTCATCGACGGCACGCTGTATGAAGGGGCGGTGAACATCTACAACGCCATGCTGGCTTCTCCGGATGCCATGTTTGACGTGAACATTACCCGCTTTATCATGAACGGCAAGGTTATTTTTGCTATGTTTGGTCTGCCCGGTGCGGCTCTGGCCATGTACCATTGCGCAAAGCCGGAGCGTAAGCCTCAGGTCAAGGCGCTGCTGATCGCAGCCATCATCCCCTCCATCTTCACTGGCATCACCGAGCCCATTGAGTACAGCTTCCTGTTTGCAGCTCCCCTGTTGTTCGTGGTGCACGCTGGCTATGCAGGTCTGGCCTACCTGCTGACTTACATTTGCAAGGTGAATATCCCGGGGCCCAGTTCCTTCGGCGGCCCTTTCCTGAGCACGATCTTCAATGGCATCATGCAGGCGGATAAAGGCTCTAACTGGATCTGGGTGTTCATCATTGGCATTCCCTGCTTCTTCCTGTACTATTTCACCTTCCGCTTCATGATCACCAAGTTCAACTACAAGACTCCCGGCCGCGAAGATGATGGCCAGGAGGTCAAGAAGCTGGACAAGAAAATGAGCGACGAGATGATGGCGACCATCATTGAAGGTCTGGGTGGTGCAGACAATATCCAGCATGTGGATGCCTGCTTTACTCGACTGCGCGTCAAGGTCAAAGACAAGGCTCTCGTTATGCCGGATACTGACTGGAAGCAGAAGACGGGTGCAAACGGCGTCGTTCAGGTCGCAGATGGTGTGCAGATCATCTACGGTGCCAAGGCCGATATCTACAAAAACAACCTCAAGAGCGCTCTGAACATGGACTGATTTTTCAGTGCCGGTCAGGGTTTCCCGAATAAACAGCGAGGGCATCTGCCAACGGCAGATGCCCTTTCTGCATACAAAAAAATCAAACCTTTGCGGCACCGCGGTCGAGGATCTTATCGAACCGGGCAAAGAAGGTAATGGTGGTGATGGTGGCGGCCAGAATGTCGCTGACCGGCTCGGCCAGAAACACGCCGAACACCGGGTCCGGCAGCAGGTGCGGCAGGATGAAGATGAGCGGGATCAGCAGGATGATCTTGCGCAGGCAGGCCAGCAGCAAGCTGACCTTAGCCTGTCCCAGCGCCATAAAGCTTTGCTGGCAGGCGATCTGGAAGCCCATGGCAAAAATGCCCGCCATGTAAATGCGCATGGCCCACGTGGTGTACTGGATCAGTGCGGTGTCCGAGGTGAAGATACCGGCCACCGCGCCGGGTACCAGCATCATCAGAAGCCAGAATACGCAGGTGTATACGCCGCACAGGGTCAGCTGAAAGCGGAAGGCTTCCTTGACGCGGGGTTTTTTGCCTGCGCCGAAGTTGAAGCTCATCACCGGCTGTCCGCCCTGACAGATGCCCTGAATGGGCAGGGTGCACAGCTGGGATGCGCTGGTGATGACGGTCATGGCACCCACAGCCACATCGCCGCCGTACCGCGCCAGACTGGAGCTGAAGCTGATGGAAAGCAGGCTCTCGGTGGAGAGCATCACAAAGGTGGAGATGCCCAGAGCCATCACCGGCAGGATGACATTGCGCTCCGGGCGCAGATAGTCCCTGCGCAGGCGCAGGATGGTCTTTTTGCCGGTGAGAAAGCGGATGATCCATGCCGCGCCCACGGCCTGACTGAGCACCGTGGCAATGGCCGCGCCCCGCACGCCCAGCCCGAACCCGAAGATCAGGATGGGGTCGAGAATAATGTTGATCACCGCGCCGATCACGGTGGTAAGCATACTGGTCTTGGCAAAGCCCTGCGTGGTGATAAAAGGGTTCATGCCCAGCACCACCAGCACGAACACCGAGCCTGCAATGTAGATGCGGCTGTAGCCCAGGGCGTACGGCAGGGTGGCATCGCTGGCACCGAACAGCCGCAGCAGCACCGGTGCCCCGGCATAGAAGCCAATGGTCAGCACCACAGCAAAGAACATCAGCACGGTAAAGCTGTTGGAGATGATCTTTTCGGCCCGCTGCCTGTCCCCCTGCCCCAGAGCAATGGCGGTGCGCGGCGCGCCGCCCGCGCCCACCAGCATGGCAAAAGCGTTCAGCAGCATCAGAATGGGTGTGAACAGCCCCACGCCGGTCAGCGCTGCCGCGCCAATGCCCGCAATGTGGCCGATGTAAATGCGGTCCACGATGTTATACAGCAGGTTCACCACCTGCGCCACCACGGCGGGGATCATGAGCTGCAGCATCAGCTTTTTGATGCTGCCGGTGCCCATATCTTGTTTTGCCTGTGCCATTGGAATGCTCTCCTCTGTACTTCAAATTTGAAAAATATCGTTCCTATTATACTCGGCTCCCGCCCAAAAGAACAGCCTTTTTTGCAAAGAAACCGCGCTTTTTGCCCCAAAAACGCAAAACAGCACGGCTGCGTATGGCTTGCAGCCGTGCCGTAACGGGAGAAAAGTGTTGACGGGAAACCGCTTTTTTGATATACTGTAAAGGCTAATATATGGAGATGTATCGAAGCGGTCGTAACGAGAACGACTCGAACTCCAAGTGGCTTTTTGGAAGCGATTTTCCGGTTTTGCTAGGTTTCATGCGGGTTTTCCGACTTCATGAGTGAACGATTTTCGGGCGTTCTCTCCTGAAATTCTCTCCAAAGTTTTCCCAGAATGCACGGAGCATTCTAAAAATTTAATATCTGGAGCATTACTCAAGTGGTCGTAAGAGGTCGCACTCGAAATGCGATAGGCCGGGAGACCGGTGCCAGGGTTCGACTCCCTGATGCTCCGCCAAAAAGAATGGACAGGTGAATTTTATTCGTCTGTCCATTCTTTTTGGCCGGAACATCGCCCGTCCACCCTGTCTTGTGGGCGTATGGCATCATGCTGACGCATTGCCATAGGCCATTTTATCACCCCATGGCAGATTTCAGGTAGTGCAGACGGTATTTCAGATACTGGCGGATCGCGGACGCTCTTTTTTCGCTCAGCAAGGCAAGAATCGGAGAGATTGCCTGAAGAATCTTCTGATAATCTGCTGCCCCCGGCCTATGAATTTTGCGTTTTTTCACGCAAAAGGGGCCACCGGTCTTCAGGCAGAAGGAGCGTGGAGATTGCACCGCCCCACCACCAGAAAAGCCACAGCGGAACAAGTCCACTCGTCAATTATGTACATACCTTAAAATCGTTTTTATAACTTCATCAATCACAATCGGCTTTGACAAATGTGCGTTCATTCCTGCATCCAGTGATGCCTGAACATCTTCTGCGAATGAATTAGCTGTCATTGCTATAATAGGAATGTTTTTTCCATCCGGTCTGTCATTCATTGCCCTGATTGCTTTTGTCGCTTCATAACCATTCATTTCAGGCATCATGACATCCATCAGGATTACATCAAATGTGCCTTTCGGATGATTTCTGAACATCTCAACAGCATTCTTTCCATCCACAGCTCTTTCAACATTCATCCCGAATTCTTCCAACTGCACGGCAGCAATCTCTGCATTCAGTTCATTATCCTCTGCAAGAAGGACCTTCACACCTGTAAGATCTACCTTTTCAGAAAAACCTGTGTCTGACTTATTACATTCCTTATCTGTAATTTCCAAAGGAATATCCACAGTAAATGTGGTTCCCTCATGCTTTTTACTCTGCACGGAAATGGTTCCACCCATCATATCCACATACTTCTTTACGATAGCCATCCCCAGTCCAACTCCGTGGTACTGCGTTCTCACATCGGAATCTTCCTGTGCAAATTCCTCAAAAACCTCTTTTGTAAATTCCTCACTCATGCCAATACCAGTATCCGAAATGCGGTAACGTATATTTATATATCCATCCCTGCCCTTTTCCTGACACTGGGCTTCAAATGTAATCGTCCCTCCATCCGGAGTGAATTTTACGGCATTGCTCAGAATATTGACCAGCACATCGCGCAGGCGTGCAGGATCCGCAAGTACATTTGGAATCTTTGCATCTTCACGCTGAATCTTAAAGTTGATATCCCTGTTCGTAAGAAAGCCTTTTATAATATCCAATGCAGAATCTGTAATGTTTTTCACATCCGCCGGCACCGGATCGTATTTCACTTTTCCACTTTCGATGTGGGTCAGATCTAATACATCATTGATCAGCGACAGTAAATACTCTGAGCTTTCGTCAATCTTTTCCAGACAATTTTTCACTTCGTCTGACGGATTGTTTTTCATTGCAATACCGGTAAATCCTATGATTGCATTCATCGGTGTCCTCATATCATGGGACATATGTGACAAAAATGCTGTTTTTGCCTTGTTTGCAGCCTGTGCATGCTCTGCCAGTTCCGCCATTTTCTCAGCTTTCTCCTGAGCCGCCTTCTGAGCTTTTTTTCTTGCACTGAGACGCACCATTATCACAGCCATAGCAGTCAGCAGCCATCCAAAAATAAGTAGAGCCCAAACAGTAACAACAGGATACAGACGGATCCAGTCAACAAATGTCAGCTCTGTTGCTTTGTATGTGGTATACTGTGCTGCAAGATCTTCAACAAGATTTTGGGGCATGGCATACATTGCTTTCGTCAGAATACCAGCCAGCGCATGGTTCTCAGTTGATGAAATCACCATGCGGTAGGTGAATGTAGGCTGTTCCAGCAGAGTATATGTCATTGTGCCCGTAGTGTCACTGTTCACAAACGCCTGTGCCATGTAATAGTAGACGAAGGCAGCATCTGCTTTACCCTTACGGACAGCTTCCATCATTTCCTGTCGGGTACTGCACATCAGTTTTTCTGCACCGGGTGCCATTGCATCTTCAATTGAATTAGATGCTGTCTGGTCAACAGTAGTAACAACATTGATTTTTCCATCAAAGTCACGCCGTGTCACCCTTGCCAGCTGCATCGCAATGAAAGGTGCAGTAATCCCCCATTTTTTCGTCTCAGCATAGTTATCTGTTTCCAGGCGCGCATCGATGCTTATATCTGTAGTTTCCTTATTTTTCTGATAAGCAATATACTCATCTCTGGTGGCAGGTGTAAGAAACTCATAGGAAATCCCGACATAGTCTGCAATTTTCCGGAAGTAATCCGGGATAATACCCTTCATCTCACCATTTTCATTATAAGAATATGGATAACGGGTCGGATCACACAGAACATGAAGCGGGTTTTCCTTGGAATACTGTGAAATTATACTTTTTTCTTTCTCCGTATATTCCAGATTCTTAGTTTGTATGCTTTCATAATTTTTATTACGAAGCGTCGTTTTCCAGTCACCCTCAACTGCATTCATCTGGTCGATTGCATAATTGATCTCATTCAGCAATTCTGTATTACCTTTTTTAACAATGACATAGAAATCGCTGCTGTCAAATTTATCCACGATACGCTCATTGTTTGTTTTTCTCATAGAAGTGGCAGCAATCGCATCAACATTTCCGCTCTGAAGAGCTTCCTCCATCTCTGCTGTCGTATCAAAATAAAATGGATCATATGTAAATCCTTTATTGTCTGCAAAATCCGCAAACTCTTTATCTCGTGAGCTTCCGTTCAAAAATGCCACACGCATACCGTTGTAAGTACTGTAATTGCCATCCACAATCGTGCTGTTGTCACTGCGGACGGTCAGAATCCCATTATTGGTTCCGATCGGACGTGAAAAATCAAACGTTTCTTCTCTTTCCGGTGTTTTGCGGGGAGATGTTACCATATCAATCTCGCCATCGTCAAGCATCTGCTGCATATCATCCCAGCTCTTATCATATCCGACATATTCGTAATCTACATCCCAATAACGGGCCATCAGCCGAAGAAAATCATAGCCATACCCACTGCGGTTGCCTTCTTCATCCATCACATGATAACCATCCATGGCAAAGAAACCGACTTTGACAGTTTCATGCTGCGAACTGTCCTCGGCTGCATATGCAGTCAGGGGAAAAAACATCATACACACGCATACAAAAACCAGTAACACTGCCACATATTTCTTTGCTCTCAAAATCATATTAAATCTCCTGTCTGGCAAATATATTTCTCTATGTGTCCTTTTCCTGCTTCGCGCATGTACGGCAGGACCGCCTTGTTCCCATTGACTGTGCCGAAGAAGTTCATATCGAACGGTGCCTTTGCCTGATCAAGCGGTGTAATGATACAGTGGAACAATTAAAACAAAACGGTTCGTCCGTTTTGTTGCGGTGCATTCATAGCAAATCGCACGGCATCACGGTCGGTCATGGGATCTACAATGCCAATCGTCAGGTGCTCCTTGTGAAGCAATAAGAGCGCCCATAGATCAACTTCCTTCAGAACAACCTCTACGGTCTGCGTTTCGCCGGGCATCAATTTCGGAAGAGAAAGAGGAAGCTGCACCGTGCTTAGCGTGGTACCGTCTGCGCTCTCCAGATAAAGATTCGCTGCCCAATCCCAATAAAATGGGGCGGCACCCTCATTTGCCACAGTCAAGCTGACCACAGCTTCTCCGTCATGCGGCATCAGCTTCAGTGTTGTCACACGGAGCCGGTAGCCCAAACGCTTTAAGACCGCCTGATATCCCTGTGAATATGCAGGCTGTGCTGCTTTCGGACCAAGAAAGCTCATGTGAGAAGCATCCAATAGCTGCAGTGTGCGGGAAAGCTCTGTGTCCAGCAGCTCCTCCATCGGCAGGCTGCTGGTAAACTCGCCGCCTACGGGCGCATCCTGCCAGAAATTCTGCATAGCAGAAAGTCCATTCGCTTCTTTGCCGTACCAGCCGCCGTTTTTGATCCAGTTCAGCCACTCATTGGTGTCCTTTTCGTGGCCGGTCATATCGTTGTAAAGACCAAGGCGGTTACTTACAGCGATGTTGAACGGTCGCCGCATCAGGAGCTTTGCATTGGAAAATGCATTCAGATAGTCTGTTGCATATTGATCCCGAATGGTTTCGTCCGGCATAGGTACAAGACCATCGCTGCGTTTGATATGCCATTCGCCCCAGTGGCCGAGACTGCCCAGTTCTACATAAGTCACAAAGCCATCTGCGTCAAAATGCTCGGCCAAGGCTGAAACAACTTTATGGTGTGCGGCACGAAGGATATCGTTTGCATAATCCGGGGAATAACCTTTGCCATACGAGGTACTGTACCAGCTGCCATCGGCGGTCTGAGCATATAACCACTCCGGAATATCAAGGTGCTTCTTCTGGCCGGGTACGTCACAAACGAACCGCAGTACCAGATGGATGCCCTGCTCGCGCAGGGCGGCAAGTCCGTACCGCTGTTCGATAGCATCCCACGCATACTGGCCTTCCGTTGGTTCCACCTCTCGCCATGTCAGCTCCAGATAGCGCAATGTGGCATTCGGATGGTCCGTACTGCCTACCATTGGAGCGTAGCCGATCTGTGCGTTGGCAAAGGCAGACGGATCTTCCTGATAGGTACGCGTGCAGATCATATTCCGAACCATACCAAACCCCACCCCAAGCAGACAAACCGCAGATACGAAACCTTTTGAAAGCTTATCCATGGTATTCGCCATTATATTGGATCAGTGTAACATCCTGTACGCCATTTACGGCGCGCAGGCGATCTGTAAATTCCAGATTCGGGTCTTTGCTGAATACCTCTACCGCCATTTCGGTGCTATCCTTGCGCATGGTCTTGGACTTTACCACAAATTTGCAGCGGCCAAAGGCACGAACGATATCGTCTTCTGCGTCTGTACCAAGATAGTGAATGACCGCAATGTACACTCTGCCTTTGGCCTGCCAGTGGTAGAAAAAGAGGATCATCCCGATCATGACAACGGCTGTTACAAGGCCCAATGCGTACATACCGGCACCGGCTGTAATGCCGGTAGTGATCGACCAGAACAGGTATAACAGATCCAGAGGGTCTTTGACGGCAGTACGGAAGCGGACGATAGACAACGCACCGACCATACCAAGGGAGATGACAACGTTGGTACTGATGGCCAGCGTTACCATGCAGGTCAGCACACACATGCCAACCAACGTGACAGCAAAGCTGCGGGAATATACAACGCCGGTATAAAACTGCCGATAGACAAGATAGATGAGGATTCCCAATGCCAGTGCAGTCAGCAGGGCAAGCGCCAGTTTGGGAGCATCGTATTGGGTAAAGGTGTTCAGGACGGATTTTTTGATAAAGTCTTTTGTGCTCATGGGCGAAAGGTTCCTTTCTATAGGGCTCAGGTCTCCTGCCAGTAAGCAAATCCGTTCATATAGGCGGTTTTGTCACAACAGAGGACATATTTTGATACAGCCGTAAGCTCCTGCGCACGGGGCGGCAGAAGATTCCGGACGATCTGGGGCAGATATTCTGTAAATTTTACTTCCATTACCAGCTTACCTGGTTCCAGCACCGGAAGCGCAGGAAGCGTGGAGTCGAAGATATCCCGGCTGCCAACCGCGGCGCGTACATCCGTATCAAAGGTGATGCGTACCGTACCGGCATCCATGATCCATGGCTCGCGGTCGTAGTCTACAATAACACGGGGACGCAGCATGTTACAGATACACTCGGTATAGAACTCCTGACACAGGCGGTAACGGCTATGCAGGAGAAAATCATAGTCCCCGGCGAGAATGGAATCAAACTCTGCGTGGGTCAGAGACGCGGCTTCTTTATAGATATAACTGCCAAATTTTTTCTTTCGCTCCAGCTTGATGCTGCGGTCGCTGCAGTTATAAATGCGGATGCGGTATTTCTTGCGCAGCAGCACGCCGGCATCCTTTTCTTCATAAGCGGTGTTCCAGTAATCGTCAAAATATAAGCTGCGAATGAAGTAGCCGCCGTTCGTTGCATGGGGGTCCAGTTTGAGGATAGGGGACATCCGCGCGGTCAGCTCGGCCTTGTCAGCCCACGAGATAAGATACTTTAGTTCATGACGATAGTGCTCTGTGCCTGTGCATCGTGGAGGAGCCAACAACTGATGATACAGCATCGATATCTGAGGCTTAGACATCTTCATAGGTGTCCTCCGCAATGCTGCCGTCCGGCTGGACGTAAAAGCAGAGCATGCCATAATGCTTGCCTGCTTCGGTAACATAGTAGTCAAAGGCATCCTGCGTATAACCAGAGGCATTGGTCGCTCTTACGCGCAAAAAATACTGCCCGGCCGGGAGCGTATCCATGGTAAGCTCTGGCAGGATCAGATTCTCCTGCCGAAAGAACGTAGTCGTAAACAGATAATCCTTTGCAAGCTCAACAGTATAGTAAATGTTTTCAATCTCGAAGTTATAAGAGGGGTCCCAGGTCAGCAGAAGGGAGCCGTTTACCACCTGCGGCTCGCCAATATAAAATGGCATGGGTTTGCGGTAGCTCTCCCAATAGTAATTATAATTTTCATCAATTTCCGGCCAGATACTTTTCAGGACCTCTTCGTATTCGTCATGTGTGATGGGAACGTTCATTCGGTCCGGCATCTGCCAGACATATTTTTCCGTTACGCTTCGGTAATGCTCCATCATGGACTGAATGCGTTCCTCATTCATGTAAGCATAAAGCTCCTTCATGGCGGTATCCAGCAGATCGCGGTAACTTTGCGTTTGCAGACAGCGCCGGAACAGGACATTGCCCCAGTAATTGCTTACACCACGTTCCCAACTTTCGGAGTCGGAGAAGTTAATGATCTCACGTTCCCGGCGGCGGAGCATACCGTCATTGTCCCAGTCCCACAAGTACCATTTGCTGGAGTTTTGAGGGCTGTACAAGTAGACGTTGCGATTTTGGGTGTCCGTATTGCCGGTTAACAACTGAAATGCCATCCAATATGCAATGTTTTCTTTATCAAAGTACGTTACAAATAGCTCATCGTCCATAGAAGAGGATTCATCATTGAGAACATCCAGCATTTTGATCAGTTTGGAATGGTCGCTGTCTCCTTTTATCTCCAAGTGCTTTTCGAACGCAGTTTGGTCATATGCTGGGTCTGTTGTAAGACGAATGACATCTTCATATCGGTAGAACTCAAAAGAATTGATTTTATACAGCTGTCCGTTTGGATCCACACCGTGCGCCTTAAGGGCTGTTTTATTCAGCTGTTCTACCTGCGTGTACAAACCATAATCCTCAAAAACACCGCTGGCGCTATCGGTCAGATCCTTCACATAAAGATGAACGAACTGGGTGCGCAAGCCCATCATCTGGTCGATGCCTTTAATAAGGTCATAGGCCATTTTGTTACGGAAGCGCAGTCCCTCACCCTGATGCTTATTCAGTGCGATCGTGCGCTGGCCTCGCCAGCTGCCTTTGTTTTTCTTTAATTTGACCTTGTAGTTTTTCTGAGTATAACGGCTGGAAGTCTGACCGCGTATTTGTACCGTGGCATTTGGGGCAAGTGTATCGTAACCAACTTCGCCGGCAAGGGGGCCGTTTTCATCGCCCACCTGCAAAAGACCATTCACCTGATAGCGTGCTACGCCCATCGCCGTGTAGTCGTAAGCGGAATAATGGTTGATCTCTGCCCAGCTGTGGTTTGTATTTTCGCTGTCATTGCCGCGGCTCACGGTAAGATACATCGTCACAATGCCGCTGTCATCGTAGACGTTGTACAGCTCTGCGTTGTCGCGCAGGTGGACACTGTTGATTTCAGATGCGGGAGCCTTTTCAATGGACTGGTTGCTTTCTGCACTGGCGGCAGCGGATCCGGCGCTGTCACTTTCCACAGGTAAAACTGCGCAGCCTGCGCACAGACCAGCCAGCGCAACGCTCAACCCCAGAATCCTGCGGCGCGAAATCAGAAACTCCTCATTCATGTGATCGATTTTCCCTCCTGATGGTCTGCCTTGCTGTTTTTGGCATCCTGTTTTTCAAGAAAAATGCCAAGGCGTGTAAAAAGATGTTCTTTGGTTTCGGCTACGATAGGCTGCTGACCCAATACCCGATAGGGCAGGTTGGCGGTAAAGGCATCCAGACGAAACAGAGCAACCAGATAAAAAAGCGCTGCACCTGCCAGAAATCCGAAACCATAAAATGCTGTGTTGAAGAGCAGTGAGAGCAGGGTAAAGGCAGTGGTGCTGGCTGCAAACACAGCTGCCGCCAGAACAGCACCCAGATAATCTGTAAAGTAAAGCAGGATCAGCAGCACCGTATTACCAACGGCGTATAAGCCGTATCCCACGCACAATGTCCGGAAATAGCCATGCATCAGATCATTGAAGCCAAGCGGTAAAAGATTCAGCAGCGTGCCCGCCAGTGAAATGACCCCTGCCGTACAGAACAGCTGCTTGAGGGCAGTGAAGCGAAGCTCCCGGTTGAGCACTGCCAGCATTTCTTCTTCAGCGGTAACGATATCGCCCACAACACCGCCATCGTTGAACAGGCTGTAATAATCCCGGTATTTCGGATAGAAGTTTACCTCTACAGACACCACAAAGTTGATGCTGGTGATCAGGATGCTTAAAAAGGCGATCAGAGCCGGAACGTCGTAGTAAGGTGCGCCGTAAAACAGGCCCTTTACCTGCACGCCGATCGGCCCGGACCAATATAGGACCAGATGGGAGAACAGGCCGAGGTTTGTGCACAGGCCGGTAAACGCCAGAGGCAGAAACCGATCGACCCAGCGCAGAAAGGTCCATGGGCTGTCATCGCTTTGCGGGAAATAACGGTAGAGCAGCACCACATCCCACACCATCATCAGGCCATACCCCATGGTAATGGAAAACAGCATGCCTTCCAGTACAGGAGCACCCAGAATAAAGACGAGCAGATATCCCAGCCCGAAAGACAGCGCGATCGCCGCCAGAAAAGAGCACAGGATACCCCGGTAATCCTTGATAGCGGTCAGGTAGCTCATGCCGTTCCAGTTCAGGATCATCTCGGCAAACAGCCATAAACATAACAGCCCCTGCAGGAGCGTTGCGCCGGAGAACAACAGAAAGATGCCGTACAGGATACAGCCAATCAGCAGCATCAGGACGCTGGATCCCCAGAAAGAGGGGAGAATTGCATCCTCGCGTTCTTCGTACAGCATATCGGCCAGATAGCGGGTCACAGGCATGGAGAAAAAGCTGGTGACAGTCAGCGAGGACAGCAGCGTATAGGTGACCATACACACCAGCAAGTCCTGCTGGGTACGCTCGGCCCCGGCCCAGCTGCACAGCAACAGAATACCAAGCTGCAGCGCAATACCCAGCAGCATCGGTCCAGTGCAGATGATGCCGGCATAGCCGTAGGCGCGCAGCCATGCAAACAAACCCTTGCGCCGAAATAACTTTTTTAATTCAAATCCGATTCCTGCCATTTGTTACTCCAAATGAAAATGCTCTGCAGTTGCCTGGTACATCTTCCGATAGTTGTCTAACATTTGTTCGTGATGAAAATATCGGTCTACGCGCTGCTGACCGATGCGCCCCATTTCTTCCCGACGGGCACGGCTGGCACACATCCGCTCCATGGCATCTGCCAGACCCTGCCGGTACATGGGCGGCACACAGTACCCCGCTACACCCAGATCATCGCCGGGCGCGCCTTCCAGCAGTTCCCGACAGCAGCCCACTTCAGTCGTCACGCAGGGGCGGCGCGCAGCCATGGATTCCAGTACGGAAAGTGGCTGACCTTCCGAGATACTGGTCAGGATAGTAAAGTCCAGCTTTTGCATGTATTGCACCACGTCCACACGGCCGGTAAAGATCAGATTGTCCAGCCGGAGCTGCTTCACCAGGGCATAACACTCCTGCGCATAGTCCTCATCGTCCACGCCGCCCATGATGTGCAGGCGAACCTGCGGAACCCGGGAGGAAAGCTCAAAGAAGGCGTAGATCATGGTTTTGATATCCTTGATAGGGGCCAGACGCACTACAGCGCCAATATCGACCCAACCGTCCTCAGGCTTGAGCGGGATGTCGCAAAAGCGCTGATACTGCACGCCATTGGGGATAACGATGCATTTGCTGCCATCACAGCCCATTTCGATCTGAGTACGGCGGGCGTTATAGAACAGACTGCTTACCCGGAACGCTCTGCGGTAGATATCCTCGGACAACATATAAAAGAAGCGGATCCAACGGCTTTTGAAAGAGGGAACGACCCAGTCAGCACGGATGATCTCTTCTTCACGCTCGCGCGTATAGATGCCGTGCTCTGTCAGAAGCACCGGCGCATGGTTCATGCTGCCGCCCAGACAGGCCAACAGGCCGCCATATCCGGTAGAGATCGCATGATAGATTTGCGCTTTTGGCACGCGTCCGGTCAGCAGGTACAACACCGGCAACAGCATGGAGCGCATGGTGTGAAAAGCGTCGGCATAGGGGACATAGGGATATTCCTCCAAGCAGATATCGGTAAACAGTTTCATAAACTCCCGGCTCTGCAAAAAGGAGAGAGGATGCACCTTTTTCTGCTGAAACAGCCGGAACAGCACGTCCCAGTCCGGCGTTCCGAGCCGCAGTAATTCCCGCAAGGCAGTACGCTCTTCTTCGGTAAACAAAACGGGCACATGTTCTCCGTGCAGGCGTAAGGCATCGTCCAGAAATACCTCTTCCACCTCAACAACATTGGATGGAAGGTCGTAGACGAATTTGCCGCGTCCTTCCGCTTTTGCGCCAATGACCCACAGCACAAACTCGTGCTCCTGCATGGCCTGAATATAGGCGTGCATCCAGGTGGAAACACCGCCATGCACATAAGGGTAGGAGCCTTCCAGAATCAGACAGATCCGCATTCGGTTCATGCTCCTTTCCGCTCAATGCGCACTGTTTCGGCGGTGGCCTTCAGCAAGTATAGATCTCCGGTCAGATGGGTCAGCTCGCCATTTGTTACGCGGCCGGGCGTTCCTTCATTGGCACGGAAGAAAAGCCATACTTCATCGACAAAATTGCCGAGATGCAGGGTCCACGCGGTGTCGGTGCTGTCCAGCGCAACGGTCAGCTGCGCGTACCGTTGGATGGCACCGGAACACTCGGTCCCGGTCTGACGGCGAAGATCCGGTGCAGAGGTGTTGAGCCATTTCAGATAGTCCTCCAGACCGCCTTTGTACACTTCCCAGCCTTCCGCTGCACCGCGGTCTTCATCCAACAAGTCATCCGGGTGCATAAAATGCGTGCTGACATAGTGCATATTCAGCTCACTCATAGCCGCTAGGCGCATATAAGTATCACCAACCATACCACCGGACACGATACGAGGCTGCTCCACGATACCATCCGTTGCCACACCGAACTCCTGTACATAGGGCAGATCTGTGCCGTCTTTAAAATAGGTGCTGGCAATGGTACGGATCTGCGGAACTTTTGTGCCAAGCACCCGTCGGCCTTCGGCAGAGAGAATGTTGGAGGGCGGAACATATACCGTGCCATTCGTGTAAGGGAGAACGGTTTGCTGAAATTCAATCAGCTCTTCCATGGCGGCTGTAATGGCTTCTTCGCTGGGCCACTGCCGATAGGCGTACAGACCCTTGTAATCGGTATTTGGCAGCACCAGAGGCTGGTGGTTGTAACCGTGAAACCCTATCTCGCCGCCCTGCCGCAGCAGAAGGCTTCCAAAATAACGAAACTGCTGTGTATCTTTTTGACGTGTCGGTTCATCCACGGTGTCATCCTCGTAGTTTTCAATCATGACACCGGTAAAACGAACTCCGTATTTCTGCGCCAGCTGCACCAGATCCGGCCACCAGACTTTGCTGTAAAAGTCGCTGATGCTCATGCTGTAATCTCTGCGGATATAGGTACCATCACCGCCGGGAACAGGAGAAGGAAAATCGTCCAGATAGAACACGGAACCGTTAATGACAGGGTAAGCAGTGGCATCGCATAGCAAGCTGAAGGATGCTGCATAGATACCGCGCATGATTTTGTCGTAAATGCCGATATTGTCTACCACGATTCTTCCGCTGCCCAGTGAAACACTCCACACCAGCGGCGTGCCCTCGTCTCCGGTACGGGCATGCACTGTGGCTTCTTCCCGGAGGCTGACACTCAGAGCGGATTCAAACGGGTCGCTGAATTCATAGCGCTGTCCACCGCCAAGCATAAATTCCTCCGCAGGAACGATGCTCTCTGCAAGTTTATAGTTCCAGGAAGAGGAAAGCACACCCAGTTTCAGAGAAATCACGTCAAAATAGGAGGTTTTGCTCGGCGTCATAGCAAACAGGATGCTGCCGCCCTGTTGTGCCCAGTTCATCAAAGTGATCAGATCCTGTCCCAGTACATCCAGATCAGGCACTAACACCACAACCGTCTTGTAATTGGAAAAGTCCGGAAGGAGAGTGGACGATTTGGAAATATCCACTGCCTGTGTACTGACTTTCATGTCCAGAAGGATCTGATCAAACTGCTTTTTTGCCTCGGACACATTGTCTTGGGTACTGTCATACAACAGGAGATTGGTGACCGGCTGGCCAAATAACGCATTTTGAGCCGGCAGCACAGAGGTCCGGCTCAGGTAATCGATCTTGAAATTGGTTGATGCATACTTTATGCCGCAGCGCTCTGCAAAAAGCACGCCGGCAATCAGCAGAAATACCAGCCAGATCAGCAGCAGTTTGCTCCAGCGAAATTGTTTTAGTTTTGATAGAAAGCGGAGTTTCATTTGGAATCCTCTTTGCCATACCAGAAATTTACGATTTCCTGTCCTTTGGAGGTAAGATAGACATTCTGCTCCTTGATTTTGTGCAGAATGTCCTGGATCGCAGTGCCATTGTGCAGTATGGCGGCTATTCGCAGCTGGAGCAGCCAAGGCTCTTCTCTCTGCGGCCAGCGTTCGGAAAGTGCGTCAATGGTCTGGCGGGCGGTATCATATTCCGCTAAGTCTAACTGGACAGAAGCCAGCTTGCACCCCAAGGTAAAATCCCGACGCGTGCCGATGCGTTTTTTCAGCAGCCGCTCCAACTGGCGCTGCTGGATCTCGGCCGCACGGCCCTGCACATACCCGGATTCGATGTAGCTTTCCAGATAATCGCAGTAACTGCACAGGATATCAGGGTCGTCCGGGTCAGAAGCATATTGCTGTTCATGCTGTTGCAGTGTGAGATCAGCTTCCTTGGAAATTTGCGCCAGAGCAGTGGAAGCATAGTGCACAACCTCACTGTCGTTATTCAGCCGGGCCTGCTGCAAAAGGTGATAATAACTGGTAGGAGCTTCTGTCAGAACTGAGAGGATCAGCTGCCGCTTTTGAAGGGAGTTGTTTACCAGAAGAGCTTCTTCCAGCGGAATGACCTGCTCCTCGTCTGCGTTTCCGGGAACAAGAATGCTTCGGTGGATCTCTTCGTTGATGTGCATTTTTTCCAACGTCTTTTCCAGCAGGTCATCGCCAAATAATGCCCGGTTGGTGTGCAGGATCAGAACACACAAAGGTCCCCAGATGGGGATCAACAGAATCACCGGAAAAAAGTATCCCTTTATATCCAGAATGCCGCAGCGTATAAGCAGCCATAGCACAAGACAGACCAAAAGATGAAGAAGTAACAATACCAATGTTGAAATACTAGCATTCATTAGCAGGATCCTTTTTTGCAGCAGCGATCAGGCGGTGCTGTCCATCCAACGATACAGATGTGACCTGAAATCCTTTTTCGGCCATGCGCTGGGTAAGGAGCGGCAGGTTTTCCTCTGTGGCCTGATTCAGCAGCAGGTAAACGTTCTCGTCTGTGCCAAGTCCGGCAATATCGCTGCTGCGGATGCTGCGCTCCAACTGCGCATAAAATTCCTCTGAAGTTGCAAACTTACCGGAGACGCGCAGCAGCAAATGCTGCGCCATCTTGTCCTCCTGTAAGGTGCAGGCGTTTGCGAGCTGCTCCGCGAATGGCACGGGCCGCATCAGACAGGTGCCCGGAAGATACCATGTTTCCTGAATGGCACTTTCATATTCAAAAGCGCGGATCAGTGCGGTTTCTACCAGACCACACAGGATGCGGAACAGGTTCTGATAATAGAGTGTCATCTGGTTTTCCCCGGCTGTCCGCAGGCTGATGAGCACTACGATCGAACCGTTCTGGCGTACACCGGCTGCATACATGGGAAGATCCGGAGCAAACGTCCGATTGACCCACACACCATCCTGTTCAATGGCACGAAACACATCGATGTATTTATCAACGGCAAGTGAACGGGCAGGAGCAGGCTGCAATCCGGAGCTTGCTGCGGTCAGCCGCGCAAAGGCATACCCCTTTTCCAAGTGATAGATCGTGAGGCTGTGGTTTTCCAAAATATCTTCCATGACCTGTATGGTCTTGCGGTAAATCTCCTGCGGCTGCAGGGTGTTCAGCTGCTGCGTTACAGTATAGATCTTTCCAAAACTGTCTCTGCGGCCAAGGATCTGATGCCGGAAAAGCTGCTTATCCTCCAAGGTGTCCTCATAGAGCTCCTGCGTAAATTGAAGCCGCTGCCGCAGCAGGTTGTTTTCATTCTGTACAAAGCGCGAGGTTTCCGTATTGCGCAGCTGCACATATCCGCAGGAAGCACCTATTATAAAATAAACAAGGAACGGCAGCCAGTAGGACGGCTCGTAAAACAGCAGTACAAGCGTCATTCCCTGCCGAAAGTATCCAAAAATCAAAGAAAGAGACGCGAGAAAAGCTGCAAACACACCGGCGTTCAGGCCGTATACAGTGCCGATAAGCATTACGAAAGCCAACCGGAAATCAACCATCTGGAATTGCGCGTCTGTGTGGGTAAGCTGTACCAGAAGTTCCGTGACCCCCGATGCCAACAAGATCTCGAGAAAGCGCAGCAGCCGGATCTGATTGCGCAAAGTATCGATTATCCGGTGGAGCAGCGGCTTTTTCGGCGTTTGGCTTTTCTGCCATGCATGATAGATCTGCGGCAGGTCGTCCAGCAGACAATAGCGTTGAAACCACCCATATCGGTTGCGTACCACCTTGTCGTCTGCAGGATACGTCTGGAGCGTATCGGTACCGTAGGTCACTTCCAGTGTCGGGCGTAGTTTTTGCAGCGCGGTGCCCAGCATCCGGCAGTCGATGTGAAATACCTCCGGAAGCGTGAAAAGCTCCGGCTGAGGCGTCCATGTATCAAACACGCGATTTACAAGGCTGGCCAGTTCGTCAAAACAGAGTGCGTAAACAGGCTGCGCGGCTTGCTCGTCAAACGAAACCTTTTCGGTGGGGATCTGCTGGAAAAGCCGCTCAAAGCATTTCGGCCCAGCTGCCGAAATGCTGTAGATGTAGGGAAGCCGGAAAACCTTGACCTGGATCTTGCTTGTTTTTGCATAGTGCAGACAAAGCTCTTCTGCCGTCCGCGTCAGTATGGATTGACTTGTGGGCGGTGTCAGGACGCTCTCCGGGCCGGAAAAGTAGATCAGCTCCACTTCCTTCTCCCGGAACTCCTGCAAAACGCGGCGAAGCCGATCCAGCTCGCCTTCCGGGTTGTTGTGAGGCAACAGATATTCTGAAAAGTAGACGATCCGGTCAAAATCGTAGGTAGTGTAAAGCCGATCCAACAGCTGCCTGCTATCCAGAATAACTGATTTTATGCGAGTGTCCGAAAGCATATCGTCTTTGCGATGTGTCGCCAGAACGTGATCATCGGGAAAGGCTTCCTCGATCCATTCCTTTGTCAGAAACATCGTGTTTCCTGTAAGCAAAACTTCCATGTCATTTTACCGTTATTGTTTAAGCTTCTGAGAAGAATAAGAGATTTTATAGAATAGTATCATATTGGGTAGAAAGTTGCAAGGACGGGTGCTGAATACAGGGAGATACAGCGAAAATCTTCTAAAAAAGACCATCCGCGGTGATATGTATGAAAATCAATCAATGTTTGCAATTCAAAATCTTTTTCAGTGTGTCCGTAAATTTCACATCCTGCTCCTTCGTCCGCTTTGCACTCCCTTTCGGGTGCTTGCCGGCACGAAGGAGCTTTTTGTTTTCGTACCGCCGCAGCATGAGGGCATCCATGTTGTCAGCAGTGTACTCCAAGCCGTTCTGATTCAGCACTCTGGCACACCGGGCAAGGCACATACTCGCCAGCCCATAGTCCTGTGTTACGACAATATCTCCCGGCTTTACTCGGTTGACCAGCGCAAAGTCCACACTGTCAGCACCCTTGTCGAATACCAACGTCTGCGCCCCCTCACGTTCGATCTGGTGCGAGGTATCACACAGGATAATGACCGGGATGCCGAACTGCTTTGCAATCTGCAAAGTCAGATCAACCACGGGACAGCCATCCGCATCAATCAAAACATTCATCGAATATCCTCCATCACCCATCGAAACGCCCTTGCCGTGCGCAGGTCGGTATCCTTGAAATGCCCACCGATGTTCCATTCAAGGGTGCAGTCTTTGCCACATCCGGCAAGTTCACGGTGCAGGGCACGGATGTTATCACCTACCACAGCCATGACAGCGTTTTTCGTGTGCTCTTCCTTGTCACCAAGGCTCAGATAAACGCGCTGTGCCTGCATCGGGTGTCGCTGTTCAAACTTCATCCATTCCGGAAACCAAACAGAGGGCGAGGCGGCGGCGATACCATAGAACAGATCAGTCTGGGTGGATGCCCACAATGCAAACAGCCCGGCCAGCGAGTAGCCGCCCAGAATGATTTTGACGTTTTCCGGGAGAGGATACTGTTGCTTCAGTGTTGGAATGACCTGTTCTGTCAGAAAGCGCAGGGTTTCCGTAGCCTTGCCCCCAAATCCTTGCTTTCCCCACACAGCAGGGGCTTCCCACGGGGAAAGTGCATCGTTCCAGCTTTCCACCGGAATGGCCGCAAACAGAAAGTGGTGCGCACTCTGTGCAATAGCGGCAACCTCGCTGTCCATGCTTTGCAGCTCGTGTTCGCCGGTCATTTGGAGCAGTAGGTATTCTGCATGGGCTTCGCCGTAAATGCGGCAAGGTCGGTTCCCGAGTTGCATTGTATGTGCGGTCATTGCAGCATCCTCCCGAAAATTTTCGATAAGCCCAGTATAGCAACCGAAAAATCATTTTGCAATTCGAAAAGCGTTCGCATTCGCAAGCAGTGTCTTCGTAAAAAAGCTGGCACCTGATTTGAAGTTGTGCGAGGTTTCCAGAGTGATGTATCAGCAGTTTTTGAACGATCATGCCGTAGCCCATAAGCGGCAGACGAACCGGGCACGTGGGATCTGAACAGGGCAGCGTTATTCAATACCGCTAAGCTCGCGGTACAGCGTGCGGGCATAGGAATCTGTCATGCCGCTGATATAGTCGGTGACCATCAGCAGCCGGAGGTACAAGTCAAAAGATTCCGTGCCGGTTCGGGCGTTTTTGTAATCCTGCTTGTAATTGCCGGAGAAGATGGCGAGAAGCTTTTTGTCGGCCTTGGAAGGTGCCTGCCCGTCGGTGCAGTATGCAGAGTCATAGTACAGCACGGCGGGAACAAAATGATCCAGCAGAAAATCGAGAATGACCTGTCCGGACAGCTCCAGTTTCAGGATGCCGGGCGTATCGAAGGCAAATTTCCGCATGGCCCCTTTCAGAATGTCAATGGTGATGGCGTGATTGGTTCCTTCAAACAGATCACCGCAGTAGGTCCCGGCCATGATCTCTTTATATTTGCAGGAAAAACGGTAGATAGCTACATACATCAGCCACTGACGCGTTTGGGTGAGCCATTTTTTAAATGCAGCGCTGTCGTTTTCTGGGGTGTGGTCTGCACCGCGCTGCTTGGAAAGCTCTTGGATCTGCTCATCGGAGAAGTACTCAGGGCTTCTGTGGGAAACGATCTTTGAATGGTCATAAGAATTTGTGTAATATTCAATGAACTGGTCAAGGGTGAACAGGCCCTTTTTAAAGGCATCTTCCAGATCGGCAGTAGAGTATGCAATGTCGTCGGCTGCTTCCAGCAGGTAGGTCAGCGGATGGCGCACGATGCCTTTGTCGGGAGTGGCGGTCCCAACCGCTTCCGAGAGCTGCTCAAAAGTCTCCTGTTCTGCAGCGAAGAAGCCGAGTTTGTGCTTTCGGATATCCGCACTGTCTTTATCAACGGAGCAGGAGTCGGTGGGGTATTTTACCAGCGTGCTGATGATCGCTTTGGACAGATTGAGGCTGGAACCGTGTTTTGCTTTCAGCAGGATCCGCAGCGCCTGTGCATTGCCCTCAAAATTTTCCAGATCAGAGATCATCTGCTCGGATAACCAGCTGCGAAGGGGCTGTCCTTTGTATTTTACATGGTCGAGGTTCTCTTTGAACCAGTCACCGATCACGGTCTCGCCGAAATGCCCGAAGGGCGGATTGCCGAGGTCGTGCAAAAGGCCGGCGCAGAGCAGGACTGATGCGATGGCTTCGGCATCCTCCGGAACGGCAATATCAGTTGGCTTGTACTGTGTTGTGTTTTTGGAGATCATGATGCCAAGCTGCCGGGCGATCGTGGAGACTTCGATCGAGTGCGTCAGGCGGGTTCGGATGAAATCACTCTTATCCAGAGGAAACACCTGCGTTTTATCCTGCAGCCTGCGGAATGCAGCGCTGGAAACGATCCGGCTGTAGTCCTTTTCAAATGCATTGATGGGATACTCCTTGAACGAATCGGGCTCAGGAGGTTCAGAAGAAAGTTTTTCAGTTGACAGCAATTTTGCCCATTCCATAATCAGTACACCTCGCTTTTGAAACGTCGTGATCAAAAATCTGCAAAAGGCATCGGCCTTCCATCACTGCCATTATACAAAAGAAACGCTGCTCCGGCAACAAAAAACGGATTCTCTGAAAAAAACACAAAAACTGCAGCTTGAACATGTGCAGAGTTCCAATTTATTTCGGGATCCGAAAAAAGGAAAGCGGAGTGTTATGCTGCGGTGTACTACTTCCGTCAGATGCACCCGAAATTGAATCAGACAAAAGCTTCCCTTTCCGTGGGCTGTGTGCCTGCGGCGGGAAAGCTTTTTTGTATGCCTGCGGGGCAGGAACGGCGGGATATCAGCCAGATTGCACAAAACGCATTGCACAAAATTGAACAGCTTTTCAGGAAAAAATCTTGCTATTCCGCTTGCGCTCATGTATAATGGACTTAACTTGAAAGGTAGGATGTTTAAAAACACTCTGCCGTATGCTGCTGCAGATGACTTGAAAGGTGGAACATGGGATGTTGTATAAGAAAGCTTCTGAGATGAAACCCACTCCGATCCCCCATTGCATGGGCGGCGAGGGCACCGTGATGATGGAACGCCTGCTGGATGCGCCTGCCGAAATGCTGGGCAAGGGCCGCGCCTACGTGCGCCACACGCTGGCACCGGGCGTGACCATTGGCAGGCACACGCATGAGCACGAGATGGAAAGCATGGTCATCGTCTCCGGCCGCGCTGTCCACATCATCAACGGCGAGGAGCAGATCTTGGAGAAGGGCGACATCATTGCCGCCATGCCCGGCGACACCCACCAGATCGCCTGCCTGGGCGACGAGCCGCTGGTGCTGATCGCACAGGTGCTGTACGAATAAAGGAGGAGCTTCAGATGGAACAGATCCGCAGTGCCGATGTTCTGGCCAATTTTCCGCAGGTGGATGAGGAAAAACTGAACGCCGCCCTTGCCGCCGAAGCTGCCGCCAGCAACCGCAAGATCATTGTGCTGGACGACGACCCTACCGGCGTACAGACGGTACATGATATCTATGTTTATACAGATTGGACGGTGGAAAGCCTGCGCAAGGGCTTTGCTGCGCCGGAAAAGCTCTTCTTTATTCTGACCAACAGCCGCGGCTTTACCGTGGCCGAGACCACCAAGGCCCACCGCGAGATCGCGGAGAACACCGCCAAGGTGGCCCGCGAGTTCGGCATGGACTACCTTATCATCAGCCGCGGCGACTCCACCCTGCGCGGCCACTACCCGCTGGAGACCGACCTGCTGCGCGAGGTGACGGAGGCTGAGAACGGTTACAAAATGGATGGCGACATCCTGTGCCCCTACTTCCGCGAGGGCGGACGCTTTACACTGGACAACGTGCATTATGTGCGCTACGGCGCAGAGCTTGTGCCCTGCGGCCAGACCGAATTTGCTAAGGACGAGACCTTTGGCTACCACGCCAGCAACCTGTGCGAATACATTGAGGAAAAAACCGGCGGCAAAGTCCGTGCAGGAGACGTGACCTGCATCTCGCTGGAAAGCCTGCGCGCCATGGACTTTGACGGCATCGAGGCCCAGCTGCTGGCGGTGCACGATTACGGCCATGTGATCGTGAACGCAGTGGCGGACTGCGACGTGAAGGTGTTTGCAGTGGCACTGTACCGCACCATGGCAAAGGGCCGTCACTTCACCATCCGCAGTGCGGCCGCACTGGTCAAGGCCATCGGCAATATTTCCGACCAGCCGCTGCTCACCCGGGAAAAGATGGTCACGCAGGAAAGCAAGGCAGGCGGCATCATCGTGGTGGGCAGCCACACCAAAAAGACCACTGCCCAGCTGGAAGAACTGAAAAAAGAACAGGGCATCGAGTTTATTGAGATGGACAGCGACAAGGTGCTGGTGCCGGGCGAGCTGGAAAAGGAAGCAGCCGCCATCGTGGCCCACTGCTCACAGCAGATCGCAAAGGGCATCACCTGCTGCGTGTCCACAAAGCGCGTGGTGCTCACCCTGCCGGACGACACCCCGGAAGCAGCCCTCGTGCGCAGCGTTGCCATCAGCGATGCACTGCAAAGCTGCGTGGGCAGGCTGACCGCTTCCCCGGCTTTTGTGGTGGCAAAGGGCGGCATCACCAGCAGCGATGTGGGCGTGAAGGCCCTGCGCGTAAAATGCGCCAAGGTGCTGGGCCAGATCCGGCCGGGTATCCCGGTATGGCAGACCGGTGCCGAAAGCCTGTTCCCCGGCACGCCGTACATTATCTTCCCGGGCAATGTGGGCGAAGTGCCCACCCTGCGGGAAGCGGTGGAAATTTTGCTGGGCTGACACTCTGATGATTTAGAATGCCCTCCGCTTCGCTCTGGGCATATTCAGCGGAAAAATTATTTTTAATGATTGCAAAACAGCCAGACCGCGGTTGCGCAGCAATGAAAGCCCCAGTGGGGCTTTCAAGCGGCAGAACGTTCTTGCGGGAGCAAGATGGAGGGGCCTTGCCCCGACAAGTTCCGCGGGTCTGGCTGTTTTGCTTTTTCACGAAGATAAGCTGCTTCTTGTGCAGTGGGTATTCGTGTGGGGCAGGTTTGTATGGCTTTTATAAAATGCATTGCCGCCGGATACGTTCTCTTTTGCGCGCCAAAAGAGAACCAGAAAGGACGGCGGTGCCCGCAGGGCATGAAAGCCCCAGTGGGACTTTTGAGCCGCAGACCGGTTTGCGAAGCAAATGCCACTACCTGTTACGACCCCTTCCCGTGAAAAAGCAAAGCCGGAATGACCGCAGTCATTCCGGCTTTGCAATATACAAAAATAATAATTCTGCTGTTTATGGCGCAGCGCACGCGGAGCCATTTTAAAGGAACGATCACTCTTTTTTGGCTTTCTTTTTCTTCTTTGCTGCCTTTTCCTCCGGCTTGTTTTTCATCAGCCTGCCGAGGGATGCGGCAGTGTATACGCAGAAGCAGCCCACCACCACGATCAGCACGACGGCGCTTGCGTCCAGCGCCACGGTGCCGGCGCGGACAGCGGCCAGATACAGTGCCAGCAGCACCACGCCGCCGCCCAGCCACAGGCTGCTGCTGTTCACCTGCTTTTGCCACTCCTGCTGCGGCGTGAGCGGATGCTGCTGCGCCTTGCCCTGCCGGGCCTTCTTTTTCCAGATGTTATCACTTTGAAACGGATTCATGTTCCGGTGGCTCCTTCCCTGTCTTTTTCTTTAAGGGTATTATACGCCGCAAGATGGGATGATGTCCAGAAAGAAGTGAATTTTTCACCACTTGCATCCCACATTTGTGCAGAACGACCAAAACCGGCCCGAAATATCGGCTATTCGCCAATTTACTTTTTGCGGGCCGAAGAGTAATCTAATGGTAGGATGTAAAGACGGATAAGCTGTTGAGATTGAACTAAAGGTAGGATGTAGCAAAGAACCTTTGCTGCGGGCTTGTCCGGCACGAGAACGCGAAGAACAAAAGGAGGCTTTTCCGTTATGAAGGTAGGTCTGATCTATACCAGCACCACCCCGGAACTGATCGAACTGGTGGAGCAGGAGGTCAAAAAGCAGCTGGGCGATGATGTGGAGCTGTACAGCCTGCAGGACCCCAGCATTCTGGCAGATGTCCGCGCGGCAGGCTATGTGACCACTGCACCGGCAGCACGCCTGATCGGCATGTATATGAAAGCCGCTGAGGAAGGCGTGGATGCCATGCTGAACCTGTGCAGCAGCGTGGGCGAAGTTGCCGACAGCGCACAGGACGTGGCAAAGTACATTGGTGTGCCTATCGTCCGCGTGGACGAGGAAATGTGCCGCGAGGCTGTCCGCAAGGGCCAGCGCATCGGCGTGATGGCCACCCTGCCCACCACTCTGGAACCCACCAAGGGCACCATCCTGCGCATGGCCCGCGAGTGCAACAGACACGTGGAGCTGGTGGACTGTCTGGTGGACGGTGCATTCGGTCTGGATCAGGACCAGTTCAAGGCCCGCATGACCGAGATGGCCGGAACCATTGCCGACAAGGTGGATGTGATCGTGTTTGCACAGGGCAGCATGGCCTACTGCGAACAGTATATCGCCGATAAGTTTGGCAAGGTGGTTCTCAGCAGCCCCCGCTTTGGTGCAGCCGAGCTGAAAAAGGCGCTGGAAAAGAAGGGCGCCATTTAAAAAAGGAACAAGAGCCGGAGCACGAGACCGGCTCAGGAGAAGATATTTTTTTGAAGGAGAATTCTTATGAAAAAGATGATTTCCCGTCGTGACTTCCTGAAGGTGGCCGGTATTTCCGCTGCTGCTCTGGGTCTGGCTGCCTGCGGCGGCTCCGGCACCAGCACTGCTGCTTCCACTGCCTCTACTGCAGCTTCCACCGGTTCTTCCGCTGCCGCTTCCGGCTCGGCTGTCACCCTGAAGCTGGGCTTCTCCACCAACGAAGAAGACCCCCGTGCAAAGGGCGCAAAGCAGTTTGCAGAAGAAGTTGCCGAAAAGACCGGCGGCGCTGTGGAAGTTCAGCTGTACCCCTCCGGCCAGCTGGGCGGCGATGCTGACCTGATCAACTCTATCGCTCTGGATTCCGGCACGGTGGATATCATTATCACCGATGCCTCCAACTTCGCCACCTACGATGCAAAGATGGGCATTTCCGCACTGCCGTTCCAGTTCGAGACCTTCGACGATGCATGGGCATTCATGGACAGCGACATCGAGGCTGCCGCCGAGGAAGGTCTGCTGAGCCAGAATATGCGTGTGCTGGCCCACTACTGCAACGGTTTCCGCTGCGTGACCAACTCCAAGGGCCCCATCAACAGCCCTGCCGATATGAACGGCCTGCTGATCCGCACCCCCGAGAACCCTGTCATCATGGCTACCATGACCGCTCTGGGTGCCAACCCCCAGCCGCTGAGCTTCTCTGAGCTGTATCAGGCTCTGCAGCAGAAGACCTATGATGCACAGGAAAACCCCATCCCCGTTATCTACAACAATAACCTCTACGAAGTTCAGGAGTACCTGAGCATCACCAACCACATCTACTCCGGCATGTGCTTTACCATTGCCGAGAGCAGCTGGAACAAGCTGAGCGCTGACCAGCAGCAGATCGTTTCCGACGCTGCAAAGGCATCTGCCGATTACGACCGTGAGCTGAACGAGCAGCAGACCAACGACCTGGTCTCCGCTCTGGAAGAGAAGGGCATGAAGATCAACAGCCCGGAACTGGCTCCGTTTGCAGCTGCGACCGAAAAGGTCCTGACCGACAACGCCGATACCTACGGCGACCTGCTGGATCAGCTGAAGGCATGGAAAGAAGCCCGCTGAGATCACTGACCAGAAAACCTTGAAATAAAACCGAAGCAAAGGGACGAGGGGGCGTGCCCTTCGTCCCTTTGCATTTTATCTGAATCGCACTTGGAAAGGAGTTTGTACTGTGAAAAAACTGCAAACCACTCTGGACAAGATCACCACCCTCATTTCCGCCATTCTCTGCGCAGCTATGATGGTAATTCTGTTCGCAAACGTTGTGCTGCGCCTGATCCCCGGCATCGGCGGCTTCAAGTGGTACATGGAGAGCAGCCAGTATCTGAACGTCTGGTCCATGCTCATTGCCTGCATCGGCATCAACGCCATGGGCACCAACCTCCGCGTGGAAGTGGTGGATTCCATCCTCGGTAAGACCCCGCTGGGCAAAAAGATCGTTGTCATCATCCGTGATCTGTTCATCATCCTGTTCTACGTCATGGTCACCTACGGCGGCTACCAGCTGTGCACCCGCGCAAAGCAGGCCGTTTCCACCATGCCGCAGTTCACCATGGGTCAGGTGTACACCATCTTCCCCATTGCCGGTGTGCTGTGCATCCTGTCCGCCGTTCTCAACCTGATCGTTGAACTGACCGCAAAACCGGAAGGGGGCAAATCCAAATGATCGCATGGCTGCTGATCTCATTCTTCGTTCTGCTGTTTCTGGGCGTGCCCATCGCCATGAGTCTGGGCCTGTCCGCCATGGGCGGCATCCTGTTTCTGGGCGGCGGCAGCACCGTCACCATTGCCCAGCGCATGTTTGAGGGCATGAACAGCTTTGCACTGCTGGCCATCCCTCTGTACACCTTTGCCGGTTTCACCATGTCCAAGGGCGGTATTTCCAAGCGCCTGATGGACTTCTGTTACTCCATCGTCGGCCACATCTACGGCGGTCTGGCTCACGTGAACGTGCTTTCCAGCATGATCTTTGCGGGCATCTCCGGTTCCGCTGTTGCCGATACCGCAGGCGTTTCCGGTATGTTCATGCCGGAAATGGTGCGCAAGGGCTACTCCAAGAACTTTACCGTTGCCGTTACCGCCATTTCCTCCACCATCGGCATCATCATTCCCCCGTCCATCCCCATGGTGGTCATTGCCGGTATCTGCGGCATTTCCACCGGTAAGCTGTTCCTCGGCGGCATCATCCCCGGCGTCCTGTGCGGTCTGGCACAGATGATCGTCAGCTATTTCATGGCCAAGAAGGAAGGCGTGCCCAAGGAGCCGGGCCACTTCACCATCGGCCCCGTGCTGCATGGCCTGTGGGAGAGCTGGCCCGCCCTGCTCATGCCCATCATCATCGTGGGCACCATCACCATGGGTATCGTCAGCCCCACCGAGGCAGGCGTGATCGCTGTTGTTTACGGTCTGTTTGCCGGCGGCATCATCTACCGCGAACTCAAGTGGGAGGACATCAAGTTTGCCTTTGCAGAGACCGTCCGCACCAGCGGCCGTATCTTCATCGTTATCGGCGCTGCAAAGCTGTACACCGTCATGCTGACCACCGCAGGCTTTGATAAGTGGGTGGCCAAGACCATGCTGGGCTTCTCCACCAACCCCACTGTCATTCTCATCATGATCCTGCTGATCTTCTTCATCGTCACCATGTTCATGGAGTCCATCGCAACGCTGACCCTGTTCATGCCCATCCTGTATCCCATTGCTCTGGGTGTGGGCATCGACCCCATCGTGCTCAGCGTCCTGATCACCGTGGTCATCGGTGTTGGTCTGGTCACTCCTCCGGTGGGCATGTGTATTTACGTTGCCTGCGATCTGATGGATGTTACGGTCGGCGAGGTGTTCCCCACATTGGTGCCGTTTATTGCAGCTACCTTCGTCTGCATTGCGCTGATGGTCGCCTTCCCCCAGCTGATCCTGCTGCCCACCTATTTGATGGCGTAACCGTTGCGTCCGCTTTTCAGATATGGTAAAATAGTGGCGGAAATTCAACGTGTGATGTTTGGAGGCTTTCTGCCCCGGAACGTTCCACGCTGAACGACCCCGAATATCCACAAAACCGGATTTGGAGGCGGAACTATGTCAATGGAACATCCTGAAAAACAGAAGAATGCGGTAAAGTCTGTAGTCGATCAGGTCATGGACGGAATCATCTCCCAGATCATCGACGGCACTTTGCATCCGGGCGACAAGCTGCCTACCGAAATGGAACTGTGCAAGCAGTTCGGCGCGGGCCGCAACTCGGTGCGGGAAGCTGTGAAAAAGCTGCAGGCCTACGGCATCCTGTACATCAAGCGTGCCGACGGCACCTTTGTGAGCGAAAACTACAACCAGAAAATGCTGGACCCGATGCTGTACAGCATCATCCTGCAGAAGAACAGCTGGCAGGAATTTGTGGAGCTGCGCTCCGTAATTGATATCGGTACGCTGAATATTATCATTCAGCGCAAGGATATCGCATCCTTTCTGCCGGACCTGTACCGCACCTTCGGCGAGCTTTCTGCCGAAATGCACTCGCCGGAGCCTTCGGTGGATAAGGTGCTGGAGCTGGACAGCCGGTTCCACACCCAGATCGCCAATGCGGCCCAGAACCCCATGCTGGCCACCATCACCGAGTACATCACCCGGCTGACGCTGCCCAGCCGTCTGGAGACCACCCGCAAGGTGCTTGCCAAGGGCGAAGCGGAGATCGAGCGGTTCGTAGAGCTGCACCGCCAGCTGCTCAGCGTGATCGAGCGCAGGCAGGTGGACGAGATCGCCGCTACAGTGCAGGATCACTACATCTTCTGGAAGAAGTAAGCATACAGGCCTCCTGCCTGCCGTAAAAGGCGGGCTGGGGACTGTGAGTTTACAAGATGGGATGTTTGTGCTAAAATGACGTTAGCATCCTTTGTTAAGCTTCTCCAATGCGACATGCAAGGAGTGTTCATCCAATGAAAAAAATCATGATCTCCGTGGCCCCCGTTGCGGCCACAGACATTCTCATCAATCCGCGGGCCATTGCCCGGGATGTGTATGAGTGCTACAAAAACGGCGCGTCCATGGTGCATCTGCACTGCCGCGACCTGAACGGCAACCTCACCCCGGATCTGAGCCTGCTGGAAGAAACGGTGGCCTACATCCGCGAGATGTGCGACATCGTGGTGGAGATCTCCACCGGCGGCGTGTCCAACCTGACCATTGAGGAGCGTGTGCAGCCCTGCTACCCCTCCTGGGTGGAAGCCAACAGCCTGAATGTCGGCTCGGTGAATCTGGGTACCTCGGTGTACCAGAACCCCATCAAGGATGTGGAGTACTGCGTCAAGACCATCATGGACAACAAGAAGATCCCGGAGACCGAGGTCTTTGAGCTGGGCATGATCAACACCGTGCGGGAACTGAACGACAAGTTCCACTTTGTAAAACCCATCCTGTTTGCACTGGTGTTCGGCCATGGCGGCGAGATGCCTGCCACGGTGCCGGCCCTGCGCCACATGATCCAGGCACTGGAAGAGAACTTTCCCAACGGCGACTACCTGTGGGGCTACACGCAGGCCCACCGCGAGGACTGGGAAATGGTCAAGACTGCGCTGGATATGGGCGCTTCCACCGTGCGCATCGGCTTTGAGGATTCGGACATGATCGCGCCGGGTGTCCATGTGGACAACAACGCAGCGCTGATCGCAAAGGTGTCGGACATCGTAAAGTCCAAGGGCATGATGCCCATGACTCCCGACGAAGTGCGCGCCATGCTCAAGATCCCGCCGCTGCGCCGTTAAAAAGGAGGAAAGAAACGTATGGTGATTCAAGGCGTTGCTTACCTCTCAGACTTTGAGGCAAAAAAGGCCATTATCGAGATGGCCCGTCGGCTGGAAGCCAAGGGCTGGCTGGTGGCTGGTGACGGCAGCATGAGCGTCCGCGTCGGCCCGCAGGCCGTGTGGGTGACCGTTGCCGGTGCCGACAAGGCCGCGCTCACGCAGGATATGCTGGTGCGCGTGGATATGAATGGCAAGGCGATGCTCAGCGCAAAGCCCAAGCCCCTGCCCGAAGACCTGCCCATCCATCTGAAGATCTATCAGGAAAACGAGAACGCCCAGTGCGTGATGCACACCTATCCGGCCTGCGCGGCTGTGATGGGGATGCAGGGCCAGACCGTGCAGCCTGCAGCATTCAGCCCCGCAGTGCGGGCGCTGGGACGGGTGCAGCTGCTGCCCGCCCAGAACGTGGACGCGCAGGCACAGGCTGTCAGCCTGTTGTGCCGCACCGATAAGGCTGTCCTGCTGGAAAATGACGGCTGCCTGACCTGGGGCAAGACCCCGGCAGATGCGGCCCATCTGGTGGAAGCACTGGATTACTACGCAGCCGTCACCGCAAAGCTGGGCTGCGCAGGCTGCTCCAAATGCGGCAGCTGCGGCGGTCACTGCACCGGCTGCAGCAAGTGCAGCGCACCTGCCGTGCAGCCCATGGCTCAGCCCGCTGCACAGCCTGCGGCAATGGCAGTGCCCTCCGCACAGCCTGCCCAGCCGGTGAGCCTGCCGGGCGTTACCGGGCTGATCCAGCCGGGCATGGCGCTGCCCGCCCTGCCCAAACAGCAGGCGGCTCCTGCCCCTGCCCCGGTGCCCGCCGCACAGCCTGCGGCAGTCCCTGCAATGGCAGCGGCCCCGGCCGCACCGAAGTCCGCAAATGCCCGCGATGCCGCAATGGCCGAGGTCATCCGCCGGACGCTGAAGAGTTTTCAATAACAAAAAGTTTCGTTTGATCCAACGGATATAACCTTTACGGAAAGGAACGAAAACCATGGATATCAGTTCGCAGGAAATTGAAGCGATCGTCAAGCAGGTGCTTGCCGGTATGGGCGGTGCACAGACAAGCGCCGCCCCTGCAGCCTATACCGCTGCACCCGGCGGTGCAGCAGGCGACCGCGGCGTGTTCGAGAACGTAGACGACGCAGTGGAGGCTGCATGGAAAGCCCAGCGCGACTGGGTGGCCAACTACAAGATCGAGGACCGCCAGCGCATCATTGAAGCCATCCGCCGCTGTGCCCGCGCACATGTGGAGGAGTGGTGCCACAAGATCGTGGAAGAGACCGGCATGGGCCGCTATGAGGACAAGGTGGAAAAACATCTGGCCGTCATCAACAAGACCCCCGGCCCCGAATGCCTGACCACCGAAGCCAAGAGCGGTGACGCGGGCCTGATGCTGGAAGAGTACGCACCCTTTGGTGTGATCTGCTCCATCACCCCCACCACCAACCCTACCGAGACCATCATCAACAACACCATCAGCATGATCGCAGGCGGCAACACCGTGGTGTTCAACGTGCACCCCCGCGCAAAGCGGGTGTCTGCCGACTGCCTGCAGACGCTGAATACCGCCATCATCGAGGCGGGCGGCCCTGCAAACCTCATTACCATGACACGTGAGCCGACCATGGAGAATGTGGACAAGATGGCCGCAAACCCCAAGATCCGCCTGATGGCAGGCACCGGTGGCATGGGCATGGTGAACGCCCTGCTGCGCAGCGGCAAAAAGTGCATTGGTGCCGGTGCAGGCAACCCGCCCGTCATCGTGGACGAGACCGCAGACATCGAGCTGGCAGGCCGCAAGATCTACGAAGGCGCTTCGTTCGATAACAACATCCTCTGCTTTGCAGAGAAGGAAGTGTTCGCCGTGAACACCGCCTACGACGGCCTGCTGCACGAGCTGCAGAAGCAGGGTGCCTACCTGCTGAACAAGGCCCAGACCGAACAGCTGGTGAACATCGTGCTGCAGCCCAAGAAGGGCGGCGGCCACGAGGTGAACAAAAAGTGGGTGGGCAAGGATGCCGCCCGCATTCTGGAGACCATCGGCGTGCATGTGCCGGATACTTGCCGCCTTGCCATCTGCGAGGTGCCTGCCGACCATCCGTTCGTGCTGGTGGAGCAGATGATGCCGGTGCTGCCCATCGTGCGCTGCCAGAGCTTTGAACAGGCTGTGGAAGATGCCGTGGTGGCCGAGCACGGCAACCGCCACACCGCTTCCATCTTCTCCAAGGATGTGGACCACATGACCCGCTTTGCCCGGGTCATTGAGACCACCATCTACGTAAAGAACAGCGCCACCAAGGCAGGTGTTGGCATTGGCGGCGAGGGCCACTGCACCATGACCATTGCCGGCCCCACCGGCGAGGGCATCACCTGCGCAAAGAGCTTCTGCCGCCGCCGCCGCTGCATGCTGGCCGAGGGCGGGCTGCGCATCATCTGAGTTTTTGAAGGACGAAACCATCACATACAATTTTTTCAGTGTTCTGACAGGAGGAACAACTTATGAAAGCTCTGGGTTTTATCGAGACGAAGGGTCTGGTTGGCAACATCGACGCTACCGATGCAATGCTGAAGGCTGCTGACGTTGAGTTCATTGGTTCCGACACCATCGGTGCCGGTCTGACCACCGTGATCGTTACCGGCGAGGTGGGCGCTGTCAAGGCTGCTACCGAGGCTGGCGAAGAGGCTGCTTCCCGCGTGGGTGAGCTGTTCTGCGTCAACGTCATTGCACGTCCTCACGCAGATCTGGCCCGCATCATGCCCGCCAAGGGCCCCGCGACCGGCAAGTCCGGCCTGCCCGCAGGCGAGCAGGTGCCGCTGGATGCCGCTCTGGGCATGATCGAGACCAACGGCCTGACCGCTTCCATCGAGGCAGCCGATGCCATGCTGAAGAGCGCAGATGTCTCTCTGGTGGGTCAGGAGAAGATCGGCGCAGGCCTTGTTACCGTGTTCGTGCAGGGCGACGTTGGCGCTGTGAAGGCTGCTGTTGAGGCAGGCCAGACCGCTGCTTCCCGCATTGGCGAAGTGGTCAGCGCACTGGTCATTCCCCGCCCGCACGCAAGCGTGTCCGAGTGCATGCCTGAGCTGCGCTGAGAACTGCGCTGACGCTGCATAAGAAAGGAGCGCTGTGCCTTGGTTTACCATGACATCAGTCAGGAACAGCTGCTGCTCCTGATCACGCAGGCCGTGCAGGCAGAGCTGCAAAAGCGCAGCCGTCAGGTGCCGGTAGGCATCTCGGTGCGGCACATCCACCTTACCCGCGATGATGTGGACAAGCTGTTCGGCTATGGCTACCAGCTCACCCCCAAAAAGGCGCTGAGCCAGCCCGGCCAGTTTGCCTGCGAGGAATGTCTGGATATCATCGGCCCCAAGGGCGAACTGAAGCATGTCCGCATCCTTGGCCCGGAGCGCAGTGCCACTCAGATCGAGCTGGCGCAGACCGACTGCCGCAACATCGGCATCAAAGCGCCGGTGCGCTCCAGCGGTGACACAAAGGGCACGCCGGGCGTGACCCTGCGCGGCCCCAATGGCACCCTGACTGTGCCGGAGGGCGTGATGATCGCTGACCGCCACATCCACATGACTCCCGCACAGGCAGCGGCCTTCGGCCTTGCCGACGGCGACCGCGTGCAGGTAAAGATCGACGGCCCCAAGCCGGGCGTGATGGGCGGGGTGCTGATCCGCGCAAACGACAAATGTGCACTGGATTTTCACATCGACACGGACGATGGCAATGCCTTCCTGCTCAAGCAGGGGCAGCTGGTCACCGTGCTGGGCAAAGAGGAGTAAGCTATGATTTTAGGGATCGTCAAGGGGACCGTTGTCGCCACCCGCAAAATGCCGGAGCTTGTAGGCTATAAGTTCCTGCTGGTGGAGCCGGTGTTCGGCTCCAAAAAGGATACCATCGTGGCGGGCGACAACATCGGCGCGGGTGTAGGCGAGATGGTTCTGGTCACCACCGACGAAACCACCCAGCATGGTCTGGACCATCCGTCGCCCATTGATGCTTTCATCGTGGGCATCGTGGACAATCCTCCCACCCTGAGTAAGTAACACCCTGCAAGTTTTGCCGCAGAGAGGGGCTTCCTCCCGGCGGGATCGTGAGGCTTAAACAATGAAAATTATTATCATCGGCAGCATTGCCGCCGGGGTTTCGGCCGCCGCCAGACTTGCCGCCGCCCAGCGCGGGGCGCAGATCACCGTCTACGAAAAAGGCGGCTTCTACTCCTGCGGCACCGGCGGCCTGCCCCATTACCTGTGCGAGGATCTGGACAGCCTGAACAAGGCCATTCAGGCCAAGGAGACTGAGCTGAACGCGCAGGGCATCATCGCACATCTGCGCCATGAGGTGCGCGGCATCGACGCAGCCGCCCGCAAGGTGACGGTATGTGATCTTGCCACCGGACGCGTGTTTGAAGACCACTACGACAAGCTGGTGCTGGCCACCGGTTCTTCCAACCGTGTGCCGCAGGTGCCCGGCAGTGACCGCGTGGGCGTGCAGACCCTCAAGACCGTGGAAGATCTGATCTTCCTCAAGGAGTTCGTCCGCACCCCCTATGTGCGGGACATCGTGATCCTGGGCGGCAGCTGGGCCGGTTTGGAGATCGCAAAGTCCTTCCTCAAGCTGGGCCGCAATGTGCGTATCATTGAAAGAGAGCAGCAGCTTTTGCCCCAGTTTGACCCTGAGGTGAGCAAGCTGATCCAGAAGGAGCTGGAAGCGCAGGGCGTGCAGTTCAATCTGGGCGAGCAGGTGCGCTCCTTCCCGGGCCGTACCTTCGTGGAGCAGGTGCAGACCAACCGCGGCACCTACCCCTGTGACCTTTGCGTGGTAGCCATCGGCGTTACCCCCAACACCGGCCTGCTGGCCGGTACCGGGGCGCAGCTGGCACCCAATGGCGCTGTGCTCATTGGTGCCGACCTTGCCACCAGTGTGCCCAATCTCTATGCCGTGGGCGACTGCGCGGCCTGCCGCGACGGCTCTCTGCGCACCAGCAGCCTGAAGGTGGCGGATCTGGAGATCGCCCGCACCGGCCTGACCGAGACCGAGGCCCGCAAGGCCGGTCTGCGGGTCAAGAGTGCAATGGCCACCGGCACCGACCGTCCGGGCATCTGCCCGAACCCCCACCGCATCACCATCAAGCTGGTGTATGAGGCCAATACCCGTCAGGTGCTGGGTGCGCAGGCATGGGGAGAAAAGAATGTTTCGGCCCGCATCAACGCCATTGCCGTTGCCATCCGCGCTGGCATGACCGTGGAAGCACTGGGTCAGGTGGATTTCGTCTATTCCTCCTCGTCCTGTTCCATTTGGGACCCGGTGCAGATCGTCTGCGGTCAGGCACAGTAAGCGGAGGGTGAACACATGGCAGAACGCATCAACGCCGTCAAGACCAGCTTTTTTGGCAAGGGTGCCATCCGTCTTCTGGGACCGGAGCTTCAGAAGATGGGCATCCGCCGTGCTTTGCTGGTGACGGACCGCTTTCTCTATGATTCCGGTGCCGCTGCCCGGGTCGGTCAGGTACTGTCCGATGCCGGTGTGGAGTACGCCGTGTACTACAATGTGCAGCCCAACCCCACCGTACAGGTGGTGAACGACTGCATTGCCGCAGCCCGTACCCTGCAGGTGCAGCTGCTGGTGGCTCTGGGCGGCGGCAGCGCCATCGATACCGCTAAGGCAGCCAGCATCGTGGTGGCCTGCGGCGGTACCGTGGAACAGTACGAGGGCGAGAACAAGTCCTCCAAGCCCGGCCTGCCCATCGTGGCGGTGAACACCACCGCCGGTACCGGCAGCGAGTGCACCTCCTTCTACATCGTCACCGACCCTGTCCGCCACAGCAAAATGGCCATGGTGGACCCCAACTGCATGGTCAGCATCGCGGTGAACGACACCGACTTCATGTCCTCCATGCCGCCCAAGCTCACCGCAGCCACCGGCATGGACGCGCTGACCCACGCCATCGAGGCGGCGCTTTCCAAAAACGCCAACCCGCTCACGGACAAGGATGCCTACTGGGCCATGCAGGCGATCGTGCAGAACCTGCCCCGAGCCGTTGCCAACGGTCAGGATGAAGCCGCCCGCACCATGATGGCCTACGCCGAAAATGTGGCAGGCATGGCTTTCTCCAACGCGGGCCTTGGCATGGTGCATGCGATGGCACACGCGCTGGGCGGACACTACAACCTGCCCCACGGTGTGTGCAATGCGGTGCTGCTGCCCTACGTGCTGGCTTTCAACAGCCGCAGCCCGGTGTGTCGGGAGCGGTTCATGACCATTGCCGCTGCCATGGGCCTGCAGGGCACTTTTACCCCGGACACTGCCGCACCGGCAGTGATCCAGTTTGTCCGTCAGCTCAGTGCAGGCGTGGGCATCCCCGCCAATCTTGCGCAGCTGAACAAGGTGGACCCTGCAGATTTTGCCGCGCTGGCAGAGCTTGCGCTGCACGACACCTGCATGTCCACCAATCAGATCACCCCCACCCGCGACGAGGTGGTGGCGGTATATACCGCTGCTTTCCGCGGATAAACTTTGAGATCTCCTCCATTTTCTCCATACCCAAACAAAGCCGCCGCTCTCCCTCTGCAAGGGAAAGCAGCGGCTTTGTGCTGTAAAAAAGGGGTGGTGGGATTGTTTTTAAAGAGGGTTCTGTTATAATAAAATGAAAATGCGGTGCAGAAGTAAGAGGAGAAAACGATGGAAACAAGTGAAAAACAGGCGTACATGCTTATGGCACATCAGTGCAATGAGATGTTTTGGACTTTGCTTCGGATGCTGGATGCACCGTGGAATGATATTTTCATCCATATGGACAGCAAGAATGAAAACTACCAGCCAGAAACCGTTGAACGATATGTAAAATATGCCAAGGTTTTCCACGCACAGAGAACGAGCGCTGTTTGGGGTGGTATTACTTTAGTAAAGGCAGAGTTTGTATTGCTCAAGGCAGCGGTAGATCACGGCCCATACCAACATTACCATCTGATCTCCGGTGCGGATCTGCCGATTCAGCCACCGGAAGATATCCGCGCATTCTTTGAGGCAAACCCGGACAGGGAATTTGTTCATTTCGACCCGCACCCATTCAGCCCGTTCAATGATGAGCGCGTTTATTACCGGCACTTTTTCCAGAATATCGATCTGCGCCGCCATCCGGTGCTCGGCGTGATCAATGGAATCCTGCTGTCGGGCCAGAAGCTGCTGAGAATAAAGCGCAATCAGGACGTTCACTTCACAAAGGGCAGTCAATGGTTCAGCTGCACGGATGGCTTTGCACGGTATCTGCTGACAAAAGAAGAGTGGATCCTGCAGGTGTTGGACAAGACCTTTTGCTCGGACGAGTTCTTTGTGCAGACACTGATCGTGCAGTCGCCGTATCAGGATAAGATCTATCAGGGGCCGGGTGATACCAGTGCCCGTGCCATCGATTGGGACAGAGGCAATCCGTGGGTCTGGAAATACGCTGATCTGGAACAGCTGAAAGCATCGCCCTGCATGTTTGCCAGAAAATTTGATATCGAAAAAGAACCGGAGCTTGTGCATGAAATAGAACGCCTGTATGCACCTCATATATAAAAACAGTGCCGGACAGTTTTCAGGCTGTCCGGCACTGTTTTTTACTGTTCATTCTTTTTCGCCAGATCCTTGGTGTACAGGGCACGGGTGGCGTTGAGCACAGCCAGCACCATCACGCCCACATCGGCAAAGATGGCGGTCCACATGCTGGCCATGCCGATCGCGCCCAGCACAAGGCAGGCAAACTTGATGGCCAGTGCAAACACGATGTTCTGGTACACGATGCGTAATGTGCGGCGGGCAATGCGCATGGCCAGTGCGATCTTGGCGGGGTCGTCGTCCATCAGCACCACGTCAGCGGCCTCAATGGCAGCGTCAGAGCCCAGAGCGCCCATTGCAATGCCCACATCGGCACGGGACAGCACCGGGGCATCGTTGATGCCGTCGCCCACAAAGGCAAGGTTCTCTTTGGGCCGCTTTGCGGCGAGCAGCGTTTCGATCTGGTCTACCTTGTCGCCCGGCAGCAGGCCCGCATGGTATTCATCCAGCCCAAGCTCTGCGGAAACGGCCTTTGCAACCGGCTCGGCATCGCCGGTCAGCATCACGGTCTTGCGCACACCGGCATCCTTCAGGCCCCGGATGGCCTGTGCGCTGTGGGGCTTCACCACATCGGCGATCAGCAGATAACCGGCGTACATGCCCTCGATGGCCACATGCACGATGGTGCCGGTCTCGCTGACGGCGGGAGCCTTCAGGCCCAGCTTTTCCATCAGGCGGGCGTTGCCGGCAGCAACGGTCCTGCCGTCCACCTGGGCGGTCACGCCGTGGCCGCCAAGCTCCTGCACATCGGTGACACGGTTCGGATCGATCTCCCTGCCGTAAGCGGCCTTGATGCTGAGGGAGATGGGGTGCTTGGACCAGCTCTCGGCCAGCGCGGCAGCTTCCACCAGCTGCTCCTCGCTGGTGCCCTCTGCGGGGTGGATGCCGGTCACTTTAAAGGTGCCCTGGGTCAGGGTGCCGGTCTTGTCGAACACGACGATGCCGGTGCGGGCCAGCTCTTCCAGATAGGTGGAACCCTTGACCAGAATGCCGCAGGCAGATGCACCGCCGATGCCGCCAAAGAAGCTCAGGGGGATGCTGATGACCAGTGCGCAGGGGCAGCTGATGACCAGGAAGGTCAAGGCACGGTAGACCCAGTCGCCAAAGCGGGCGGGCTGGCCCATGAGCAGCAGCACCACCGGCGGGATAAAGGCCAGAGCCAGTGCGCTGTAGCACACGGCGGGGGTGTACACGCGGGCAAACCGGGTGATGAAGTTCTCGGCGCGGGCCTTCTTCATGCTGGAATTTTCCACCAGATCGAGAATTTTGGAAACGGTGGATTCGCCGAATTCCTTGGTGGTCTTTACCTTCAGCAGGCCGGTCATGTTCACACAGCCGCTGATGACCTCATCGCCGGTCTGCACATCGCGGGGCAGGCTCTCGCCGGTCAGGGCGGCGGTGTTCAGGGCAGAAGCGCCCTCCACGATCACGCCATCGATGGGCACGCGTTCGCCGGGCTGGACCACGATCACGGTGCCGATCTCCACATCGTCCGGGTCCACCTGCTCCAACCTGCCGTCCTCGCCCTCAATGTTGGCGTAGTCCGGGCGGATGTCCATCAGGCTGGAAATGCTCTGCCGGCTCTTGCCCACGGCCACGCTCTGGAACAGCTCGCCGATCTGGTAGAAGATGATAACGGCACAGCCCTCCACGTAGTCGCCCAGTGCAAATGCACCCACAGTGGCAACGGCCATCAGAAAGCACTCGTCAAAGGGCTGACGGTTCTTGATGCCAAGCAGTGCCTTGCGCAGCACGTCCCAGCCGACCACCAGATACGGGATGCAGTACAGTACCAGCTCCACCGGCGTGGGGAACTGGGGCAAAAGCTTGAGGATGAGCAGCAAAATCAGCGCAATGATGATGCGCTGCAGGTTCTTTTTCTGCTTTTTGTTCATACAAAACTCTCCTTTTGTGGGATCCATGGGCCGCATCACGCTGCGGCGGGCGGGGATTTCAACAACTTTTCCCCATAAAAATGGATATTCCACGGTTTTACCCGTGTTTTCCACACAGTTTTTCGGGCGTAAAAGCGCTTTTCCACGTTTATTTTGCGTTTTTTCCGCAAACGGTGTTGAAAACTGAGTGGAAACTGTTGAAAACTGTCTGATTTTTCAACACGAAAAACATTCCCTATAAAAAACTCCCCCGAAGGGGAGCGGGGCATTTTGAAGGGAGAAAATGCACTTAGATGTCAAAGATCTCGCAGTCGTCCTCCACCTTCTTGCAGGCGGCCAGAACGTTCACCATGGTGTCGTGGGGGTCTGCACCTTCAGAGAACTCCACCTTCATCTTCTGGGTCATAAAGCTGACGGTAGCACTTGCCACGCCTGCAACGGTGTTGGCAGCGTCTTCCATCTTCTGAGCGCAGTTTGCGCAGTCCACTTCGATCTTGTAGCTCTTCTTCATAAGTAATACCAGCCTTTCGTTATTCTTCGATATGATCCATCCCCATGGAGAGGATGCTGCGCACATGGTCATCGTCCAGTGCGTAGTAAACGGTTTTGCCCTCGCGCCGGAACCGCACGAGCTTGGAATCCTTGAGCACCCGCAGCTGATGGCTCACCGCCGACTGGCTCAGCTGCACGGCGTTTGCAATGTCCTGCACGCACAGCTCGTTGTCGTGCAGTGCATACAGGATCTTGATGCGGGTGGAGTCGCCGAACACCCGGAACAGGTCGGCCAGCTCGTACAGCACCTCGTCGTCCGGCATATCCAAGGCTTCCGGCTGCGGCGCGGGCATTGCTTCCTTTATTTCCGCCATGTTGACATCTCCCTTCGCTGTGGATTCACATGAACGCTTGTTCATGTGTTCATAGTAGCACGCGGAATGCTCCTTGTCAAGGCTTTTTTAAAGATTTTCGGCGTCTGCTCTAAATTGATGAAATTTGCCTTAAAACGCAGAAAATTTGCGTTTTTGAATCGCAATAAGGATGCGGATTGGAGGGAAGGCGAAAACAAAAAAGAGGTCGCCGCATGGTCAGCGTCCTCGCCTTTTCCGTCACCTTCGGTGCCACCTCTCCCAAAGAGAGAGGACTTGGCAGCCCGTTTGCGCAAAAAGAAAAAGAGAAATTTACAAAAAAGTGTAAAACAGGGTGCGTTCTGGTGCAAAATGTGGTATCTTATAAAGGTGTTCAAAAATAAAATGCGCCATACGGCGCGCAAAAGGAGAGGAAAGTATATGACATTGGAAACCGGTATCCGCGGGGAACAGAGCGTGCTCGTCACCGCAGCCAACACCGCAAAGACCATGGGCAGCGGCACGCTGGATGTGTTTGCCACCCCGGCCCTTGTGGCTCTGGCGGAAAAGACCTGCTGGATGAGCGTGGCCGATGCGCTGGACGAGGGCAGCGGCTCGGTGGGCACAAAGCTTGAGATGGAGCACACCGCCCCCACCCCCGTGGGCATGACCGTTACCTGCGAGAGCGAGCTGGTGGCTGTGGAAGGCCGCAAGCTCACCTTCAAGGTGAGCCTGCGCGATGAAAAAGGCCCTGTGGGCGGCGGCAGCCACGAACGTTTTGTCATCAACAACGCCAAGTTCGCAGCCAAGGCGGAGGCAAAGAAGGGCTAAAAGGCAAACGGGCTCGCCCTCTCAGTCACCTTCGGTGCCAGCTCTCCCAAGGGGAGAGCCCTTGGCAAAACTGGGAACTTTACCGTACTGCCAAAGGCTCCCACTTTGAGGAAAGACTTTCCCCGGCCGGGACAGATTCTCCCCGGCCGGGGAGAAATGTCACCGTAGGTGACAAAGAGGGGAACGGATGCCGCATAAGCGGCAAAAGGGGGAATCTGTCGAGCGTATGCGAGACTGAGAGGGCGAGGACGCTGACCGAAGAAAACTATTCTTCATCCGTTTGCTCTGTTTGCTCCAGCCTGATCGGCGGCGGGTCAGCTTCCAGCAGGTGCTGCTCGGCACGCTTCTGCGCGTCCTGCAAGAGCTGGGCGGCCTGCACGCTGGCCCGGAACAGCTCAAAATACATCGCTTTATAGTCCGGCGCGGCGCACACCTCCCTTTGCATTCGATGGGGATAGTTTTTCCTGCGCAAAGAGGGGTATGCATCCCCGGAAATTTGAAAAAAGAGGAATCCGTTATGAAAAATAAGAACCTTTCATGGTTCGCAGCTCTGCTGGTGTTTGCCCTGCTGCTGTGGTGCACAGCGGCAACGCCCGGCAAGATCGCGGACCCGTCCACCTATACCTGTGCGGTGTACAGCACCATCTTTTCGCTGCTGCCGCCGGTGATCGCCATTGTGCTGGCGCTGAACACCAAGGAGGTGTACACCTCCCTGCTGGTGGGCATCGCATCCGGTGCACTGCTGTATGCCAACGGCAATCTGGAGCTGGCCATCAACACCCTGTTCTTCAACGAAGACGGCGGCATGGTCGCCAAGCTCTCGGACAGCAGCAACGTGGGCATTTTGGTGTTCCTTGTCATGCTGGGCATCCTTGTGGCCCTGATGAACAAGGCCGGCGGCTCGGCCGCCTTTGGCCGCTGGGCCTCCACCCACATCCACTCCCGGGCCGGTGCGCAGTTTGCCACCCTGCTGCTGGGCGTGATGATCTTTGTGGACGACTACTTCAACTGCCTGACCGTGGGCTCTGTCATGCGCCCCGTCACCGACCGGCAGAAGGTGTCCCGCGCAAAGCTGGCCTACCTGATCGATGCCACCGCAGCACCCGTGTGCATCATTGCGCCGGTGTCCAGCTGGGCAGCTGCGGTCACTTCCAGCGTGCCCGAAGGCTCCGGTATCAACGGCTTTACCATGTTCCTGCGCACCATTCCTTATAACTATTATGCCCTGCTCACCATTGTGATGAGCCTGTTCCTCATCTTCACCGGCACGGACTTTGGCTCCATGAAGCTCAACGAGGACAACGCCAGAAACGGCGACCTGTTTACCACCGCCGACCGTCCCTACGGCAACGATGTGGACGATGGCACCGATACCTGCGGCCATGTTGCAGACCTGATCGCCCCGGTGCTGGTGCTGATCGCGGCCTGCATCTTCGGCATGATCTACACCGGCGGCTTCTTTGAGGGCGTGGACTTCGTTACTGCCTTTGCGGACTGCAACGCTTCTGCAGGTCTGGTGCTGGGCAGCAGCATCGCCCTGCTGTTCACCTTTGTGTTCTACCGCGTGCGCAATGTGATGACCTTTCAAGACTTTGCCGCCTGCATTCCCGAGGGCTTCAAGGCCATGGTCAGCCCCATGCTGATCCTCTCCCTCGCATGGACCCTGTCCGGCATGACCGGCCTGCTGGGCGCAAAATATTACGTTGCCAACCTGCTGAGTGGCTCTGCTGCAGCGCTGCAGTACATGCTGCCGGTCATCATCTTCCTTGTGGCGGTGTTCCTTGCCTTTGCCACCGGCACGAGCTGGGGCACCTTCTCCATCCTCATCCCCATCGTGTGCCATGCCTTCCCGGAGGGCGAGATGCTGGTCATTTCCATTGCGGCCTGCTTGTCCGGTGCCGTCTGCGGCGACCACTGCTCCCCCATCTCGGACACCACCATCATGGCATCCGCCGGTGCCCACTGCAGCCATGTGAACCATGTGTCCACCCAGCTGCCCTACGCCATTACGGCGGCTTCCTGCGCGGCAGTGTGCTATGTCATCACAGGCATTGCACAGGCTTTTCTGGGTGCCAACGGCAGCCTGTTCACCTCGCTGATCCTGCTGGCCGTTGCCATTGCCGTAGAGCTGGTGGTGCTCAGCGTGATCCGTGTGCGCACGAACAAAAAGGCAGCAAAATAAATTCCTGCCAAAATTTCAGCTGTTTCGCTTTGCGCCGCGGCCAAAACGTGGTATTTTTAAATAAAATGAACTATCGGAGGCACACGACCTATGCTGGAACAGGCATTTCAGGACGTATACACCAAATTCAAGCTGCATTTCTACCAGAATGTTTTTCAGCGTTTTGCCACCCGCGAAGCCACGCTGACCACGGTGGAGTCCTTCTGCATGGAGGGCATCATGGCTATGGGCGAACCCACCATTGCGGAGTTTTCCCGCATGATGCAGATCTCCACCCCCAACGCGGCGTATAAGATCGGCAGTCTGGTGAAGAAGGGCTATGTGGAAAAGATCCAGTCCACCACCGACCGGCGCGAGTACCACCTGCGTCCCACCCAGAAGTATATCGATTACTACAACATCAGCTATTCCTATCTGAGCACCGTGATCGAGCGGGTGCGCAAGCGCTTCCCGGAAGAGGACGTGGACAAGCTGGAGCAGATGCTCACCATCATCAGCGATGAGCTGATGCCGGAGCTGGACCTGATGAACAAGACCCGGCAGCGGCTGTCGGAATAAAAAATGCGCCCGGGAGTATCCCGGGCGCATTTTTGGTAGGGCGGCTTTACAGCACCATAAACAGGGTGCCGGCGGTGATCAGGGCACAGCCCACCAGGTTTTTGGCGGTAAAGGGTTCCTTCAGGATCACAAAGGCCAAAGCCAGGGTGATCACCACGCTGAGCTTGTCCACCGGAACCACCTTGGAGGCGGCCCCGATCTGCAAAGCGTGGTAATAGCACAGCCAGCTGGCCCCGGTGGCCAGGCCGGAAAGGATCAAAAACAGCCAGCTGTGGCGAGAGATATCCCCCACGCCGCCCTGGGTCCCGGTGAGGAACACCATGCCCCAGCTCATGACCAGCACCACCACCGTGCGGATGGCGGTGGCCAGGGTGGAGTTGACCCCCTGGATGCCGATCTTGGCCAGGATGGAGGTAAGGGCCGCAAACACGGCACTGCCCAGTGCAAACACGAACCACACAGTAAGATGCGCCTCCCTTTTTGTCTAGTGTAACACCGCAGCCCTCCCGGCGCAAGGGTGCACAGGCAAAACCGCCGGGCAAGCACTGGCCTGCCCGGCGGCTTTATCCTCAGTGATAGAAGGTGTCAAAGTTCACCTGACGGTAGAACCGCTGCTGCAGCTGGTCAAAGCTTTCGCAGTTCTGCGCCAGCAGCCACATGCTTTTGGTCACTACGGCCTCGATGGTCATATCGTGGGCTTCCAGAAAACGGAAGCGGTTCTTCACCCGCTTGCCCACCTCGTAAACGCCCACGTCGCTGCCCTCGTAGGTGACCTGCGTGGTCATGATGAGCACCTTATGGGTGGTCTCGTAGTCGCCCAGGCCTTCGGCAAAGGCATCCATCAGCTGCTGCGGAATGCCGCCCACGCCGAAGCTTTCCACGATGACGCAGTCGTACAGGCGGAAGATCTCCGGGATGAGCGCCGGGGACATGCCCGGGGTCAGCTTGAGCAGGAACACCTTCGGGTCCAGCACACGGCTGAACTCCACCGGGCCGGTGGGCCACGGCGAGGAAATGTACCGCACCAGCCGGTCACCCTGCACCAGCGCCAGCTCCGGGAAGTTGACTGAGGCAAAGGCATCGTAGCTGATGGTCTTGTTCTTCTTGGCACGAGTGCCCGCAATGACGTGTCCGCCAAACACCACCATTACGCCCCGGCTGCCCGGGTCGATGGCGCAGACCACGCTGTCCCGCAGATTTTTCTTGGCATCCGTGATCTCGTTGGAGATGGGCTGCTGTGCGCCGGTGAGGATGATGGGCTTATCCGCGTTCTGAATCAGGTAGGAGAGCGCCGCCGCAGAGTAGGCCAGCGTATCCGTGCCGTGGCAGATGATAAAACCATCGTATAAAGCGTAGTTTTCCTGGATAGCGCGTGCCATCATGAGCCAGTGCTCCTGCCCGAGGTCGGTGCTGTCAATGCTGCACAGCGCCAGCGTTTCCGGGCAGCACAGTTCTTTCAATTCCGGCAGATGGGCAAGCAGCTCCTCGCTGGTAAGCACGGGCTTTAACCCCTGCTGAGTGCGTACGCTGGCAATGGTGCCGCCGGTGGTGATGAAAAGGAGACGTTGCTTGGTCATAAAATAAGCCTCCGTGGCAGAAAATTCAGATAACTGAAACAGTATAACATACTCTTTTCCGCTTGAAAAGCGGCCAGCCGCCGCAAAGCGCAATTTTTGCGACCCGGTCATAGAAGTTTGGGGGAATTTGGTGTATACTAAAGAAAATGATAAAAGGAGAATGTTATGCCCAATATTGTCATCATCGGTTCCGGCCCGGCGGGCGTATCCGCCGCGCTGTACGCTGTCCGCGCCGGTGTGGATACCACGGTGCTCACCAAAGGCCCCGGTGCGCTGGACCGCGCCGAAAAAATTGAAAACTACTACGGCTTTGCCCAGCCCGTTTCCGGGGCGGAGCTGGAACGCCGCGGCATCGAGAATGCAAAGCGCCTTGGTGTGAGATTCGTCACAGCCGAAGCCGTGGGCCTGACCTATACGGATAAACTCACCGTAGAAACAGTGGATAAAAATTACCCGGCGGACGCTGTGATCCTTGCCACGGGCGCATCCCGGGCGGTACCGCGCATTCCGGGCCTTGCCGGGCTGGAGGGGCACGGCGTGAGCTATTGTGCCGCCTGCGACGCCTTTTTCTACCGTGGAAAGGACGTGGCGGTGCTGGGCAGCGGCAAGTACGCCCTACACGAGGTGCAGGCTCTGCTGCCGGTGGCAAAAAGCGTTGCCCTGCTGACCAACGGCGCACCGCTGACGGCGGGCTTCCCGCCGGAGGTCACAGTCTATCCGCAGACCGTGGAGGCTGTTCTGGGCGAAACCGTTGTCACCGGCGTGCAGCTGTCCGGCGGTGTGCAGCTGCCTGTCAGCGGTGTATTTGTGGCACTGGGCGTGGCGGGCAGCACCGCACTGGCTAGGAAGATCGGCGCAGAGGTGGACGGGAACCGCATCGTGGCGGACGAAAAAATGCAGACCACCGTGCCCGGCCTGTATGCGGCGGGCGACTGCACCGGCGGCCTGCTGCAGGTGGCAAAGGCCGTGTATGAGGGCGCACAGGCTGGCACCGAAGCCGCCAAGGCCCTGCGGAAAGGATGAAAAGCAATGTCGGAAACAACAAAGGAACACCGCGATTGTCTGGCCAAAGGTTTTCCCTTCTGGAACGACCTGACACCCGACGAACAGGACATGCTCTGCCGCTACACCCGGCCGGTGCACTACGCAAAGGGGGCAAGGGTGCACAGCCCGCTGGAAAGCTGCGTGGGCATCCTGCTGCTGCGCTCGGGCCAGCTGCGGGCCTACCTGCTCTCGGAGGACGGGCGGGACGTGACGCTCTACCGCCTGTTCGGCGGGGAGGTGTGCATCCTGTCGGCCTCCTGCGTGATGGACTCGGTGAACATCGACCTGTATATTGATGCCGAAGAGGACACCGAGGCCTACTGCATCAGCGCGGGCATCTTCCGCAGACTGATGCAGCAGAACGTGCATGTGCGCTGCTACGCCTACCAGATGACGGCGGAGCGCTTTTCCGACAGCATGTGGACCATGCAGCAGGTGCTGTTCATGAGCGCAGACCGCAGGCTTGCCATTTTTCTTACCGATGAGCTGGCCAAGACCGGCGGTGATGAGGTACGCATGACCCACGACCAGATGGCAAAATACATGGGGTCTGCCCGCGAGGTGGTGAGCCGGATGCTGAAATACTTTGCGCAGGAGGGCTGGGTGCGGCTGTTCCGGGGCGGCGTGCAGGTGCTGGACAGGAAAAAGCTGCAGCAGCTGGCAAGAGGAGAATAACAAAAAAGGGGCGATGTGAACATCACATCGTCCCTTTTTGGGTCATAGGTTATCCTTTGCAGCCCTGTTCTTCCCAGTCGCCAAAGTCACTGGCTTCGGCGATCTTGGTGGGGTCGAATTTTCCGCTCTCGTCTTTGGGAGCAACGGCGGGGCCTGCTTCCACAGGGTTCTGGTTGGGAGCTTCCGGGTCGAACACCGGCTTCTCGCCGCCCTCTGCGGGTGCCGCCGGGGCAGAGGCTTCTTCGGCGGGCTGGGCAGCAGCTGCCGCTTCTTCGGCAGGAGCTTCCGGCGCAGCTTCTTCTGCAGCCTTTTCGTTGGCAGCATCGGAGGCTTTGGTTTCCGCTTCGGCGTAGGCTTCGGCAGTCTTGGCGGCTTCCTCAGCGTTCTGCTCGGCGTCCTCCGGGAACTCTACTTCCTCCACATGGAGCGGGTCTTTCTGGTTCAGGATCTTGTCCAGTGCCACAATGGCAGCACCGGTAACGGCCACCGCAGCGGCCGTGCCAAGGATACGAAACAGTGTTTTCATGCCGGGACCTCCTTGAAAGATCAGATCAAGAGAATGTTACCACATCGTTCAGCGGCTTTTCGGCAGGCTCCACCGAAATGGCGGTGAGCACCGGGCCTTTGCCGCGGTAGATGTTGTGGAACTTGTAGCCTACCTTTGCGGTCACCCGCACCCATGCGCGCTGCTCCAGCGCCTTGTAGCCATCGTAGCTGCAGGGAAAGCCCACGAACTGGATGTCCTGCACGCAGCAGGTCATGGCGAAACGGCCCGGCACAAAGCTGTTCTTGCCGGCACGGTTGGTCTGACACACCTGTGCAAGGAATTTGACCGTTTTGCCGGTATACTTCTGGGGCTCGTCCTGACAGTCCATGTACCAGATGCCGAAATCGTCATCCGGAATGTCGATGATGTCCGCGTTGATGTCAAAGGGCAGCGGATCAGGGATATCGTCGTAGGCCACGCTGCCGTCGGCAAACTCGTAGGCGATATCGCACTTGCGGGAAGCCTGACGCACCAGCTTGTGCAGCTCCTGACGGGCGGCATCGTTGTTCACGGCCTCAGCGCGGTTGAACACGATCAGCTCACTGCGGGCGATCTTGTCCAGCAGCAGGCTGCGCATGGAGTTGTCGCGGGCGTAGGTCAGGGCGGTGGTGCCGTCGGCGGTGGCGATGCACTGGTACACGATCCAGCTCTCGGGCAGAGCCTCGGCCAGATCCTGCAGCAGCCACATGCCGTTGTACTCAATGACCACACGGCCTGCACCGGATTCCTTTTCCAGCTTGAGCAGATTCTGCGGGTTCAGCTCGGCCTTGTCCTCCAGCACCTTGACGGTCACGCCGGGAAAGGCGAACTTTTTGGGATTATACTCTTCTTCGCCCTCTTCGCAGATCAGCAGCAGGGTCTTGTCGCCGGAGTCGAAGTTGGGGTCTTCAAAGGTCTCCTGAATGAATTTGGTCTTGCCGCTTTCCAGAAAGCCCACAAACAGGTAGACCGGAATTTCTTTTGCCATAGGAATGGTTTCTCCTTTTTACTTTAAGCTCAGCAGCCGAACAGCTCTGCAATGGCCTTTTCGTTCAGCTTGGAGCCGATCACGACCAGCTTGCCGCCCACATCTGCACCGCGGGCACGCACTTCCCATTCGCCGGGCACATAGTCGAACTCCAGCCAGCCGTCTGCGCCGCCGTTCACGATGCCCTTGCTGCGCAGGATCATGCCGTAATTGCCGGTATCCAGCTCGGTGAGGGCGTGCTCCACTTCTGCCTTGGTGAACTTGCGGGCCGTCTCAACGCCCCAGCTGGTGAATACCTCGTCGGCATCGTGGTCATGATGATGGTGGTGATGGCCGCAGCAGCAGTGGCCGTCATGGTCGTGATGATGCTCGTGCTCGTCGTCATCATCGTCATCATCGTGGTCGTGATGGTGGCCGCAGCAGCAATGGTCGTGGTCGTCATGATCGTGGTGATGATGGTGCTCATGCTCATGCTCATCGTGGTCATCATCTTCATCGTGATCGTGGTGATGTTCGTCCTCGTCGTCATCATCATCGTGGTCGTGATGATGGCCGCAGCTGCACACACCGTTCTCGTCATCGTGGTGATGATGGTGGTGGTGCTCTTCTTCCTCGTCCTCGTGGGCGTGCTCCTCATTGGCCTTTGCAGCCATGGCGATCAGCTCTGCCTTGAAGTCGTCCTTGGTGGACATGGCCTTCAGGATCTGCTCACCGGTCAGCTCGTCCCATGCGGTGGTCACGATGGTAGCGGTGGGGTTCTTCTCGCGCAGCATGGCGACCGCAGCGGCGATCTTCTCTTCGCTGGCGGTCTGGGTGCGGCTGAGCAGGATGCAGCTTGCGTGGCTGATCTGGTCGTCGTAGAACTCGCCGAAGTTTTTCATATACATCTTCACCTTGTTCACATCGGCCACGGTGACAAAGCTGTTCAGCTGCACATCCAGATGCTCGGCCACGCCTTCCACAGCGCGGGTCACATCGGAGAGCTTGCCCACGCCGGAGGGCTCGATGACGATGCGGTCAGGATGGTACTGCTCCACTACCTGCTGCAGGGCGGTGCGGAAGTCGCCCACCAGAGAGCAGCAGATGCAGCCGGCGTTCAGCTCGTTGATCTGAATGCCGCTTTCCTTCAAAAAGCCGCCGTCAATGCCGATCTCGCCAAACTCGTTCTCGATCAGCACCACCTGCTGGCCGGCAAAGGCCTCTTTGATGAGCTTTTTGATCAGCGTAGTTTTACCGGCACCAAGGAAGCCGGAGAAAATATCGATTTTGGTCATGATTCAATTGCCTCTTTCTTTGAATAGCACACAGAGCCGCAGAGTGCTGGCTCAAAAAACTTACACTCCTATTATAACAAGGCTGTCAATGGGAAAACCGCCTTTTTCAAGAAAAAATTGTAACATTTTTTGCAAGAAAGTTGCGTTTTCAAGAAAAAAGAAGAAAACAACTCCTTCCGTCACGGCTGTTGCCGTGCCAGTGCTCCCCTTTTTGTCACTTGCGTGACATCTTCCCCCAACTGGGGGAAGTCCTTCTCAGAGAGGGAGCCTTTGGCAGTACGGAAAAGCTTCCGGTTTCGCCAGTGGCCCCATCTCCGAGGGGGCTGGCATCGCGCAGCGATGACTGGGGGAGTTCCCCCTGCATTGCAATCTTTTTCCCGGAATGATACAATAAGGCCAAACAGAAATGCACCGCTGCCGGGCTTTCCGGTGAGAGAAAAGGAAGCAAATCATATGAGCATGAATACCGTACCCGAGCGCCTTGCCGCGCTGCGTGCCGCCATGGCCGCAAACGGCGTGGCTGTTTATCTGATCCCGGTGGGGGATCCCCACGCCAGCGAATACCTGCCCTGCCATTACACCAGCCTGACCTGGTTCTCCGGGTTCCACGGCGAGAATTCCAACTTCGTGGTCACCCGCACCGAGAGCGCCCTGTGGGCCGACGGCCGTTATTTTGTGCAGGCCGAGAAGGAAATTGCGGGTACTGAGATCAAGCTGCAGCGCATGGGGGAACCCGGCGTGCCCACCGTGGAGGAATACTGCGCAAATGCCCTGAATGAGGGCGAAGCACTGGGCCTGTGTGGCCTGACCGCCAGCACGGCCCTTGTGAACGACCTGAAAAAGGCACTGGAAAAGAAGGGCGTTTCCATCAAGACCCTGAACCTTGAGGACGAGCTGTGGACAGAGGGCCGCCCTGCCCTGCCGGATACCCCAGCGTGGATCCTGCCGAAGGAATATGCGGGCTTCTCCCCGGCGGAAAAGCTGGATCAGCTGCGCAGCAAGCTCAAGGAGCTGGGCTGCACCGCTCAGTTTGTGGGCAAGCTGGATCATCTGGCATGGCTTTTGAACCTGCGCGCCATGGACATTGAGTGCACTCCCTATGCCATGGCCTACTGCTATGTGACCCCAAGCCGCGCGGTACTCTTCATCAACACGGCCCGCGTCACCCCGGAGGCAAAGGCAGAGCTGGAAGCCAACGGCATCACGCTGGCGGAGTACGACGATGTTCTGAAGTTCCTCGCTGCTGAGACGGAACCCCAGACCGTGCTGGCCGAGACGGCCACGGTGAACTACGCCGTGTATCAGGTGCTGGAGCAGAACCCTGCCCTCACCGTGAAGGACGGCACCGACCCGCTGCTGATGATGAAGGGCGTGAAGAACGAAACAGAGCTTGCCCACACAAAGCAGGCCCATATCCGGGACGCTGTGGCCATGGTGCGGTTCCAGATCGAGCTGGAAAGCCGCCTTGCTGCCGGTGAGACCCTGACCGAGCTGACGGTGGATGAAATTCTGCACAAGTACCGCAGCAACACCGATAAATTCATCGTGGAAAGCTTTGGCACCATTGCAGCCTACGGCGGCAACGCTGCCATGATGCACTACCACGCCACCCCGGAAGATCACGCTGTGCTGGAAAAGAAGGGCTTTCTGCTGGTGGACAGCGGCGCCACCTACATGGACGGCACCACCGACATCACCCGCACCTACCCGCTTGGCCCGCTGACCGAGGACGAAAAGCGCTTCTACACATGGACTCTGCAGAGCCACATCGACCTTGCCAAGGCCGTTTGGCTGGATTACTGCGAGTGTAAGATGATCGACACCATTGCCCGGGAACCGCTGTGGCGGCACCTCATCAACTACCGCTGCGGCACCGGTCACAGCGTCAGCTTTGTGGGCAACGTGCACGAGGGCCCCCATGCCCTGAACAGCCGCAACACCACCCGGATGCGCCCCGGCATGGTCGTCACCGACGAGCCGGGCGTTTACGAGACCGACCTCGTGGGCATCCGCATCGAGAACGAGCTGGTGTGCGTGCACAGGGCCGATAACCAGTACGGTACCTTCCTTGGCTTTGAACCGCTGATGTTCGTACCCATTGCCACCTCTCCCATCCTGCCCGGTGTGCTGGATAAGGACGAGATCGCATGGCTGAACGATTACCACCGTCAGGTGTTTGCAAAGCTGGCACCGCACCTGAACGACGAAGAGCGCAGCTGGCTGGCGGAGAAGTGTGCCGCCATCGGCTGCTGAGAAAGCGCAAAAAACACCCGGAGCCGTGCAGGAGCCAGAGCGGCTCTCGGCGGCAGCCGGGTGCTTTTTATAGGGTCACAGCTTGCAGCAGTGCGTCTGTGGGGTGTCCAGCGGCGGAAGAGTGAACTCGTTTTCGCCAAAGGGCGAACGCAGGATGGCCGCCCGCGTTTCCGGGTAGATGCCAAGTTCGGTGTAGATGTCCCGGTACAGGAGCATCACCCGCCGCCGCAGCGAAAGGATGTCGGCGGTGGTCACTCTGGAGTGGGAGACGCTCTGGCTGTTCTGCAGGTAGTAATAGCCGATGTCCGGGATAGAAACGGCGGTGCGCACATAGCGCAGATATTCGGTGTTGAACAGCTGATCCTCCGCAAACAATTCTTGGCGGAAATGGAGGCTGTGCTTCCGCAGGAGGTCACGGCGGTAGAGTTTGTTGCAGGGGCTGCCATAGTAGAAGGCGTTCGGCTTCTGGATCAGATGCTTTGCGTACTCCTGTCCGGTGTACACCCCGGCAGGCAGATAGCCATAGGCCCGGGTGCGGGGCGGATTGCGCGGGAGCACATGCTGCAGCGCCTTTTCCCATGGGCGGATGTGCTCCACATAGTTTTCCGGGTACACCATCCAGAAGGGCGCGATCACAAGATCGGCGGTGTGGGCCTCGGCGGCGGAGACCAGCTTTTCCGTAAAATCGGGGGCCAGCCAGTCGTCGCTGTCCACAAACTGGATGTATTTGCCGTGGGCCAGCGCAATGCCCTGATTGCGGGTATCCGCTGCGCCGGTGTTGGTTTTATCCACCAGTGCAATGCGGTGGTCGCTGGCGGCAAGGTCGCGGCAAACGGCAAGGGTGTCGTCGGTGGAGCCATCGTTCAGCAGGATGATCTCAATGCTTTTATAAGTCTGGGCGCAGATGCTTTTGACACAGCGGGCAATGCACCCGGCAGTGTTGTACATGGGCACGATGATGCTTACAAGGGGAAATTCCATGGGTTCTCCTTTTCTCAGATGCGGTTGTGGGTGCGGGCAAATGCGTCGGAAAGCTTCTGCACCGGGCCGCTGGGCAGAGGGCTTTCAAACAGGCTCAGATAGATGCCGTGCAGCCGCAGGCGGAATTTATCGTACACGCCCAGCTGGATGCACATTTCCTTGTAGGTGTGGTACATCCGGCTGCGGTGGCGCAGCATGTCCGCCGCGCTCACCTGCGTATGGCATACGCTCTGCGGGTTCTGGATGTAGCAGTAGGCGGCTTCGTCGATGGCGGCAAACCGCTGTGCCACCTGCAGATACCGGGTGTTGAACAGCTGGTCCTCGGCGTATACCACATGCTCGAACCGGATGTGCGCCATCTGGATGAGATCCCGGCGGTAGAGCTTGTTCCAGAGCACGCCGTAGTAAAAGGCAGCGGCATTGCCGGTGAGCTGCCACAGGTAATCCACCTTGTTGTACACCCCAGCGGGCAGCAGGCTGTACTCCCGGGTGTCATAGCCGCCATCCTTGCGGGGCACCATCATCCGGTAGGGAGCCAGCACAAGGTCGGCATGGCTGCGCTGCATAGCAGCCACCAGGTTTGCGGTGCAGCCCGGCAGCAGGTGATCGTCGCTGTCCGCAAACTGGATGTATTCGCCGTGGGCAAGGGCAAGGCCGCAGCTGCGGGTGTCTGCTGCGCCGGTGTTGGGCTTGTCCACCACACGGATGCGGCTGTCGGCGGCAGCAAGCTTCCGGCAGACAGCAAGGGTGTCGTCGGTGGAACCGTCGTTCAGCAGAAGGATCTCAAGCTCCGGGTAGCTCTGGGATGTGATGCTCTCCACACAGCGGGAGATGAAGCCCGCCGCGTTATAGGCGGGCACAATAACGCTGACAAGCGGCTGCGGCATGGCGGGTCCCTCCGTTTTTTCTTTTTTCGATGCAGCAAAGTTTTATTTATCATACTCCAGCCCTGCGCAAAAATCAAGGCGGGCGGCTGGCAGAAAGGAGGATGTGAGATGGTATTTCACATTGCGGTATGCAGCCCGGACGCGGCCTTGCGCAGCGGGCTGGAACGCCAGTGCATGGAATATTTTGCCCGGCGGCAGGATGCGTGCATCGTGCAGCAGCTGCCGGATGCAGATGCGCTGCTGCGCCGGGACACCGAGGGAGAACGGTTTGACCTGTATCTCATCGAGCTGGGCGCTGTAGCGGCCCCGGCAGGGCTTTCGGCGGCTGCGGAGCTGCGCCGCCGGGGCCGCAGGGCTCCGCTGGCCTTTGCGGCCCGCACACCGGCCCACGCCTACAGCGCTTTCCGGGTGGATGCCATGCAGTATCTGCTTCTGCCGGTACACCAGCAGGAGCTTTCGGCCCTGCTTGCCCGCGCCACCGAGCCGGAGTACGGCCCGGCAATGACCGTTGCCACCGCCGAAGGCATGCGGGCGCTGGCCTATGCACAGATCGAATATCTGGAGTGCACCCACCATGTGGTGCACTTCCATCTGCTCAGCGGCGAGGATGTGGTGTCCCTTTCGCTGCGGGTGTCCTTTGCCGAGGTAGCAAAGCCGCTGCTGGAAGACGGGCGTTTTTTGCAGCCGCACCGCTCCTATGTGGTCAATCTGGCGGCGGCACAGCTGCTGACGGCGGGCGAGCTGCAGATGTGCAGCGGTGCGCGCATCCCCATCCCGCGCGGACGGGAGGGTGCAGTGCGCGAAGCCTTCCGCAGCTGGATCGACCGGTAAAATGGTAAACAAAAAAAGAGCCGCTTTCACGGCTCTTTTTTTCGTGCCCGGAGATCAGGCATCGGGTTCGGTTTTGTGTTTCTTTTCCTTGTCGGAAGCATCCAGAACACCAAAGCCCCAGCGGTTGGCCATGTCCATGATGATCTTCTGGGGAGAACCGGAGGGATAGGCGTTCTCGGAGAACGCGGTCAGGAATTTATACAGCTGCGGCTGCACCTGATCGTACAGGCCCAGCTTTGTGTACAGCTCCTTGTAATAGCGGAACACCTGCAGTTTGTTCTGCACGATGGAAGCCAGATTGATCTGGGTGTGGCAGATGCTCTGGGGGTTCTGCACATAGTGGTAGCCCGCTTTGGAAATGGATACGAAAACATTGGCGTACAAAATGTATTCCAGATTGAAAACCAGATCTTCGGCCCAGCGCACCTCGCTGGTGAACTGCAGATGATGGTCTGCCAGAATATCCCGGCGGTAGAGCTTGTTCCACAGCACGCTGTAGAAGAAGGATGCGGGCTTCTCCATCAGGCGCAGGGCAAAGGTATCGCGGTCATAGATGCCCTCGGGCAGAAAGCCGTATTCACGGATATCATCAGGCTTTTTCTCGGCATCGATGCCAAGGTTCTCCTGCAGGTTTTCCAGTGCCTGCGTGGCCTTGGAAGAGTTGGCGGGAATCACCATCCAGTAAGGTGCAATGACCAGATCGGCGTTGTTCGCTTCGGCAGCAGTCACCAGCCGCTCGGTAAAATCAGGGTCGAGATAATCGTCGCTGTCCACAAACTGCACATACTTGCCCTTTGCAAGGGACATGCCGCAGTTGCGGGTCTCCGACACACCGGAATTGGATTTGTCCACCAGAACGATGCGGGGGTCCTTTTCACGGAATTGCTCACAGATGGAAAAGCTTTCGTCCCGGGACCCGTCGTTGACCAGAATGACCTCGATATCCTTCCATGTCTGGGTACAAATGCTCTCCAGACAGCGGGCAACACTATTCTGCACGTTGTACACAGGCACGATAATGCTGACGAGTGGGTTGTTCATGACGGAAGGTCTCCTCTTTACGGATATTATACCTTTATATTGAAAATCACAGAGTGTATTCTCACAAATAAGGACACTTCCCCCTTGGGGCAGTCCTATTTATAATATCATACTCTTCTTGCGCACAAAATGCAAGAGCAAAGAAGGATCAGGTAGAGAAAAGAACCGCACGCTGCGGCCCTTTTTTATTACACACGTGTCCAGTCCAGCACATCCCACCGGGGCACGAACTGGCTGCAGATGCGGCGCATCTCCGGCTCGTCGGCGGCAGAGGTGCGGTCTGCGATGCCAATGACGTAATACCCGGCCTTGTGGGCGGTGGCGGCGGCGTATACGGCATCCTCGCACACGGCGCAGGCGGCGGGGTCTGCACCGCCCAGACGGCTCATGCACTCAAAGAACACCTCCGGGCGGCTTTTGTGCAGCACGCCCTGCGCTTCCACGATGAAGGAGAAATACTGCGCGATGCCCAGCCGGGTAAGCACGGTGCGGCACTGTTCGGCCCAGGTGTTGGAGCAGATGCACATGCGTGCGCCCTCGGCCTGCAGCTTTGCCAGCATCGTGCGCACGCCGGGCTTCAGCTCCACGGTCTCGTACAATTCGGCGATCACCTCGCGCATCACGGAAAAATAGCTTTCCTCGGTCAGCGGCAGGCCGTACTCCCGGATAAGATACTGTGCGCCCTCCTGCATTCCCATGTTCAGCAGTGTGGCGCGCAGATCCCCCCGCGGGGTGCGGCCATAGCGGCGCAGCAGTGCGTCGGGGGCACCCTCCCACACCACGGTCATGCTGTCGGTCAGGGTGCCGTCCATATCAAAGATCCATTGCTTGCAGTGCATGAGAATGCCTCCTTTTGAGATCCTGACAAGTATACCATGTTTCTTTGCCGGGAGAAAGGCATCAATTTACAAAAAACGGAAGAAATTTCTCTGGAAATATGCTATAATCTGAACAAAACCAGAAACGATCAAAGGAGGCGGATGCAATGGACGAACGCAGTGCTCCGTGCAAAGCTCTGGTACTGGCGGGCGGCGGAGCCAGGGGCAGCTATCAGGTGGGTGTGTGGCGCGCGCTGATGGAGCTGGACTGGCACCCGCAGATCATTACCGGCACCAGCGTTGGCAGCCTGAACGGTGCCATGTTCGTGCTGGACCAGTACGAGACGGCCCGCGATATGTGGCTGGCCATCCGCAGCAAGGATGTGATGGAGCTGCCGGAGGAGGATGCCGACCTTTCGGCCCTGCACCAGTTCCTGCGCAGCGTGGTGAAAGCCGGCGGCATGGATGTGACCCCGCTGGAAGAGATCGTGGAGCGGGTGCTGGACGAGGATGCCCTGCGCACGGCTCCCATCCGTTTCGGCCTTGTCACGGTGGAGCAGCGGGGCTTAAAGCCCCGGGAGCTGACGCTGGACGAGATCCCGGCAGGAAAGGTCAAGGACTACCTGATGGCCTCCGCTGCCTGCTTCCCGGCGCTGCGTGCGCGGGAGATCGACGGGGTCAAGTTTCTGGATGGCGGCTACAGCGACAACATGCCCACCGGTCTTGCCAAACGCATGGGCGCGGATGAACTGGTGTGCGTCGATCTGGAAGGTGTGGGCATCACCCGCCCCAACCTCACCGGCCTGCCCACCGTGATGGTGCGCAGCTACTGGGAACTGGGCGATATCCTGCACTTTGACCCCGACACCGCCCGCCGCAACATCGAGCTGGGCTACTATGATACCCGCCGCGCTATGGGATATCTGCGGGGGTGTGCCTATGCTGTCTCCTGTGATGTCCAGAGCTGCACAGACGCTGCTGCGTTCCACGCAAAATTTGAGCGGGTGCAAAAGGCCGTGCGGGAGAAATACCCGGTCACCCTGACGGCGGATGCGGCCCTGCTGCTGGCCAAGATGAAGGATGCCGACCTTGCCCCGCTGGAAGCCGCTGCGGAAGATGCCGGTGTGGACCCGGCCCATTACTACACCACCCATACTTTGTGCGATGCATTCCTTGCAAAGTGCGATCAGGCACGGATGCAGAGCTTTGCACCGCTGTTTGAGGGCAGTGCCGATGCGGCGCGGGCCGCACTGGCCGCGCTGCTGCCCAATACCTTTCTGCAGGCGCTGGTCTGGCGCACCCTGACCACGCCGGAAGCCGAGCTTTTGCCGGAGGTGACCGAACATGAAAGTGTATAAAGGTTCCTGCGCTTCTCCCGGCCTTGTGCTGGGGCAGGTGAGCCGTCTGGAGCACCATGTGGAGACGGTCACAACAGGCCCCTTCAACCCTTCGCGGGAACTGCAGATGCTTACCGATGCCATCCATACGGCGCAGTCTGAGCTGGAATCCATGGCAGACCGCGCCGCACCCAGCGAACAGGCCATCTTCCAGTTCCAGAGCATGATGCTGGACGATGAGGGCATGATGAACGAGGTGCGCTTCTGCATCAATGCAGGCATTGGCGCGGCAGCGGCCATGAATCAGGTGGGCCAGCGCTACGCCGACCAGCTGGCCAACATGAAGGACAACCCTTACATGCAGCTGCGCAGCGTGGATATCCTCGATGCAAGCCGCCGGGTCATCAATATCCTTACCAACCGTCCCCGCGTGTGGCTGGCGCTGGATCACCCGGTGATCCTTGCGGCAGACCGCCTGATGCCCACCGACCTGTTCAGCGTGCCTTCCGGCATGATTTTAGGCATCATCACCGCCGAGGGCAGCGGCCAGAGCCATGCCGCCATCATTGCCCGGGCAATGAACATCCCCGGCCTTGTGCAGGTGGGCCGTGATTTTCTGGACGACTGCGACGGCCGCGCCGTCATTCTGGATGCCACCAAGGGCGAGTGCACACTGGACCCGGATGCCAGCGCCCGCCAGCAGGCCGAGACCCGCATCTGTGAGCTGCAGCGCGAGAACGAAGAGCTGGGCCGTCTGCACGCATTGCCCGACAACACAAAGGACGGCCAGCCCTTTGAACTGCTGGCCAACTGCTTTGGCCCGGAAGATATCGACACGGCCATGCAGTCCGGTGCGCGGGGCGTGGGCCTGCTGCGCAGCAGCTATATGATGCTGCCGGGCCGCATCCTCGATGAGCAGGAACAGTATTTCTTCTACTGTTCCTGCCTTGCTGCCGCCAAGGGCTGCCCGGTAACGGTGCGCACCTTTGACTTTGGTGCCGACCGCACCATGGCGGACGCTTATCAGGGCCTGCAGTCTTCCAAGCTTGGCCTGCGGGGCATCCGCAACAGTCTGCGCCAGCCCCACCAGTTCGAGACGCAGATCTGTGCACTGCTGCGTGCGGCCGCCCGCGGCCCGCTGCGGGTGATGTTCCCCATGGTGACGAATGTGGAGGACTGGGACGCAGCCATGCGTGTGGTGGAGCGCTGCCGCGAGCACCTGCGGGAGCGCGGCGTGGCGTTCAACGAAGATACAAAGTTCGGCGTGATGCTCAGCGTACCCGCTGCCTGCCTGACCGCTGAGGAATTTGTAGAGCACGGGGTCGATTTTCTTGTGGTCGGCACCAACGACCTGACCCAGTACACCCACGCGGCAGACCGGGAGCTTGCCAGCGCCGAGCACTACTACCGTCCGGCCAGCAATGCCATGAAAAAGCTCATCACCATGGTGATGGATGCCGCAAAGGTGCGCAATGTGCCGGTGACCATCTGCGGCCTTGCCGTAGGCAACCCGGCCAACACGGTGCAGTATTTGCAGCTGGGCCTGCGCAGCTTCTCGGTCAGCCCGCAGAACCTGCTCAACGTTAAAAAGGCTCTGCTGGAAAGCTGATAGAAAAACAAAGGGGACTGCATCGCAGTCCCCTTTGTTTTTGTAAATGTTATTCCAGATTTCCGGTCAGGGTCATCACGGCGGAAAGCACCGCCAGCGGGGCGGTCTCGCACCGCAGGATGCGGGGGCCAAGGCCCACCGTTCTGGCTCCGGCCTTTGCGGCCATCTCGGCTTCCTCGGCGGCAAAGCCGCCCTCGGCACCAGTCACGATGGCGATTTTCAGTTTTTCGCCATCGGTGGGCGCGGTCTCTGCCAGCAGCCGGCGCAGGGGCGCACCGCCGCACTCGTAGCAAAACAGCACAAGGTCATACTGGTCAAAGGTGCGGCACACGGCACCGAAGTTTGCCAGCGGCAGGGCCACATCCGGCAGAATGCCCCGGCCGCACTGCTTGGCGGCTTCCACCGCAATGCGGTTGTAGCGCTCGTTCTTCTGTTCCTCTTTTTTGGGGGCCGCCACGCAGTACCGGCTGAAGAAGGGCACGATGTGGGCTGCGCCCAGCTCCACGCCGTGCTTGATGATCTGCTCCAGCTTGTCCTGCTTGGGGTAGCCGGCCAGCAGGGTCACTTCCACGCCGGGTTCGGCGGCGCTGGGATAGCCCGGCTCCACCCGGAACTCCACACACTCATCGCCAAAGCCGGTGATGGTGGCGGTGTATTCCACGGCGTTGCCGTCGCATAGAATGACAGTATCGCCCAGCCTTGCGCGCATCACGCGGGCAAGATGGTGGGCATCGGCCCCGCGCAGGGTGGCGGTGCCGTCAGAGATCTCGGTGGTAAAATAACGGTGCGGCATAAAATCTCCTTACGCTTTCTTGCAGACGATGCACTCCCAGCCGCGCTTCTCCTTCACTTCCACAACGGCAAGGCCGGCTTTTTCCAGCCCGGCGATCACTTCGTCCTTGCGGCTGTCGATGATGCCGCTGGCAATAAAGGTGGCACCCTCCGCCATCAGGCCCGGCACGGCAGGAGCCAGAGACAGGATGGCGTTGGCCACGATGTTGGCGGTGATGATATCGTATTTGCCGCTGGCCTTATCGGAAAGGTCGCCCACCAGCACGGTCAGCTTGTCCTGCACGCCGTTCAACGCGGCGTTCTCGCCTGCGGTGCGTACGGCCACAGGGTCGATGTCCACGCCCTCGGCCACGGCAGCGCCCAGCTTCAGCGCCGCAATGGCAAGGATGCCGCTGCCGGTGCCGATGTCCAGCACCCGCTCGCCGCCGGTCACCCGCTCGTCCAGCGCTTCCATGCACAGGCTGGTGGTCTCGTGGCCGCCGGTGCCGAAGGCAAGGCCCGGGTCAAGGATCAGCTTCACCCGGTCAGTGTCGTACTGCTGCCACGAGGGCACCACCGCCAGCCGTTTGCCGATCTCCATGGGGTGGTAATACTTGCGCCAGCCGTTCTGCCAGTCCTCCTGCTCCACGCCCTCGGTCTCCACGGTGTAGGCGATGTTTGCAGCTTCCATGCGGGCGGCAATGAGGGCCAGCGTCTCCACGGGGGAAGCGCCCGGCTCCAGATACATATGGATGATAACGGTATCGCGGGGCTTGTCCAGCAGCTCCTGCTCGATCAGATCCACATGGGCAATCTCGGCCACCTGCTGCTCGATGTCGCTGTAGTCTTCGATATAGATGCCGCCCTCGGCGATCATGGTGGCAACGGCTTCGGCGTTGTCGGCGTCGGCCTTGGCCACGGTCAGGCGGATATCAGTCCATTCCATAAAATAAACCTCCTTCGGGTTCCCGCTTTTCTTATAATAGTATAGTACCCGATTCGGCTGTGGGATGCAAGCCTTTGGGCAAAATGTACGTAAAAAGAAAAGAATTTTCAACACAAAGACGACTCTTGCGCGGAAAAACCAAAAATTATCGACTGAAAAACTGCCAAATGAGGACTTTTGATGCATTTTGATAGAAAAAAGGCGAAAGGGACTTTCTTTTTTTGCAAAAGTATGTTAATATTTTATTACGGAATTATGGACGGCCTGCAACCAGAGGCGTCTGTAAACACAAACATTTCTTAAGGAGGAATGTGCTTTATGATGAAGTATCTCCAGAAACTGGGCAAAGCTTTGATGCTTCCCGTCGCGGTCCTGCCGATCTGCGGCATCCTGATGGGTCTTGGTTATGCCCTTGCTCCGGGCGTTATGGGTGTTCCCGGTGCAGCAACTTCCGGCGCAGCTTATACCGTTGGCTTCCTGCTGGTCAAGGCAGGCGGCGCTCTGATCGATAACATGGCATGGCTGTTTGCCATTGGTGCCGCTGTCGGCCTTGCAGACAACGACGGCACCGCAGGTCTGGCCGGTCTGGTCAGCTTCCTGATGATGCAGCAGCTGCTGAACCCCGGTGTGGTCGGCATGGTCCGTCACCTGGAAGAAGGCACTGCTACCTACATCGCCTTCCAGAAGGTCGCCGGCAACTCCTTCATCGGCATTCTGGCCGCTATTGTGGGCGCTGCCTGCTACAACAAGTTCAAGGATATCCAGCTGCCTGACTGGCTGGCATTCTTCTCCGGCAAGCGCTTCGTTGCAATCGCAACCGGTCTGATCTCCATTCTGGTGTCCGTTGTTCTGCTGTTCGTCTGGCCGCTGATCTTCGGTGCACTGGTCGCAATCGGCAACGGCATCGCAGGCATGGACGGCATCGGCGCTGGCATCTACGCCTTCCTGAACCGTCTGCTCATCCCCACCGGCCTGCACCACGCTCTGAACAACGTGTTCTGGTTCGACACCATCGGTCTGGGCGACCTGTCCCACTTCTGGGCTGGCGAGACCTCTGCTGATGTGGGCTGGAGCCTTGGCATGTACATGTCCGGCTTCTTCCCCTGCATGATGTTCGGTATTGCCGGTGCTGCTCTGGCTATGGTCAAGACCGCTAAGAACAAGAAGGCTGCCATCGGTCTGGTCGTCTCCGCTGCCATCTGCGCATTCGTCTGCGGCGTTACCGAGCCCTTCGAGTTCGGCTTCATGTTCCTGTGCTTCCCGCTGTACGTTGTGTACTCCGCTCTGTACGGCATCTTCACCATCATCACCTACTACTCCGGTTTCCGTGCCGGCTTCTGCTTCTCCGCAGGTGCTACCGACCTGGTGTTCTCCGCTTCCCTGCCCGCAGCTGCCAAGACCTGGATGATCATTCCTCTGGGCATCGCAGCCTTCGTGGTGTTCTACGCAGTGTTCTACTTTGCCATCACCAAGTATGACCTGAAGACCCCCGGCCGTGAGGACGAGGACGACGAAGAGGCCGAAAAGAAGGTCGTTCTGGCAAACAACAACTACACCGAAGTCGCTTCCGCTGTTCTGGCTGCTGTCGGCGGCAAAGAGAACGTGAAGGAAGTTGGTTACTGCGCAACCCGTCTGCGCTTTGAGGTCAAGGATAACGCCAAGGTGGACGAGAAGGCCGTCAAGGCCGCTGGTGCTGCCGGTGTCATCCGCCCCAGCAAGAACGCTTGCCAGGTGATCATCGGCACCAAGGTCCAGTTCGTGTACGACGAGCTGAAGAAGATGCTGTAACGCATACAGCATTCTGAACGGAGTTTGTGCGGGAGACTGGTTGATCCCGCATTCCCATAAAAGCCGCCGGGAGAAGGGCAGAGCCTTCCGCTCCCGGCGGCTTTTTGCGTTCCCGTGCGGAGTGTGCTATACTGGTCCAAAAAGCAGATGCGGGAGGAAAAACCATGAGCAAAGTGTACAGCTGGCGAAAACTGAACGAAAAAGAACTGACGAGGGTCTATCTGGACGAAATGCGGCGGGACTTTCCGCCCACGGAGCTCAAGCCCCTGAGCATGATCCTGAACAGCGAAGCGGACGGCACCGCCCACACATGGGGCGTGTTCGACGGCGAAACATTGGCGGCGTACCTGCTCATGGTGCGCCCGGCAGGCAGCAGGGTGAGCCAGCTGGATTACTTTGCCGTGCTGCCGGAATACCGTGCTGCAGGGCTGGGCGCGCAGCTGCTGGCCGACCTGCCGCAGCACGAGCGCGGTGCGCAGGCCATCCTCATTGAGGCCGAATGCCCGGACAAGGCGGAGGACGAAGCGATGGCTGTGCGGCGGCTGGGCTTTTACGCCCGGTGCGGCGCGCGGGACACCGGATTCACCGAGCACCTGTTTGATGCATGGTTCCGCATTCTGGTGCTGGACTGCCCGGGTGCCGGAACCTTTGCGGACCGGCAGGCCGTGGATGCCCTGGTGGACTGCTACCGCCGCACCATCAGTGAGACCGAGTGGCAGAAGTACGTGCAGTTCTACTGCCCGGACGGAACAAAATACTGCTGAGCAGAAGGCGCTCTGTGCAAATTATGTGTACAGAGCGCCTTTTTGTCATATTTTTGTTGACAGACTCCCAAAAAGTGGTACGCTAAAAGCACAGCAAAATGCTTTTAGAGGAGGGCAATATTATGGCAGAAAAAATGACCCGGCGTACCTTTATGAAGAGCGCAGCAGCTGCGGCTGCAGCAATCTCTTTGTCCGGCGTGCTGGTCGGCTGCGGCGGTGGAAGTGCTGCGGCCGATGAGGTGAAGCTGGGCGCATATACGGTGAAACTGTACAGTGCGAATACACATGCAGAAGTACAGGGCACCGGCGGCTCTTCGTATAAGATCACGGCAAAGGCAGATATTACATTTGATAAGAATGCGGGAGGCACATTCCAGGAACTGCCCTGTAAAGGAATGTTTACGGGTAAGATCGACACGGTTTCTCTGAATACAGACAAACCGACCGGCAGCCTTAAGATGTCGAATTTTGCAGGCCTGAATTGGTTCATGAGCAAGGCAACCGTCGATGTCGAAATGACGATCCCGACAGAGGAAGCCTATGAGAAGATCGCTGCCGGAATCCCGGTGGAGGTAACGGTCAAGCTCAACAATGTAGAGGGAAAGCTGTATATCGTACAAAAGGGTAAAACATTCCTTGTGCTGAATACAGACCCGACGCCCGCAGAGTGATTTTAAACGCAGATCACGTTAGACAGCGATCAAAAAAGAAGGCGCTCCATAGAGAGCGCCTTCTTTTTTTGTCACTTTATCCAGCCAGAAAATGGCATTTTCGGCATATTTATCCTGTTTGTAAAATCCGAGTGCAGGTTTTTCATCCCGGCTTTACACAGAGCTGACACGCCCGCAAAAACGGTCTGCAAAGCTTTACATCCATTTTGCGCGTATATGGTCGCAGCGCACACGGCGGTGCGGTACAATAAGGCCGTTCCCAAGGAAAACACATCAAAACAAGAAAACATCGGCCGGAAATGCATTCCGGCATTTATTGGAGGAAAAGGGTTATGAAAAAGATCACTCGCCGTTCGTTTATTACTGTCTGCGGCGCTGCTGCTGCAGCTATGGCTCTGACCGCCTGCGGCGGCGCAGCCTCTTCCACTGTGGCATCCTCTGCTGCGGAGCCCACCTCTTCTTCTGCCGCTGCTGAGACCGCTGCAGGCACCCTGTCCGGCAATGTGGCTACCGGCGGTTCTACCTCTATGAAGAACGTCATCGCTGCCCTGACCGAGGGCTTTGCCGAGGTGGAGCCGGGTGTCACCGTCAGCTACGACCCCACCGGTTCCGGCGCAGGCATCACCGGTGCTACCGATAAGACGCTGGACATCGGCCTGTCCTCCCGCGCCCTGAAGGACGACGAGAAGAACGACGTGGACGGCACCACCGTGGCTCTGGACGGCATCGCCATCGTTGTCAACAAGGCCAGCAAGGTGGCAGACCTGACCGTGGAACAGCTGAAGCAGATGTTCACCGGCGAGATCACCAACTGGAAGGATGTGGGCGGCGACGACGGCGAGATCGTTCTGGTGGGCCGCGAGGCCGGTTCCGGCACCCGCGATGGCTTTGAGAGCATCGTGGACGTGAAGGACAGCTGCAAGTACGCACAGGAGCTGACCGCTACCGGCGCAGTCATCAGCGCTGTGGAGGCCAATCCTCTGGCCGTCGGCTACGCTTCCCTGTCCGCTGTGGGCGACACCGTTGCCATGGTCACTGTGGAGGGTGTGGAGTGCAGCGAGGATACCGTCAAGGACGGCAGCTACAAGATCCAGCGTCCCTTCGTGTTCGTCACCAACAAGAGCGTGACCCTGTCTGAGCAGGCACAGGCCTTTGTGGACTTTGCCACCAGCAAGGACGCTGCCGACCTCATCCGCACCGCAGGCGCTGTGCCGGTGAACGAGTAATTACCGGGTGGTCTGCCGGGGAAAGCTCCCCGGTGAACCGCCTGCCCCGCATCTGAACAAGAGTACTGCCGCGTCGGGCTGCCGTTTCTGCGGGCCGACGCGGCTTTTATAAAGGATTTCAGCTATGAACAAAAAATCCTATCTGAGCCGGGTGCGGCTGCCCCGCACCCCCGCCGAATGGCTGGAAGCGGTGATGAACTTCATCTTCTTCCTGTGCGGTATGCTGGCGGTGGGCTGCGTGGTGCTTATCTCGGTGTACATGGTGATCTCCGGTGTGCCGGCCATCCACAAGATCGGCCTGTTCCAATTCCTGTTCGGCACAAAGTGGGCCTCCACGGCAGCCCAGCCGCTGTTTGGCATCCTGCCCTTTATCCTGTCCAGCATCTACGGCACGCTGGGCGCTGCCATCATCGGTGTGCCCATCGGCCTGCTGACGGCGGTGTTCCTCTCCAAGGCCGCCGACCCCAAGCTGCGCACCGTGGTGGTCACTGCCATCGAGCTGCTGTCCGGCATCCCCAGCGTGGTGTTCGGCCTGCTGGGCATGCAGGTGCTGGTGCCCGCCGTGGCAAAGACCTTCGGTAAGGCTTCCGGTGCCTGCCTGCTGAGCGCCATCGTGGTGCTTTCCATCATGATTTTGCCCAGCATCGTGTCCGTGTCGGTCACGGCACTGAACGCCGTGCCGCCGGAGTATGAGCAGGGCAGTCTGGCACTGGGTGCCACCGACACCGAAACATGGTTCAAGATCAGCATTCCGGCAGCCAAAAGCGGCATTGCCGCAGGCGTTGTGCTGGGCATCGGCCGTGCCATCGGCGAGGCCATGGCGGTGATGATGGTGGCAGGCAACAGCCCCAACATGCCGGACAGTCCCTTCCGCAGCGTCACCTTCCTGACCACCGCCATCGCCAAGGAGATGAGTTATGCCGGCGGTCTGCAGCGGCAGGCGCTGTTCAGCATCGCGCTGGTGCTGTTCGTCTTTGTCATGATCATCAATGTTGTGCTGAACGTTGTGCTGAAGGGAGGAAGCCGGGATGAATAAGGGCCTTTCGCCTTCCCGTCAGATGTGGAACCGGGTAATGACCGCACTGGTCTGGGCCAGCGCCGTGCTGGTGATGGTTCTGGCGGCCGGTATCATCGGCATGGTGCTGGTGCGGGGCATCCCCCACATCAGCTGGAAGTTCCTTTCCACCACCGCCAGTGTGCTGAAAAAGACCGACGGCATCCTGCCTGCCATCCTCAACACACTGTATGTCATTGCACTGACATTACTGATCGTACTGCCGCTGGGCGTGGGCGCGGCAGTCTACCTGACCGAGTATGCCTCCAACCGGCGGCTCATCGAGGTCATTGAGTTCACCAACGAAACGCTGGCGGGCATCCCCAGCATCATCTACGGTCTGGTGGGTATGCTGGTGTTCCGTCAGGCGCTGGGCTTCCAGACCTGTCTGCTGTCCGGTTCACTCACGCTGGTGGTCATGAACCTGCCCACCATCATCCGAACCACGCAGGAATCCCTCAAGACGGTGCCGCAGGGCTACCGTGAGGGTGCCATGGGCTTGGGTGCAGGCAAGTGGCACATCATCCGCACCATCGTGCTGCCCTGCAGCATCGACGGCATCGTGACCGGCTGCATTCTGGCTGTGGGCCGCATCGTGGGCGAAAGTGCCGCCCTGCTTTTCACCGCCGGTGCTGCAGAGGTCATTGCCAAGAGCGTGGCCAAAGCCTACACCTCCAACGGCGCCACCCTGTCGGTGCTGCTGTACCTGCGTGCCTTTGAGGACGGCGATTTTGCTTCCGCATGGGGCATCGGTGCGGTGCTGCTGGTGCTGGTGTTGGCCATCAACCTTGCGGCGCGGCTGGCAAAGACCAAGCTGAAACAGAAACAGTAAAATTTGATTTTACTGTTCAAAATGGCCTCCGCATTCGCTCTGGCCATGAATCGCGGAAAAATTATTTTTAATTTCGTAGATTTGAAAAATCTGCGGATTTTTCAAATCTACCTTTTCACGGGAAGGGTCGAAACGGTAAACTTCCTGTTGAAATTTAACAATGAGGTACTCTATGGAAAACACGAATGTGCCGGTGATATCGGCAAAAGACCTGAACCTCTGGTACGGCGACTTCAAGGCGCTGAAAGGCATCTCGCTGGACGTGGGCGAGCGGGAGATCACTGCGCTCATCGGCCCTTCCGGCTGCGGCAAGTCCACCTTTTTGAAGACCCTCAACCGCATGAACGACCTTGTGCCGAATGTGCGCATCGAGGGCGATGTGCGGCTCAAGGGCGAGGATATCTTTGCCCGGGAAATGCAGCTTACCGACCTGCGCCGCCGGGTGGGCATGGTGTTCCAGAAGGCCAATCCCTTCCCCATGAGCATTTACGACAATATCACCTACGGCCCCAAGCTGCACGGCGTGCGCAATAAGGCTGAGCTGGACGAGCTGGTGGAAAGCAGCCTGCGGGGCGCGGCTCTGTGGGACGAGGTGAAGGACCGCCTGAAAAAGAGCGCGCTGGGCCTTTCCGGCGGCCAGCAGCAGCGTCTGTGCATCGCACGCGCACTGGCGGTGAAGCCCGAAGTGCTGCTGATGGATGAGCCCACCAGCGCTCTGGACCCCGGCTCCACCATGAAGGTGGAGGAGCTGATGAGTGAGCTGAAGAAGAACTATACGGTGGTCATCGTTACCCACAACATGCAGCAGGCGGCCCGCATCAGCGACCGCACCGCCTTCTTCCTGCTGGGTGAGCTGGTGGAAGTGGGCCCCACGGCGCAGATCTTCAGCGCACCGCAGGATAAACGCACCGAGGACTACATTTCCGGTCGGTTCGGTTAAAGGAGGAAACAGCTATGAGTATCCGTAAACAGTACGACACCGATCTGGAATCGCTGAAAAATTCGCTGACCGAAATGGGCCGCAGCTCTGCCGATGCCGTGGAGAACGCTCTGGAAGCGCTCTGCGTTGCTGATGCCGATGCGGCTGTGGCCATCGTGAAGGGGGATGCCCGCATCAACAATATGGAGCGGGATATCGAGCACCGCTGCATGACGTTGCTGCTGCGTCAGCAGCCGGTGGCAGGCGATCTGCGCCGCATCTCCACTGCCTTGAAGGTGGTCACGGATATTGAGCGCATCGGCGACCATGCCGCCGACATCGCCGAGATCATCCCCCACCTTGTTACCGTCCGCAAAGAGGGAGACCCGGCGGTAAGTCAGGCCATTGTCATGGGAAAAAAGGCCCACCAGATGATCCTGGATGCCCTCGATGCCCTGACGGCAGAGGACGAAAATGCCGCCCGCAGGGTGATCGCCGCAGACGACGAGGTGGATTACGACTTCAACGCCATCAAGCATCAGCTGGCGCAGGAGATCGCCGAAGATCCCGGCAAGGTGGACGCAGCGCTGGACCTGCTGATGGTCATTAAGTATCTGGAGCGCATCGGCGACCACGCCGTGAATGTGGCCGAGTGGGTGCAGTTCGTGCGCACCGGCCGCTATAAGGACGAGAGCATGTTCTGAGCATTTCCCTTCCTCATTTTTGAGGGTTCGTGTTTTCTTTATTTCTCCTGAAAAAGGCCGTTTCTGCCCGGTGCGGAAACGGTCTTTTTCTGCAGGACGAAAATTGACTAAAAATTTTTTAGCTTTCTGCAATATTCCGGTGCGTCGGTTCGTATCTGAGGTGTAGGGCGGCAGGAGCCGCCATTCCCTGTGCGGCGGGCATCCGACATCCCCCAGTCCCCGCCCGCCGCACCCTTTACGGAGGAAACGTAGATGACACAGACGAATCCTATCCTGCCGGAAGTCAGGGCCGGAACGGTCAGCCGCGAAGCACTGGTGCAGGCAGCACTCAAAGAGATCACCCAGAATTACCGCGAAGCAAGCCTTTCCAACGTGGCACGGGAGTACGGCGTTTCGCTGGCATATGTCAGCGAGTGCGTGCGTGCCCAGACCGGACGCACCTATAAGGAATTGCTGCAAAAGCACCGTATGGAGACCGCTGCCCGCCTGCTGCGCCGCAGCGACATGAACATCCAGCAGATCATTTCTCTGGTGGGCTACGAGAACACCAGCTATTTCTACCGCCTGTTCCACGAGCGGTATGGTCTCAGCCCGCGGGAATACCGGCTGGTGCGCACCGGCCATGGCCGCGCCAGCGCATAAGGTACTTGCTCTAAAAGCAGGGACTGCTGCACATCGTTTTAGCCGAAAGTGCAGCAGCCCCTGCTTTTTGCCGTTTTGGAGCATTTTAAGGTACTTTGGTGCGGGAACTGGATTTTTATGGTAATTTGTAGTACAATAAGAACAATTCTCAAAGTGCTGTGCCGAACCGAGCGCAGCACAGAAAAGACGAGGTGGAATGGAATGTTTCGTGGAGCAGTGAGAGGTGATCTTGCGCAGATCCTGAAGATCTATGCCCATGCACGTGCCGCAATGAAGGAATCCGGCAACCCGACCCAATGGGGGGATAATTTCCCGCCGCAGGAACTGCTGGAGGAGGATATCGACTCGAACCGGTTGTTCCTCTATGTGGTCAACGGACAGATCGAGGCCGTATTTGCATTTATTCTGGGGGCAGACCCCACCTACGCCGCCATTGAGGACGGCCAGTGGCTGGACGATACCCTGCCCTATGGCACGGTGCACCGTCTGGCATCGGCCGGAAAGCACAAGGGCGTGGCATCGGCAGTGCTGGACTGGAGCATGGAGCACTGCCAGAGCCTGCGTGCCGACACCCACGCCGACAACAAGATCATGCAGCATCTGCTGGAAAAGAACGGCTTTACCCGCTGCGGCATCATCCATGTGGCAGACGGCTCGCCCCGCTTTGCCTACCAGAAGCTTGCCCCCACCCAGCCGCTGGAAGCATAAAAATACAAAAACCTCTGGAGCTGTTGCACTGGATTTTATCCTTGCGCAACAGCCCCTTTTATTTTTCCTGAAAAGCAAACCTGTCCTTGCTACAAATACAGATTGACAGAAAAACCCCATGGGCACCGACCTGAATGCAAATTTGTGAACGAAAAATGTCTGAAAATGCTTTCATTTCTCTGCCGTATGTGCTATAATAACACCCGTCCTTGTGTAAGAGACAGGAAGCTGTGCGCCGTTGGCGTACAATAGGAAAGAGGAGTGTCTATATGAAAACGTTGAACAAGGCAGTTGCCCGCTACAACGGCATCAGCCTGATCGTTCGCATTCTGATCGGTCTGATCATCGGTGCGGTGCTGGCTCTGGTGGCCCCCGGTGCAGGCTGGGTGGGTGAACTGGGCAGCCTGTTCGTTGGCGCACTGAAGGGCATCGCCCCGGTGCTGGTGTTCGTGATTGTGGCAAGTGCTCTGGCACAGGGTTCTTCCAAGCTGGACCGCCGCTTCGGCACGGTCATCTGGCTGTACATGCTCACCACCTTTCTGGCTGCGGCCATCGCAGTGGTGACCAGCTTTATGTTCCCGGTCACGGTCGTGCTGGCAGACGCTGCCCAGTCGGACGTGGTGCCGCAGGGTCTGGGCGAAGTGATGGGCACTCTGCTCACCAACTTTGTGGCAAACCCCGTCAGTGCCATCATGAGCGGCAACTACATCGGCATCCTGTTCTGGGCCTGCATGTTCGGCGTGGCCATGAAGAAGATCGGCTCTGACACCACCAAGACCTTTATGGCAAACACCGCCGATGCAGTCTCCCAGATCGTGCGCTGGATCATCAATCTGGCACCCTTCGGCATCATGGGTCTGGTCTACACCAATGTTTCCGGCAACGGCCTTGCCATCTTTACCCAGTACGGCAAGCTGCTGGCCCTGCTGGTGGGCACCATGCTGTTCATGGCCCTCATCGTCTCCCCCCTCATCATGTTCCTCTATCTGGGCTGCAACCCCTATCCGCTGGTGTTCTGCTGCCTGCGTGAGTCCGGCCTGACCGCCTTCTTCACCCGCAGCTCCGCCGCCAACATCCCCGTGAACATGGCCCTGTGCGAAAAGCTGGGTCTGGACAAGGATATGTACTCCGTCTCCATCCCGCTGGGTGCTACCATCAACATGGACGGTGCCGCCATCACCATCACCATCATGACGCTGGCCGCTGCTAACACCTTGGGCATTCAGGTGTCTCTGCCTGCAGCCATCGTGCTGAGCGCCATGAGCGCTCTGGGTGCCTGCGGTGCTTCCGGCGTGGCCGGCGGTTCCCTGCTGCTGATCCCCATGGCCTGCTCCCTGTTCGGCATCTCCAACGATGTCGCCATGCAGATGGTGGGCGTCGGCTTCATCATCGGCGTGGTGCAGGACTCTGTGGAGACTGCCCTGAACTCTGCCGGTGACGTGGAGTTCGCTGCCACCGCCGAGTACCATCAGTGGCGCAAGCAGGGCAAGCCCCTGCCGGAGTTTTTAACTGGTAAGAAGAACTGAAAAATTTAAAAATATAGAAAAGGGCTGCTGCCAAACTCCTTCCGACATCGCTTACGCGATGCCACATCCCTCAATGAGGGAGGCTTCACAGCTTACCGTCATGTCAGGCTCCCTCCGTGAGGGAGCTGGCGCGGCGAAGCCGTGACTGAGGGAGTTCTTGGCAACAGCCCTTTTTGCGTATCGGGAACTCAGTCAATAAACTTTGCCTTCTGCAAAGCCACCAAAATCAGCGGGATGAGCACCAGCTGTGCCACGATGCCCGGCACGGCGGTGAGCAGTGCGCCGGACAAAAACGCGCTGAACGGGAAGCTGGAACCGGTCAGGCCGGCCAGCACAAAGCGTACCGTACCCCAGACCAAACGGCCTGCCACCATGGCGGTGACAAGAGAAGCGTACATCATGGGTACGGTGTGCTTCACCTTGTGCCAGAGCACGCCGGACACAAGGCCGTAGGCAGCCAGCTCAAAGGCCATGGCAATGGCGATGGGGAACATCGGCGGCATGCCGAACAGCACCGACCGCACCAGCGGAGCAATGAAGCCCACGGAAAGGCCCCATGGACCGCCCAGCACAAAGCCGCACAGCAGAATGGGAAAATGCATCGGGCACAGCATGTTGCCCACCTGCGGCACATGGCCGGTGATCATGGGCAGCACAAAGGCCAGTGCAAGGAACAGTGCAGCCAGCACGAGGCTGCGGGTGGTGGAATGGGGGTTCGTTTTCATAAAAAGCTTCCTCCTTTGGCCAGACAAAAAAGGGGTCTGCCCGGCTTACAAGCCAACGGCAGACCCCTTCGTGGTGTCTATAGCAGCAAAAATAAGATGGCAGAACGCAAAGGCCCCCTGTGGGTTTTGCTCTGCACCGCTGCGTAAGCGCAGCGGTGGATAAAATGCTCCATCAGGATGGAGAACACGGGCTTCTGTCCGCACACCCGGCTTCGTGCCGGAATCTGTGAAAAATATAGCAGATGCCTCTGGCTTTGTCAAGATACGGCAAAAAGCCTGCAATTTGACCAAAAAGCGGCAAATTTCCATGAATATTTCCCCGTGTGTGTACATTTTGCATGAAGAAGCTTGACCTTTTTGCATAGAATAGCTAATATAAACTTGAAAAAGAGCGCGCTGCGGGCAGCAGGACTGCACCGGCGCTGACGAAAGGCTTTTTTGAACATGTGCAAATCTGAGGTTCATACGGGAGGACCATCATGACAAATGCAGAAAAACTTACTCTGGCCAAGCACGCCTGCCACATCCGCATGGGCGTGATCGAGGGCACGCACAGCGCAAAGTGCGGCCATCCGGGCGGCAGTCTGGATATCGCCGAGCTGCTGAGCTACCTCTATTTCGTGGAAATGAACATTGACCCGAAGGACCCCAAGAAGGCCGACCGCGACCGTCTGGTGCTGTCCAAGGGCCATGCAGCACCGGCACTGTATGCAGCGCTGGCAGAGCGCGGCTATTTCCCGGTGGAAGACCTCAAAACCCTGCGTAAGATCGGCAGCTATCTGCAGGGCCACCCCAACATGAACGAGACCCCGGGCGTGGATATGTCCACCGGCAGTCTGGGTCAGGGCGTGTCTGCCGCCTGCGGCATGGCACTGGGTGCCAAGCACGCCGGTAAGCCCATCAACGTCTACACCATCCTGGGCGACGGCGAGGTGGAAGAGGGCGAGTGCTGGGAAGCCTTCATGTTTGCCGCACACTACGGCCTTTCCAACCTGTGCGTTGTGCTGGACCGCAACCATCTGCAGATCGACGGCACCACCGAGACCGTGATGAACAGCGCCCCGCTGGAAGAGAAGCTGAAGGCCTTCAACTTCAATGTTGTCACCATCGACGGCCACGACTACGACCAGATCGAAGCCGCCATGCAGGCATTCCATGCAGAGACTGCAAAGCCCACCTGCATCATCATGGACACCACAAAGGGCAAGGGCGTTTCTTATATGACCAACTCTGTGGACTGGCACGGCAAGGGCCCCAACGATGACGAGTACAAGATCGCAATTGAGGAACTGAACGCCGCATACGCCGCGCTGGAGCAGGAGGAAAACTAAGATGGCAGATGTGAAAAAGATCGCTACCCGTGAAAGCTACGGCAACACCCTGAAGGAGCTGGCTGCAGAGGGCCACGAGGATCTGGTGGTGCTGGACGCAGACCTTGCTGCTGCCACCAAGACCGGTATGTTCCGCAAGGCTTACCCGGATCGTCATTTTGACTGCGGCATTGCCGAGGGCAACATGATGGGCGTGGCTGCGGGCCTGTCCACCATGGGCTACGTGCCCTTTGTTTCCAGCTTTGCCATGTTCGCCGCCGGCCGTGCCTTTGAGCAGGTGCGCAACTCCATTGGCTATCCCCACCTGAATGTGAAGATCGGTGCCACCCACGGCGGCATCTCGGTGGGCGAGGACGGCGCTTCCCATCAGTGCTGCGAGGACTTTGCCCTCATGCGCAGCATCCCCGGCATGACCGTGATCTGCCCCGCCGACGATGTGGAGGCCCGCGCCGCTGTGCGTGCTGCCTACGCAATGGAAGGCCCCGTCTATCTGCGCTTTGGCCGTTTGGCTGTGCCTGTGTTCCACGATGCCGAGAACTATCACTTCGAGATCGGCAAGGGTGAGCAGATCACTGAGGGCGGCGACATTGCCATCATCGCCACCGGCCTGATGGTCAACGAAGCCCGCATTGCCGCGGAACAGCTGGCTGCCGAGGGCATCCATGCCCGGGTCATCAACATCCACACCATCAAGCCTCTGGATGAGGAGATCGTCCTCAAGGCTGCAAAGGAGTGCGGCAAGGTCATCACCGCCGAGGAGCACAATGTCATCGGCGGTCTGGGCGAGGCCGTCTGCGCCGTGCTGAGCGAAAAGCTGCCCACCCCTGTGCGCCGTGTGGGCGTGCAGGACAAGTTTGGCTGCTCCGGCCCTGCATGGGACCTGCTGCGTGAGTACGGTCTGGATGCCGCTACCATCTGCAAGACTGCCCACGAAATGCTGGGCAAATAAAGCTGCCGGAATCTCACAAAAGCTGAAGGGGCTGCTGCACGTTTGTTCAAAACGATGTGCAGCAGCCCCTTTTTGCGCCCCAATGTGACCCGGTTACGGAAAAACCCCGGTGTTTTGGGTATACTGATGCCATAAGAACAACCACGAACGAACCCTTTCAGGAGGTAGAAATATGGCAGTTGTTACGATCACGAAAGAAAATTTTGAGCAGGAGGTGCTGCAGAGCGCAAAGCCTGTGCTGCTGGACTTCTGGGCCAGCTGGTGCGGCCCCTGCCGCATGCTCAGCCCCGTTGTGGACGAGGTAGCTGAGGAGCGCACCGATGTGAAGGTGGGCAAGGTGAACGTGGACGAGCAGCCGGAGCTGGCCGGGGAGTTCGGCGTCATGAGCATTCCCACCCTGCTGGTGTTTGAGCAGGGCAAGCTGGTGCGTCAGGCCGTGGGTGCCCGCCCGAAGGCCAGTGTGCTGGAGCTGCTTGGGTAAATATGCGTGCTGAAAAGGAGCTGTTGCGCCATGCGACGGCTCCTTTTCTTCTTTTCCCTGTACAAACGCACAGAAAAATCGTATCATTGAGTTGAAAACACCGTCACTTTCCTACTTTACAACTTTACCGAGATAAAGTAAAATAAACTCAAGTAAGAAATGGGGGAACCGACAATGGAATTCAGCATTGCAAACCTGCAGCCCAAGGAGCGCGCCTCCTTTGCGCTGCGCGCCTTGTACGAAGCGGCGGGCTGCCGCAAGTATCATATGGGCCGGTTTGAGGAGTACGGCCTGTATCAGGCCAACCGCAGTTTTTTGTCGTCCGAGCAGGTCATTACTTTTACCGATCTGGACGGCCGTCTGCTGGCCCTCAAGCCGGACGTGACCCTCTCCATTGCCAAGACGGCGCAGCCCGCCCCCGGCGAGACCCTGCGCTACTACTATCACGAGAACGTCTACCGCCCTTCCGCCGAGAGCCACACCTTTAAAGAGATCAGCCAGATGGGCCTTGAGATGCTGGGCGCGGTGGGCGAAGCACAGGTGCAGCAGGCGGTGTGTCTGGCGGCGCGGTCGCTGGATGCGCTGGGGGCCGATTGGGTGCTGGAAGTGAGCCACATGGGCTACCTGTTCGGCCTGTTCGACGCGCTGGGCGTGCCGGATGCCGCCCGCGCAAAGCTGCTGGAAAAGCTGCGGGAGAAAAACGCCCACGAGCTGCGGGCTGCAGCCGGAGCAGCCGGTCTTGCCGATGCCGCCGATACCCTGTGCAGCGTGCTGGATCTTTCCGGTGCCTATGCCGAAACGCTGGAAAAGGCTGCAGCCCTGTGCAAAAACGATGCCATGCGCGCAGCGGTGGCCGAGCTGGAAGCGCTGGCTGTGCCGCTGGAAAAGACGGGCGGTGTGATCCGGCTGGACATGACGCTGGCCGGTGAGATGGAATACTACAACGGCCTTGTGTTTCAGGGCTACCTGAAAGCCCTGCCCCGTCCCCTGCTCAAGGGCGGCCGCTACGACCTGCTGATGCAGAAGTTCACCCCCGGTGCCGGTGCCATCGGCTTTGCGGTCTATCTGGACGAGCTGGACCGCCTGAGCGCCCCGCTGCCGCCGGTGCAGAAGAACAGCACCGACAGGGTGATGCTGAACGTGGCTCTGCCCAAGGGCCGTCTGGGCGATAAGGTGTATCACCTGCTGGCGGGCATCGGCTACGGCTGCCCGGAGGACTACAACGCCACCCGCAAGCTGGTGGTGGAAAACCCGGAGGCCGGCATCCGTTACTTCCTCGTCAAGCCCAGCGACGTTGCCATCTATGTGGAGCACGGTGCCGCCGATGTGGGCATCGTGGGCAAGGACATCCTCACAGAGGCTTCTGCCGATGTGTACGAGCTGCTGGACACCGGCCTTGGCAAATGCCGCATGTGCGTTGCCGCCCCGGCCGATTACAAGGACGACCCCAGCCGCCCGGTGCGGGTGGCCACCAAATTCGTCAACATTGCAAAGAGCTACTACGCATCCATGGGGCGGGACATCGATATCATCAAGCTGAACGGCTCCATTGAGCTGGCCCCCATTCTGGGCCTTTCGGACGTCATCGTGGATATCGTGGAGACCGGCACCACCCTGCGGGAGAACGGCCTGAAGGTGGTCACCGAGTTCATGCCCATCTCGGCCCGGTTCATTGCCAACAAGGCCAGCTACCAGTTCAAGCACGCCGAAATGGACACCATGCTGGAAAAGCTGCGGGCGGAACTGCAGAACAAGGAGGAAGCAAAATGATCAAGCTGTATAACTTTGACGAGCTGAAGCCCGAAGAGATTCTGAACCGCGATATCCGCGCGGAAAAGAACGTGGAGGATGTGGTGGACGGCATCATTGCCGATGTGCGCGCCCGGGGCGACGATGCCCTGAAGGATTATGCGCTGAAATTTGACGGCGCGAAGATCGATGCCCTGCAGGTGACGCAGGAGGAGATCGACGAAGCCTTTGCGGGCATGGACCCCTACTTCCTCGAAACGCTGCGCGAAGCCGCCGCCAACATCGAGAGCTTCCACCGCCAGCAGGTGCACAAGAATTTTGTGGTGAACGACAAGCCCGGCATCGTGCTGGGCCAGAAATATACCCCCATTGAAAAGGCCGGTGTCTATGTGCCCGGCGGCACGGCGGCCTATCCCTCCACCGTGCTCATGGACGTGATCCCGGCAAAGGTGGCAGGCGTGTCCGAAATCGTCATGACCACCCCCGCCGGAAAGGACGGCAGGGTGAACCCGGTCATCCTTGCCGCCGCTGCCACCGCAGGCGTGACCAAGATCTTCAAGACCGGCGGCGCACAGGCTGTGGCGGCTCTCGCCTACGGCACCCAGAGCATCCCTGCGGTGGATAAGATCGTTGGCCCCGGCAACATCTACGTTGCCACCGCCAAGCGCAAGGTGTTCGGCAAGGTGGGCATCGATATGATCGCAGGCCCCAGCGAAATTCTGGTGCTGGCCGACGGCGGCTGCAACCCCGCATGGGTGGCCGCCGACCTGCTGAGTCAGGCCGAGCACGACAAACTGGCAAGCCCGGTCCTCGTCACCGACAGCCCGGAGCTGGCCAAGGCCGTGCAGGCGGAGCTGGAGGTGCAGATCCCGCAGCTGCCCCGTGCCGCCATCGCCCGCGCCAGCGTGGACGACAACGGCAAGATCATCCTCTGCACCGACCTGCACAAGGCCATTGAAGCCTGCAACATCATTGCACCGGAACATCTGGAAGTGTGCGTGGAGGACCCCTTCGGCGTGCTGAACGAGATCAAAAACGCAGGCAGCATCTTCCTTGGCCGCAACGTGCCGGAAGCGCTGGGCGATTACTTTGCAGGCTCCAACCACACCCTGCCCACCAGCGGCACCGCCCGCTTCTCAAGCCCTTTGGGCGTAGACGACTTTGTAAAGAAGTCCAGCTTCCTCTACTACACCCGGGAAGCGCTGAGCGAAGTAGCCCCCCGCATCGCCGATTTTGCCGAGCGCGAGGGCCTGCACGCCCACGCCCGCAGCGTGACCATCCGGTATGAAAAATAAAGGCGGCTCGCCCTCTCAGTCAAATCCTTTGGATTTGCCAGCTCTCCCTTTGGGAGAGCTGGACGCGAAGCGGCCTGAGAGGGCAAGGCCGTTCACCATAACAGAATAAGCCGGAGGAACCATTATGAGTCGTTTTCTTTCTCCCACGCTGGCCGCTGTCACCCCCTACACCCCGGGTGAGCAGCCGCAGGATCAGCAGTACATCAAACTGAACACCAACGAAAGCCCCTATCTGCCCTCCCCGGCGGTGATCGCCGCCGTGAGCGAGCACGAGGTGGAAAAGCTGCGCCTTTACTCCGACCCCGCCTGTGCCGACCTGCTCAAGGCGGCCGCGGCCCACTTCGGTTTGCAGCCGGAGCAGATCATGCCCGGCAACGGCAGCGACGAGAACCTCTTCTTTGCGCTGCGTGCCTTCTGCGACGCAGACCACCCGCTGGCCTATGCCGACATCACCTATGGCTGCTACGGCGTGTGGTGTGGGCTGATGCACATTCCCAGCCACATCATCCCGCTGAAAGAGGATTTCACCCTTGACCCGAAGGATTACTACGGCCTGAACCAGACCATCGTCCTTGCAAACCCCAACGCCCCCACCGGCATTGCACTGCCCCGGGCGGAAATTGAGGGCATCTTAAAGGCAAACCCGAACAATGTGGTCATCGTGGACGAGGCCTATGTGGACTTTGGCGGCGAGAGCTGCGTGCCCCTCATCGACCAGTACGAGAACCTGCTGGTGGTGCAGACCTTTTCCAAGTCCCGGCAGCTGGCCGGTGCGCGTCTGGGTCTTGCCATGGGCAATGCAAAGCTCATTGCCGACCTGAACCGGGTCAAGTTCAGCCTGAACCCCTACAACATCAACCGCCTGACCCTGAAGGCCGGGCAGGCTGCGCTGGAAGACACCGCTTATTTTGACAGGACCCGTGCCGCCATCGTGGACACCCGCGCATGGACAAAACAACAGCTGGAACAGCGCGGTTTTGCCGTGCTGGACAGCCGCTCCAACTTCCTGTTTGCAAGTACCAACAGGAAAGACGGTGAAACACTCTACAAAGAGTTGAAGAAAAATGGCATTCTGGTGCGCCATTTTGACGCGCCCCGCATCCAGAACTGGCTGCGCATCACCATTGGCACGCCGGAACAGATGCAGACGTTTATGGAAACGCTGGATAAGATCATGGAGGAATGAACCATGCAGAACCGAATGATCTCGCTGGAACGCAACACCAATGAGACCCAGATCGACCTTACCCTTGATCTGGACGGCACCGGCCGCTACGAGGTGGACACCGGGTGCGGCTTTCTGAACCACATGCTGGAGCTGTTCGCCCGCCATGGCCGGTTCGATCTGGTGCTCACCTGCCACGGCGATGTGCAGGTGGACTACCACCACACCACCGAGGATGTGGGCATTGCACTGGGTCAGGCCTTTGCACGGGCGCTGGGCGATATGCGCGGTATCCAGCGCTACGGCAGCTTTTATCTGCCCATGGATGAAGCGCTGATCCTGTGCGCCGTCGATCTTTCGGGCCGCTGCACCCTGAACTGGAACGTCCATTGCAGCACCGAAAAGGTGGGCGATTTTGACGTGGAGTGTGCCAAGGAATTCTGGCTGGGCTTTGCCCGCAGCGTGCCCGCCACTGTCCACTTTGTACAATTTGCGGGAGAAAATACACACCACATCCTCGAAGCCTGCTTCAAGGGCGCAGGCCATGCACTGGGTGCGGCCGTGAAGATCGACGAAGCCCACAAGGACGAAATTCCTTCCACGAAAGGACTGCTGGTATGATCGCAATTATCGATTATGGCGTGGGCAACCTGTTCAGCCTGAAGTCCAGCCTGAAGCAGCTGGGGCTGGAAGCGGTCGTCACCGCCGACGCGGACACCATCCGCAAGGCCGACCGGCTCATCCTGCCGGGCGTGGGCGCTTTTGCCGATGCCATGGCAAAGCTGGAGGCAACGGGGCTTGTGCCGGTCATGAAAGAAGAAGCCGAAAAGAAGCCGCTGCTGGGCATCTGCCTTGGCATGCAGCTGCTGTTTGAAAAGAGTTACGAGTACGGTGAGCACGAAGGCCTTGGCTTTGTGAAGGGCGAGGTCTGCCCGCTGGAGCCCGACCTTGCGGACAAGAGCCTGAAGGTGCCGCAGATCGGCTGGAACGCCTTGCACATTGTAAAGGACGACCCGCTGTTCCAGTACATCCGTGAGGGAGAATACGTCTATTACGTCCACAGCTACTACGGCAAGAACTGTACGGAGAGTACACTGGCTGTGAGCGATTATTCCATTCCCGTCACCGGCGCGGTGCGGGCGGGCAGGGTGTACGGCACCCAGTTCCACCCGGAAAAGAGCGGCGATACCGGACTGCGAATCTTGAAGGCGTTTTCTGAATTGTGAGGCGGCTTGCCCTCTCCGTCAAAAACGGAAACTTTGCCGTACTGCCAAGGGCTCTCCCTTTGGGAGAGCTGGCGCGATAGCGCCTGAGAGGGCGAGGACGCTAAAGGAGAAACAACGATGCAATTATTTCCAGCCATTGACCTGCGGGGCGGCAAGGTGGTGCGCCTGACGCAGGGCGACTACAGCCGCATGACCGTCTACGGCGAGGACCCCTGTGCACAGGCGCGGGAGTTCCTTGCAGCGGGGGCCAAAAATCTGCACGTCGTCGATCTGGACGGCGCAAAGGACGGCACCCTTTCCAACTACGATACCATTGCCGCGCTGGCAAAACAGGGCGGCTTATACATTGAGGTGGGCGGCGGCATCCGCACCGAGGAGCGCATTGAAACATATCTTTCCCTCGGCGTGGGCCGCTGCATCCTTGGCAGCGTGGCGGTGACGGATTTTGCCTTTACCGCCCGGATGCTGAAAAAATACGGCGATAAAATTGCCGTGGGCGTGGACGCAAAGGACGGCTATGTGGCCATCCATGGCTGGAAGGAAGTGAGCGCCGAGCCGGGCGTGGACTTCTGCAGGCGGCTGGCAGATGCCGGATGCACCGCCATCATCTACACGGACATTGCCTGCGACGGTGCCATGAGGGGCACGAACCTCGGCCTGTACCGCACGCTTGCCAAAGAGGTGCCCGGCGTGGACTTTACGGCCAGCGGCGGCATCTCGTCCGAAGCAGAGCTTCTGGAACTGAAAAAAATGGGCACTGCCGCTGCCATTTTAGGCAAGAGCCTGTACACCGGCGCACTGGACCTTGCGCGCTGCGTGCAGCTGGTGCAGGAGTGAACGGAGGGGAAACGATATGATCACCAAACGCATTATTCCCTGCCTTGATGTGCGCAATGGCCGCGTGGTCAAGGGCACGAACTTTGAAGGCATCCGGGACGTGGCCGACCCGGTGGAAATGGCCCGCATGTACAACGCTGCCGGTGCAGATGAACTTGTGTTCTACGATATCACTGCCAGCTTCGAGGGCCGGGCACTGTTCACGGATATCCTGACCCGCGTCGCCAGCGAAATTTTTATCCCGCTCACGGTGGGCGGCGGCATCAATACGCTGGAAGACTTCGACCGGGTGCTTAAGTGCGGTGCGGACAAGGTCAGCGTCAACTCGGGCGCATTGAAGGACCCCGGCCTTATCCCGGCGGCGGCACAGCGCTACGGCAACCAGTGCGTGGTGCTCTCTGCCGATGTGAAGCGGGTGGACGGCCAGTTCCGGGTGTTCGCCAAGGGCGGGCGCGAGGACACCGGCCGGGATGCACTGGACTGGATCAGCTGGTGCGTGGACCACGGCGCGGGCGAGATCTGCCTGAACAGCATCGATACCGACGGCGTGCGCAGCGGCTTCGACCTGGAAATGCTGGATGCAGTTGCGGCGCGGGTGAACGTGCCCATCATTGCCAGCGGCGGCGCAGGCAAAAAGGAAGACTTTCTGGAGCTGTTCCACCACAAGGGCATCGACGCAGGCCTTGCGGCGGGCATCTTCCACCAGAAGCTGCTGACCATCCGCGACCTGAAAGAATACCTCAACGCAAACGGCGTGGAGATGCGGCTGTAACGCCGCGGCATTTCTCCCCGGCGCGGGGAGAAGCCGTAACGCGAAACTGGATTTCCGCAAAAACAACCCGCAAACTCTTGCGTTTGCGCACCGAATACGCTAAACTAGTAATATCCCCATCCGGGGAGGGAGAACCGTTATGAATCTGAAATTTGATGAAAAGGGCCTGATCCCTGCCATCGTGCAGGACCACTACACCAAAGAGGTGCTCACCCTCGCATACATGAACGCCGAGACGCTGGCGCTCACCATTGCCGAGGGCCGCACTGTGTTCTGGAGCCGCAGCCGTCAGGAGATCTGGCGTAAGGGCGAGACCAGCGGCAACGTGCAGCGGGTGGTGTCCATCACCGCAGACTGCGATGCCGATGCTCTGGTGGTGGAAGTGGTCAAATCCGGCCCCGCCTGCCACACCGGTGCCGAGAGCTGCTTCTTCAACGAAGTATACGTCTCGCCGGAGCTGAAGCAGTTCAGCTGGCAGGGCCTGTACCAGCTCATCAAGGGCCGCAAGGATAGCCCCAAGGAGGGCAGCTACACCACCTACCTGTTCGAGAAGGGCAAGGAGAAGATCCTGAAAAAGGTGGGCGAAGAGTGCACCGAGGTCATCATTGCGGGCGAAAAAGAGGATAAGGAAGAGACCGTTTACGAGATCAGCGATCTTGCCTACCATGTTCTGGTGCTGATGGTCAGCGCCGGCATTACGGTGGAAGATGTGACCCGTGAACTGGAAAAACGTCACGTCATTGACCACAAGGTCAAACAGGAAAGGATGCAGTGAATTAACGATGGCAGATTATAAGAAGTCCAGTGTCCATTGCCACTCCACCATGTGCGATGGCAAAAATACTTTGCAGGATATGGCAAGTGCTGCGTGTGCGCAGGGCTTGACCACGCTGGGCTTCACCGGCCATAGCTACACCCAGCGCGACCGCGAATACTGCATGAGCCCCAGCCGCACCGCCCAGTACAAGGCCACCATCGCAAAGCTCAAGGCCGAGTACAAGGGCAAGGTGGATATCCTGTGCGGCATCGAGTGGGATATCCTGAGCGAGGATAAGCGCACCGGCTACGATTACTGGATCGGCAGCGCACACCACCTGTACGGCAAGAACACCGGCAAGTATTACGAGATCGATTTCCGCCCGCAGGACCTGTGGGACTGCATCAACGATGATTTTGACGCAGACCCCCTTGCCGCTGTGGAAGCCTACTTTGCCGAGGTGGAAAAGGTGGCGGCCCTCAAGCCGGATATTCTGGCCCACATCGACCTCATCAAGAAGCTGAATGCCAACGGCGAGTTCTTCGACGAAGAGTCGCCCCGCTACAAGGCCGCTGCCCTCAAGGCCCTGCAGGCCGCAAAGGCGAACGACTGCCTGCTGGAAGTGAACACCGGCGGCGTGTACCGCGGCTACCGCAAGGACTTCTACCCCGGCCCGTGGCTGCTGGGCGAGTGGCAGAAGATGGGCGGCAAGGTCATCATCACTTCTGATTCTCATGATATCAACAGCCTGACCTACGGTTTTGACGAAGCTGCCGCCGCCATCAAGGCTGCAGGCTTTACCAGCGTGCAGGTGCTTACCGGCAGCGGCTTCGAGACGCAGGAGCTGTAAAAAACAACAAAGAAGCTGCAAACAAACCCTCTCCGTCAATGCTTCGCATTGCCACCTCCCCCGAAAGGGGGAGGTTTTAATGCTGCTTCCGGGCAGCACAGAAAAGCTCCCCCTTTGGGGGAGCTGGCGAGCGGCAGCGAGACTGAGAGGGTTGTTTTGCGGTAAAACAGAACATTGGAGGAACCCTATGACCCACGCGCAGCCCCAAAAGAAAAGCTTCTTCAACATGAACGTAGACCTGATGCACGGGCCTATTTTAAAAAGCCTGCTGCTGTTCATGCTGCCCATTCTGGTTTCCAACCTGTTCCAGCAGCTCTACAACACGGTGGATACCATGATCGTGGGCAATGTTCTGGGCGATACAGCCCTTGCCGCTATTGGCTCCTGCGGTTCGATCTACGAGCTTTTAGTCGGCTTTGGCATCGGTATCGGCAATGGCCTTGCCATCGTTGCAGCGCGCTCCTACGGCGCGCAGGACGAAGACCTGCTCAAGCGCACGGTGGTGGGGTCGGTCGTCATTGGCCTGATCGCCTCGCTGGTCATTACAACGGCAGGCTTTTTCGGCCTGCATGCCCTGCTGCAGCTGCTGGATACCCCGGCAGAAATTCTGGAAGATGCCTACAGCTACATCATCGTGATCGACCTTGGCGTTGTGGTCATGTTTATGTATAACCTGTGCGCAGGCCTGCTGCGCGCCATTGGCAACAGCGTGATGCCGCTGGTGTTCCTGCTCATCAGCTCGGTGCTGAACGTGGGGCTGGACCTGTGGTTCATTGCCGGGGTTGGCATGGGCGTGCGGGGCGCAGCGGTGGCAACGGTCATTGCACAGGGCATCTCGGTGGTGCTGTGCGTTCTGTACGTGCTGGCAAGGGTGCGCATCCTCATCCCGGAGAAAAAGCATTTCGCCGTGGGCAGTCATCTCTACTGGGAGCTGTTCAGCCAGAGCATCTCCATGGGCCTGATGAGCAGCATCGTGTCTGCGGGTTCGGTGGTGCTGCAGTACGGCATCAACGGTCTGGGCACCCTGACCATCGCAGGCCACACCGCCGCCCGCAAGCTGTTTGCCTTTACGGATATGCCGCTCATCTCCATGGCGAACGCCGGTTCCACCTTCGTTTCCCAGAACCGCGGCGCAAACCAGCCCGACCGTGTGCGCAGGGGAATGCGGCAGATGTATCTGTACTCGGTGGTGGTGATGGTCGCCGCCGTGGTGCTGATGAACTTTGGTGCTCAGTGGATGGTGCAGCTGATCTCCGGCTCTTCGGAACCCATCGTGCTGGAAAACGGTGCGCGGTATCTGATCTGGAACGCACCGTTCTATGCGGTGCTGGGGGTGCTGCTGTGCACCCGCTACGCGCTGCAGAGCCTTGGCCAGAAGGTGCTGCCGCTGTTCTCCAGCGTGATCGAGCTGGTGGGCAAGGTGATCTTTGTGCTGGTGTTCATCCCGAAATTCCAGTACAATGCGGTCATCCTGTGCGAACCCATCATCTGGTGCTTCATGACGGCATATCTGGTGGCGGTGTACCTGCACGAGCCGTTTGTGTTCCCGAAAAAATAACCCTCTCAGTCATCGCTGCGCGATGCCAGCTCTCCCGAAAGGGAGAGCTTTTTGCATTTTACGGGAAGCACAAAGAAAGCTCCCCCTTTCGGGGGAGCTGAATGCGAACAAAGTGAGCAGACTGAAAGGGGTTACAGCGCCGAATAGCCAAAGCTGTTCACCAGCGCATCGATGTGCTGGCCGGCCTTGCACAGGGGGCAGTCGCGGCTGTCAAAGCTGGCGTAGTCCGGCAGGCTGGCGGGGTCAAAGATGGAGGTGACCTCATAGCCCATGCACTCATGGGTGGTGGCAAAAATAGCGGAAAGGCCTGCCACGGTGCCGCCGTAGTAGTTCACGGCCTCCACAGCGGCCTGCACGGTGTAGCCGGTGGTGATGGAAGCGGCCAGAATGAGCACATGCTTGCCCTTGACCATGGGGGCCAGATTGTCGCGCAGGATGATCTGGCTGCCGGTGGTGTACTCCGGGGTGATCACATAAATGGTCTGGTGGGCGTTCATGTTGGCAAAGCCGTCTTTGGTCAGCTCGTTGGCAAGGCAGGTGCCGATCACCTGCGTGCCGTCCAGACAGAGCACGGTGTCCACAATGGTGCTGTGCTGGTAAGCGGCCACCAGCTCCTTTGCCACGGCCTTGGCCTCGGAAAGGCGGGACTTCTGGGTGGTGACATCGATGTAATAGTTGATATGGCTGTGGCTGGTAGCAAAGTGGCCCTTTGCTACGCGCAGGAACAGGTTACTTTTTTTGGTGGGAAGCTTTACCATATTGATCATCGAAACAACACTCCTTTTCGGGTTTTCCGGGTTGCCCCTCAAATGCAAAAAGCACCGCATCGCTGCGATGCTCCTGCACATTTTTATAACCCTATTGTACCGGAAAAGAAACCTGTGCACAAGGCATAAATCCACTAAAAAACTTTGTACATTTTACATGATATCGCCCAAAACTTGGATACAAATGGCCCGCATACGCAAAAAGACCCGCACCTTGTGGGTGCGGGCCTTAGACATAATATAAAATCAAGCGGTAGGGATACTATCCTTGATGGCATCGGTGATATCCCAAGTGCCGTAGATATCATTGTAGGAATCATTGGGTTCACCAGTAGCGCCATGCTTGGGAGTATACAGCACAGCTACTTTGGTAGCGCCGGAGAGGTCCAGATTGAGAGTCAGAGTGGCCTCGGTGACACTGTTCTTTTTAGCTTTGGGGTTGGCGGTATTGCCCAGACTGGGTGCAGGAGTGGTATTATAATAATAGTGCTTCGTGCCCGCAGCAGTCGTAACATCGACCTGGAAATGGCTGTCAGTGATCTCCAGCAGTTCGATCTTGGTGACGATCTTGAAGTTGCAGGTCAGGGTCTTGGTAGCAGAATCATAAATCGGCTTTTTGCCATCACTGTTCAGCAGAGTAGCTTCGCAGATGCCACTGCCCGGCTTCAGGGTGTCACCGGTCTTGCCGACAGGACGGTTCGGGTTGGAGCAGCCGGTCAGGGAGCCGGAGACTGCCACGGCAGCGGCGGCCAGTGCGGTATATTTCATAAAGTTACGGCGGGAGAATGTATAGGACATGTTCGTTCCTCCTTTAAAAAGCAGATCAGTACGGCCTTACGGCACTACCTATAAGATAGGCGAAACCGGGCCGGATGTCAATGCCTTTTGGCAAAATAAAATGATGAAATTTTGAGCTGTGACGTTGTTTTGCGACGAAATTTCGTCCTGTGCGGGCCGCGTATCAGGCGCGGGTCACGTCTGCAGCGGTCATGACGAAGGTCATGGTCTTATCCGCTGCAAAGGTGGGCATGTAAGTAACGCTCAGCTGCTGCCAGCCCTTGGGGACCATCAGCATCAGCTGCAGATAGCCGGTACCCTGCGGGGGCAGATTGGTGGAATCCGAGAAGGTCTGAGAGTTGGAGTTGTACAGCGAGATGTTGGCACCGCACTCCACGCTCTGGCCGTCGCAGGAAGCAGAGAAATCGGTAGAAGCTGCTGCCAGTGCATGGAAGTTTGCATCCACGTTCTCCTGCGGGGGCACGGGATAAGCGGCGTTGATCTCGGCCAGATTCTGTGCGCCGATGTTGAAGGTCTGGTTCTTGGTGCGGTTGACCACGGTGACCAGAACAGCAATGTATTCGTAACCGGCCTGTGCAGGTACGGTATCAATGTTGAACAGGCTGGTCAGCTGAACGCCAAGGCCGTTCCAGTTGCTGACCTTATCACCGACCTTGACATCCACGATGGTGGCGCTGCCATTCTGCTGGCAGCCGCCCAGCAGGCTTGCTGCGCCCAGAGCAGCAACGGATGCGCCGGTGCACTTGAGGAAGGTACGGCGGGAAATGGAGTTGGACATAGAATAAATCCTCCTTTTGATAGGAAAAAACCGTATTCCAGAATGTTCTATTCTGTTTATACCCTTTCTGCCCGAAAGATGCAAGGGCTTTGGGGCTGAATTTACAGCTTTTTCACAGGAATATCACCCTTCGTGGGTAAGGCCCTTCACATGTGTTTCGCTGGTTTTGACCAGATTTAACAGGCTGGGCGTATAAAGCGGGAACTCGCGGGTCAGGCTTTCTGTGGTCATGGTCAGGCAGGCCGGGTCCTTTACGCCCTCGCCGCCGTTCACATCCTGTCCGTCCAGCAGGGCTTCCACGTTGGCTTCGGACATGCGCATCACGGCATCGGAGCAGCCGCGCCAGCGGATGGGCTCGATGCTGAACATACTGGCGGCGTTGTGGGGCTCGGCCGAGTACAGCAGGCGGAACATTTTGGCTACGGCCATCATCAGGTAGGCGCTCACCTCGGTGGTAAGGGCCTTGCTGTGGCACTGGCCGATCTTGGCGTACAGCACGTTCAGGCTGTTGGAGATCAGCTTTTTGTTCATGGTGGGCAGCACGCTGCCGTGGTAGATGTTGTCCTTCATCTTGTCCGGGTTCGGGATGTCTTCTGCCGAGAGCATCATGCCGTTGCGCTCTGCACTGCGGCCCAGAAGATAATCGCAGGAAACATTATAATAGTCTGCCACGCGCACCACAAAGTCCAGGCCGCATTCGCGGATGCCTTTTTCGTAGTGGGACAGCAGCGCCTGCGAGACGCCAAGATCCTCGGCGGCCTGCTTCTGGGTGATGCCGCGTTCCTTGCGCAGCAGCTTGATGATACGGTTGAATTCCATGATTTTTGGCTCCTCAAAGTTCGATGTAGGGGGACATCCTTGTTTTTGGTTTACAGCAGGTTGATTATACACAACGGAAAACCTTTTGTAAAGCAAGAAAAGTGACGATATTTTTCGTTGATTTTCGTCATTTCTGTCAAAAGACTTGCTCTGGACACCATATCTATGTTAAACTATAGGTATTAACGCATACATTTTGTGGCGTGCGCGGGGCCGCAGCTGCCGCCAAAGAGCAAAAAATCTGGCAGACGACACGTTTTTCTGCCAGATTTTTTCTCCGCAGCGGGTTTTACCGTCCGTTCCCGTGCCGCCGCACAGCGATAAAGAGAGGCGCTATCCATGAAAACGTTCAAGCTTCATCTCATCCGCCACGGCATGACTGCGGGCAACCTGCAGGGCCTGTACATCGGCAGCGGCACCGACATCCCTCTGTGCGACGAGGGCCGCGCTCAGCTCAATGAACTGAAAGAGCGGTTCGAGTATCCGCAGGTGGATACCGTGTTCTCCTCTCCGCTGCTGCGCGCGGTGGAAACAGCCAACATCCTGTTCCCGGATGCAAAGCACACCTTTACCGTGCACGACCTGCGGGAGGCCGGCTTTGGCAAGTTTGAGAACAAGCCGGTCAAGGAGCTGGTGCACGACGAGGACTTTAAAAAGTGGATCACCCCCGGCTCCGGCTATGTGCCCGAAGGCGCAGAGCCTACCGACCAGTTCCACGCCCGCTGCGCCGAAAGCCTGATGAAGCTGTTTGAGTATATGATCCGCATGGATGTGACCGAAGCAGCCTGTGTGACCCATGGCGGCGTGATCATGAGCATGCTCAGCCAACGCGCCGTGCCCACCCGCCGCCCGGAGCAGTGGATGGCAGACCCCGGCTGCGGCTACACGGTGCAGACCGATGTGCAGCTGTGGATGCGGGACCGTCTGGTGGAAGCCATCGACATCGTGCCCTTTGGCTATGCCGATACCCTGCGCGGTCAGGCTGAGACCGAGGAAAACGAAGCCTTTGAGTAAGGATTCGGTTACAGTTTTCGGCCCATCCCTTGACAGAAGCGGCGCAATCCTTTATTGTATAAGGGAACGATTATTTTAGGAGGAAGTTCCATGTCCCAGTCCATTTCCCGCCGGTCATTCCTGAAATGTGCCGGCTCCGGTGCGGTCAGCCTTGCGGCAGCGCTGCTCACCGGCGTACCTGCAGCGGCGCAGCAGCCGCGTCTTGCAGGCGAGCCTGCCCTGCTGGACGGCAAAGCTGCCGTGGAGCTGCTGGGCTATGCCCCTGCGCAGGAAATGGGCAATGTGCTGGTGTACCTCTCGGTGGAGAACCTCTCCGCATCCACCCTGCCGGTGGGCGCAAGCTATCTGCAGAGCCGTGAGGTGTGCACGCTTGGTGAGCTGTACAGTATGGGCACCGGCGTTACCGCTGTGTGCGATGGCAAGCCGGTGCGCTGCGGCAGCTTTGCTGCGCCGCTCTACGGCGAGAACGCGGCGGATGCTTCGGTGTTCACCCTGAACCTGACGGCAGGCCGCGGCGCGCTGCTGCACTGCTTCTGCGCAGTGCCGGACAACTGGCAGACGCTGGAGCTGACCTATCACCCGGATTTCGCGGCGGGCCGCAGCGTGACCTTTACGGTCAACCGCAGCACGGACCACGCCGTGCTGGGCGTGGTGCCCACCTCTCCTGCCGAGGTCGGCAGCGTGGTGGATCTGTAAAAATAACCTTAAAAACCGAAGTATCCTCGCCCTCTCCGTCATTGCTATGCAATGCCACCTCTCCCATAGGGAGAGGCCTTGGCAAAACCAGAAGCTTTGCCGCAATGCCAAAGGCTCTCCCTTTGGGAGAGCTGCCGAACAATGTGAGGCTGAGAGGGCGAGGACGCTGACCTATAATAAAAAGACCATCTGAGATGCAGTTGAAAATGCCTCAGATGGTCTTTTTTGTTTTGTCAATTCAGCACATTCTGCCCGGCGGAATCCAATACCGTCAGCTCCTGCCCGGTCACGCTGGAGACCAGCGCAATGTAGCTGCGTCCGGTGCGGATGCTCAGCGGCCTGCCGTCGGCATCGTAAAAGGCAAAGGTGGAGTCTGTGCCCTGCGTCCATGTGATGTGCCACAGCTGGCTGCCGTTCAGCCAGACACCGCCGCCAAGGGACAGGTCGTAGTCCAGCGTGGTGCCGTCGTCCCGCAGGCTGGAAGCGGAGTAAAGGACCAGCAGATTGTCGAATTGCGCCTGCGCGCCGGTGTTGGCATCCAGCTGGGCGGTGCCGTCGGCGCGGAGCATCCCGTAGGTGCCGCTGGCCGCATCGTAGGCAAAGCCGGTGGTGCTTTGGGGCGCAAAGTTGATCTGCACCTGTTCGGCATCCCGGGAACCGGGCTCCGGCAGGCGGGGCTCTTTGGCCTGCGGCAGCAGGGCGGGCAGAGCGGAAATGGCAGAGCTGTCCTCGGCAGTGCTGGCCGAGGAGGAAGCGCTGCTGCCGTGGTCGCCCAATGCGCCGGAAAGGTTCAGGCTGCCCAGCACGGAAGCGACCTCCCCGCCGCTGGTATGCCACAGCGGCGCACCGCTCCAGACATCATCGCAGGAAAAGGCGTTGCGGCCCACTTCCAGCGCGTCCACGGCCCGCAGGTTATAATAATCCAGATAGTTGCGGGCAAACTGCCCTGCACCCCGCTGGATGGGCAGTACTTCCTGCCCGCTGAGCAGCCGCCAGTAAAGGTCCTGCCCAAGGGTCACTGGGCCGACGGTTGGCATGGCCGATACCGAAGGATAAGCCAGGCACAGGCTGGTGGGCTGGCCGCTCTCGGTCAGGGCTTCCAGCACCACCGATGCGCTGCCAATGCCCCACTGTGTGGTGCTGGAAGCGGCGTTGTCGATCACCACGGCGGCGGTGCGTTCGCCGGGATACTGCAGCTCCTGCCCGGTCAGCGGGTCGGTGGGCGCTGCGCTGTCCGGGGCAGTGGTGCCGGACAGCGCACACCCGCACAGCAGGGCTGTGCACAGCACCGCCGTGCCAAGGGCCAGATTCCAGATGCGTTTCATGCGGTTCCCTCGTTACTGATAGCTGAAGTTGGACCACTCGTCGTCGTCCACGATGGCAAGATAGGTCTTGCCGCGGTTGAAAAGCATCTGCGCACCGGTCTTGTCGTAGACCAGCAGCGGATGCTCAGGCGAAGCCTTTTCCCAGCGACCATGCTGTACAGCGCCGCGGCTGAAATAATAGGCATCGCCGCCGGAGATGTAGCTTACCTGCTGCACATCGCCGGAGTCGCCGGAATAGCGCTCGATGGGAGCAAAGCAGACCAGCAGGTTGTCAAAGCTCAGCTGCTTTGCGTTCAGCTCGTCCACGGTGTTTTCAAACTTGCCGGAGATACGGCTGTACATCTGCATTTTATAGGTGCGGGACTGCGGATCATAGCGGAAGCTGGTCTTGTAGTGGTCCGAGTGGGTGATGCTGACCGTCCTGCCGGATGCTGCACCCTGCATGGCGTTCTCCTCGCCGGTGCGGTAGTCCGCAAAGCGGAAGAAGGTGGTGTCGTAATCGTATTTCAGGCCGATGCCCGCGTTGGAAGCGGCCTGCCGGATCTCCTTGCCGGAGGTGAACTCGGTGTGCTCATAGGCCACATCCCGGCCACGGCTGTCGCGGTGAGCCACGTGCGGATGGGTGGGAGTATTAAAGTAGCTCTTGCCGCCGATGTTCAGGCCGGAATAGTTGTATACACCGATGAACTTGGTGCAGGCGGCGCTCTCACCGTCGTGGTAGTACAGCGCCTGATAGGGCATCAGCAGCTGCAGGAACTGGTCGCGGCCAGAGCGCAGCGGGCCGATCTCCGGGATGGAGCCGGCATCGTGGAACACCGCGCAGAAGCGGGTGATGCCGCCCTCCACCTTGCACTCGATCAGCAGATCGGCAGAGGAAAGGCCGCGCTGCGGACGGGCGTTCTGACGAGAGGTGTTGGAGATGTTGTTCACCATCACGCCCACGATGCGGCCATTGCTGCGCTTGGCCTCACCGGTCAGCGGGTCGGCATCGTAAGCGGGCAGTGCGGCAAGACTGGCAGCGGGCTGTTCGCCTGCTGCCAGCGAGGAAGCCGCCATGGCCTCCGAGGATGCAGCAGAAGAAGCTGCGCCGGAAGAACTGATGCCCAGTGTCTGCTGGAGCCAGCTGGAAAAATTGCTGCCCAGAATGGCACTGCCGGAAGCACTGCAGCTGGAAAGCGCCAGCGAAGCGGCAGCGGCACCGGTCAGGCGAAGAACAGTACGGCGAGTGATCTTCATAGGAAAAACCTCCTGCAAAAAACGTATCGGCGCGGCCCGGCAGAATGCCAAAGCCGGGAAAAAGTTTGCGGGTGCAGCGCGGCGGGGCGCACACTGCCGGGCAGTAAAACGCAGCGCACTGCAGACGGATTTGATTTGATTGTAACGATTCTTGCCGGGTTTGTAAAGAGGAAGTTATCGGGATGAAGCCCCTTCCGCTGCCGACACCGGAGCATCTTCGATCTGCTGCGCGGATGAAAAGCGGAAGCCCACACCGATGCAGGAGCTTTTTGCGCCTTTTTGCCCGGGAACCCTTGCAATTTTGCGCAAGTTGTGGTAATATTATTCGGCAGTATGTTCACTGCGGAAATATGCGCTCGTAGCTCAGCCGGTAGAGCATCTGACTTTTAATCAGAGGGCCAGGGATTCGAGTTCCCTCGAGCGCACCAAAAGGACGATAAATCGTTGAACTAAACGGTTTATCGTCCTTTTTTGTTTTATACGGGCTTTTTGAGCTTGTACCTATGATTTTTTCAAAAATTTTAGAGGTCAGAGGTACAAAAATGAAGAAGATTCAGAAGAATGCAGCCCAGTTTGATAATCTAAAGCAAGATTTTTTGGACGATAAGAAGTATTCTGGCACGGCAGAAGCCACGTTGAACGGCTATCGATATGATATTACACGGTTTTTGAAGTTCCTGTCAGATGAGCAGTTAGCCGTGAATGAAGCAGGATTCAAACGGTATGTTATCCACTTGACGGATAGCGGAATGACCGCAAACAGCGTCAACCATTATATCCGTTCGGTGAAAGTGTTCCTTTACTGGTGCATGGAGCAGGACGAAATAGCACCGTTCAAAATCAAGATGGTAAAGGCACAAGAAACCATCAAGGACGTTTACACGCAGGGAGAACTTTGTGCGCTGATTCAGCCGCCAAAACGTGAGGACAGCTTTGTTGTCTGGCGCAGTTGGGCTATCATCAACTTTATTTTGGGAACAGCGGCACGAGAAGCAACGGTCTGTGAAATGCAGATGCAGGACGTATCTTTTGACGACAGAACGATTACATTTCGTCATCTAAAGAATAAACACGTTCAACTGCTGCCCATGTCGGAGGCACTGGCAAGCTGTTTGAAGAAGTATATTTCCCTTTGGCGGCAGGATGCAGACGAAACGGCGTATCTGTTCCCTTCCTTCTATGATGAGCCATTATCCAAAAATGCACTGAAACACAGTCAAGCCCGCTACAATCGCAGCCGTGGCGTTGAAAAGACCAGTGTTCACCTATTGCGGCACTCCTTTGTAAAGAACTGGTGCATGTCTGGCGGTAATGTGTTCAAGCTGCAAAAGGTGTTAGGACACAGCACCTTGACCATGACACAGCATTATGCTAACCTGTATTCAAACGACTTGCGAGAAGGATTTGATAGCCACGCTGCACTGGATGGATTGCAGAAAAAGCGGCGTACTGCTATTACAAAGACAGCAAAGCGGAGGTAAGCCAGATGCACAGTAGCTACTTTGTCTTGAAGAATAAGGAAGGAAAACAGGCGGAGCAGCTTGTAAAAGACTATCTGACAGACAGGGGCTATACGGTACAGGATGTGAGCGAAGAACAGGATAATTACCAAAATGACATTGACTTTATTGTGCAGAAAGACGGACGCACAAGCAAAATTGAAGTCAAGCTAGATACCCGGTTAGCCGAAACACAGAACATTGCCTTTGAAGATGTGTTCTATCTAAAGGATAAGGAAACAGGACAGACCGAAACACGAGAGGGCTACTATCATTATTCACAATGCGACTTCTTGATTTTTGTAAGTCCTGCTAATAAGAACTTGTACATGGTACATTTTCGCAAGCTGAAAGAAAATGAGATTTCTTTGGAAAACTGCTTTAAGTTTGTGAAGTTCTACTCTTATACTGACAGATGCCAAAAGAGCATGCGGATTGTTCCTGTCAGCACACTAAAGGAAAAAGGGCTGCTGAGTGTCTTTCCTTACCAGTGAAACATAACTGCCCGGCGGGGCAGCTACAATCTAAAAATGAATAGAAGGCTGTTGCACACGGTTAAATGCCAGTGCAGCAGCCTTTTTTCATATCTTGATATCAAATTTTCTTGACAGCAGAGCCTTTTGTGCTGTGATTCTTTTCAGATGGACTATTTTTGCTAGATTTACCAGAAAAGTCCACCGTATCTTTTCGGGCTGCAATGTAAGAAACCAAGTCGTAAACCAGCCGCTTCTCCTGCTCATTCATGTCCCGGAGAACAATCTGCTCTTCTGATTCAAGGCCTAAAATATCATCGGTTGTCGTATGAAATAGCTGTGCAAGGGCTACAAGGTACTGTGCCGTTGGTGCAGAGAGTTCCATTTCCCAAGCGTTGACACTGGCTCGTGTGACTCCTAGTTTTCGGGCAAGGGCAGACTGTGAAAGTCCGGCATTTTCCCTTAGACGTTTGATGTTGTCCGAAATCATGTTCTCGCCTCCCTGCAATTACTTTACTATACACAAGATGATAATAAATTATCCAAAAGCGTATAGTTTTGTTGACAATTGGGAAGGCAAAGCGTACAATTGGAATACGGACGTTCTGCTATCACAGGAACCCGGTGTTGGCGAGAAATTCAAATGAGAAAGGAATCACAGGAAAATGAAACAGCGTGTTTTTTTAGCCATTGGAACAATCGTGCTTTGTGCCGGACTGCTTGCAGGGTGCGGAAAAATCACAAAAAGTGTGGAGATTAACTACGGCGAAACATACAAAATTGAAGATGAAAAATTAGAAGGTAAAGAAAATTTGACGTGGGAAAGCGCAGACGCTGAAATTGTCGAGGTTGCGGATGATGGCACAGTGACTGCTAAAGCACCCGGCAAAGCTAAAGTTGCAATCAAAGAGAACGGAAAATCAGTTGGGGAATATACGTTTAATGTGTCGATTGTCCCGATTGAACAGATTATTTTCTCGTCGGATACTATCGAAGTGACAGATGGTGACACCGTTGCAGTGAAATATACCCTACTCCCGCAGAATGCAAGCGACTACGGCATCACATGGACATCGGCAGATGAAACTATCGTAAAAGTGCGTAATGTAGATGAAGTAAAACTGATAGCTCAGTCTGAAGGAAAGACTACCATTATTGCAACCACAGATAACGAGGTGACAGCCCAGTGCGCGGTTGAGGTTGTCCCCAAAAGTGCTTATGAACAGTTGACAAAAGATGAAAAGGAATTTGTGAACGATATTCTGCCGATTATGAGTAATTTTAAGAATCCTGCTTCAGTTCGATTTAACGCTATTTATAAGCTGTTCGATGGAAATTACACTTTAGATGTAGCGGCTCAAAATGGCTTTGGTGGCAACGCCGTAACTACTTATATGTTTGACGCAAATTTGAATTATTTCCTGAAGATGGATAACTACAAAGAAACAAAGGGTAATATGAATGCAGACCTTGTAACACAGGCGGTGCATGAAAAACTGGGCTACTGATAATCTGTCCCTATAATATAAGAGGAAATCATAATGGAGTACCACTTTACAGGAACGGGCGGTTCACCGGACTTTACCTTTATTGCAGACGGCATTATTGATGGGACTGGGAAGTTTATTTTTTACACAGCTATCAAGAATATAAAGGTGACACGAAAGGGCGGGAATGCGGCGTTAATAATCACCACAGCAGAAAGTGGTGTGAAAGAGCAGTGCGTTTATTTGGTAGACGGGAAAGATGAGACTGCATTAAAAGCAGCACTTTCAGAAATGGGAGTCATTTCCAAAGTAGACATCAAAAGGAGTTTCAAAAAACGGCTAAGGCGCTTCAAGAACTCAATTACCAAGAAAACTATTTTTGTGACGGCAGCGATTGCAATTTTTCTAGGTGGCTGTCTGGGATGGTATATTAACAGACAGATACAAGTTCGTAATGCTTCCAATTCGATTACCAGCATAGTAGAAGCTTGAGGGTTAAGTGACGTGACAGTTGATTTAAGAAGAATAAGTAATGACGGACGGAAGCACTGGTATTATGCTGATGTGACTTGTTCAAACTGGGGAGAACTTAAGCCGAGTAAAATGCTACAAACTTATCAAGAAATGGAAAATTCTGTTGGTTCCAAGATAAAAGTATGTAAGGAACGGGTATCGTTGGGAAATATCTACTCAGGAGATGATTGCTATGAGGTGTACACATCTTCAAAAAGTGTGTATAAGAATAAAGACGTAATTTATAAAGGGTATGTTCCTAGCACGAGTGCGTCTAAGCATGGTTCTAGTTCTGCATCGAGTAAAACGGATGAAATACCGCAAGAAAGCAAAAATGCACTTTCAAAGGCAGAACGGTACTATCATAATCAGGATTTGTCTAAATCACAAGTTCGCGAACAGATTGAATTTGAAGGCTATGAAAAAGACGCGATAGACTACGCTATGAAGAATCTAACCTAAGAGCAATCTAAACACAAGACCGCAGACGGAACAAAAGCCGCTTGCGGTCTTTTCTTGTTTAGATGTATATTTTGTCAAAACAGAGTATGGTCAGTTTTTCCACGGGCCGGGTCTCGGTTTCCAGCCAGCGGACCTGGTCCGCCACCACGGTGCGCGTGGTGGAAAAGTACGTGCGCATGGCCGGCGGGGCCGCCGCCACCAGCGCCTCAAAGGTAGCGGCGCCCGTGTAGGCCCGCCCCTCCACATAAACGTCGATCAGGCCGCCCAGCTCCCTGCCCCGCACCAGCGCCCACAGGGCGTCCTCTTTGGGCAGCGGGTCCACCGCCATGCAGCGGCCGCCGGCCAGATCGTAGACGGCGCCGCCGTTGGAGGTAATGGCGTAGCGCACGCCGGGAATCTGCACAAACGCATCCGGCAGGCCCGCCCGGGGCCGCCCCGTGGCAGGCAGGACCGCCACGCCCCGGGCACACGCCGCCGCGATGGCACTGCGCGTGCGGGGCGAAATGCGCTTTTGAGAATCAAAGACCGTTCCGTCCAGATCCAGCCCGATCAACCGAATGTCCACGAAAAAGCCTCCTTATGCCTGGCGGGAATGCTTCCACTCCAAAAACTCCTCATACGTGCCCGGCCGGTCCAGACAGCCCGGCTGGCCCAGAGGAATCTCGATGATGCGGTTGGCGATCTCGTCGATGAACTGATGGTCGTGCGAGGAGAACAGCAGGTTGCCCTTGAAGGAGGCCAGCCCGTTGGACAGCGCCTGAATGCTCTCCAGATCCAGATGGTTGGTGGGCTGGTCCAGCACCAGCACGTTGGCATGGGTCATCATCATGCGGCTGAGCATACAGCGAACCTTTTCACCGCCGCTGAGCACCTTGGCGGGTTTGTACACCTCGTCGCCGGAGAACAGCATCCGCCCCAGAAAGCCCCGCAGGAAGGTCTCGGCGGGGTCTTCGCTGTACTGGCGCAGCCAGTCGATCAGGTTGCCTTCAAAGCCTTCAAAAAAGGCGGAGTTGTCCTGCGGGAAGTAGCTCTGGCTGGTGGATACGCCCCACTTGAAGCTGCCGGCGTCCGGCTCCATTTCGCCCATCAGAATCTTCATCAGGGCGGTGTTTCCGGCCTCATTGTCTCCCACCAGGGCGATCTTGTCGTTTTTGTTGGCGATGAAGCTGACGTTGTCCAGCACTTTCACGCCGTCCACGGTCTTGGTCAGGCCCTCCACAAACAGAATGTCCTTGCCGGCCTCCCGCTCGGGCGAAAAGCCCACAAAGGGATATTTCCGGCTGGAGGCAGGCATCTCTTCCAGCGCGATGGAATCCAGGATCTTCTTGCGGCTGGTGGCCTGCTTGGACTTGGATTTGTTGGCCGAGAACCGCTGAATAAAGGACTGCAGCTCCCGGATCTTCTCCTCTTTTTTCTTGTTCTGGTTGCGAATCAGCTGCTGCATCAGCTGGCTGGATTCATACCAGAAGTCGTAGTTGCCCGCGTACATCTGCACCTTGTTGTAGTCGATGTCCACGGTGTGGGTGCACACGGCGTTGAGGAAGTGCCGGTCATGGCTGACCACGATGATGGTGTAGGGATAATCGATGAGAAAGTTCTCCAGCCAGTCGATGGCGTCGATGTCCAGGCCGTTGGTGGGCTCGTCCAGCAGAATGATGGTGGGCTGACCGAACAGTGCCTGGGCCAGCAGCACCTTTACCTTCTGGCGGCCGTCCAGCGAAGACATGGGGGCGTAGTGCAGCTCCATGGGGATGCCCAGGCCGTTGAGAAGCTGGTCGGCCTCAGTCTCGGCGTCCCAGCCGTTCATCTCGGCGAATTCGCCTTCCAGCTCGGCGGCGCGCTCGCCGTCGGCATCGGAGAAATCGGGTTTGGCGTACAGGGCCTCTTTCTCTTTCATGATATCGTACAGCTTGCGGTTGCCCATGATGACCGTGTCCATCACGCTGTATTCATCGTACTTGTAGTGGTCCTGCTCCAGCACGCTCATACGGTCGTCCGCCCCCATGGACACCGAGCCGGTGGTGGGTTCCAGCGCACCGGACAAAATGCGCAGAAGCGTTGATTTGCCCGCGCCGTTGGCGCCGATGATGCCATAGCAGTTGCCGGGCGCGAATTTAAGGTCCACGTGTTTATACAGGGTGCTGCCCTGAAACTGAAGACTGACGTCGGTCACTGTTAACATAAAGTTCCTCCAAAAGGCGCCGTAATGGGCGCATAATCATTGTTATTATACCATGAAAAGGGGCTTTTCGTAAAGCGAACGAATTTTTGTTTTCAATGTGCTGAAAAAAGAATTTGATCTTTGTGCAATATGGACATTGCACAATTCGACAGTAATATGGTACAATACTAGTAGCGATTGCACACGTTAACATTTTGCTTTTGCAAAGATATCTCTTAGCGTGTGCTCTTTTTTCAGGATCGTTTGCACACGCGTGCAAAAGGAGTGTGAACATGGGAAGTGTAACCATCAAAGACATTGCGCAGCTGGCGCATGTATCACATACAACGGTATCCCGCGCTCTCAATGGAAGCCCTTTGGTCAACGAAGAGACCCGTCAAAAGATTCGTTTACTGGCAGAGAGCATGAACTATGTGCCGAACCTGTCTGCCAAAGGACTGGTGCGTGTTCGTTCCTATAACATTGGCGTTTTCTTTACCAGCTTAGTACATGCAACCTCGTCTGATTTTATTTACACAGTGATTCAAAGTGTGAGCGACTGCATTTCCGGAAGCTATAACGTGCTGTTCAACGGCATCGACAAACTGGCCGATGACTATCGCATTACAACAGCCAATTACGATGGTGTTCTTCTGGTAAGTCAGCGTCCGGAAGACGATGTTTGGATCCAGCGCATCCAGGCAGCAGGCGTTCCGCTGGTAGTTATCAACCGCAAGCTGGATGACAAGGGCATCAAAAATATCTACTGTGATGAAAAAGCCGGTGTCCAACAGGCGGTCGCATACTTGATTGAGAATGGCCACCGGGACATCGCTTACCTGAAAGGGAACGAGGAATCTTCATCCACACATCGGCGTTATGCAGGATTCGTGGATGAAATGGAAAAGCACCATGTCGATATCCGCCCGGAATGGATTTTATCCGGCGATTACAGCGCCGAAAGCGGCTATCGAGGTATGCAGGCTCTTTTGAAACGCGCTCAAAAACCTACCGCAGTAATTTCCGCATCGGATGCGGTAGCGTTTGGCGCCATGAGAGCAGCGCACGAAGCCGGAATCGATATTCCCGGGGATCTCTCCCTCGTTGGATTCGACGATGGCATGCTGGCGGCTTACTCCTATCCGCCCCTCACCAGCATCCGCCGACCAATCGGAGAAATGGCGGCAGAAGGTGCCCGGCAGCTTCTCCGCCTGATTGAAGGAGAAAGCTGGCCGGAAAATACGGTATGCTATCCTGTACGCCTTTCCATAAAAAAATCGATCCGTCGACTGAACGCAACCGAACGGAAATAACAATTGTGCTCGCATCAAAAAAGCACACCCCTTCGCAGAACGAAAGAATGCGCTTTTCAAAGGGAGAACTTGGCCATCCTCCTTTTCTAATTATAGCACAAATCATGCGTGTTCGACAAGTGGCTGCAACAGGGGATGCGTTTTTGGTTATATTCTGCATTATTTAAAAGGAGGAAAATTATGAAACGCTTTCTCACACTCGCTTTGACCTTTGCAATGTGCCTGACTCTTGTTTCCTGCAGTGGAACAACAACGTCCGAGAGTCCGGCTTCCACCGGAACGGCCAGTGCCGCTGAAGCGGATGACACGGTATACGAACTGAAGCTGGCACACATCTATGCAGCGGATCATCCGTTTAATGTCGGCCTGAATCAAATTGCACAGGAAATCAGCGATCAAACCGACGGCCACGTCAACATCACGGTATATCCAGCCGCACAGCTGGGCGCCGAAACCGACGAAATCAACAACATTCTGTCCGGCTCCATCGATATCGCAGTTCTTGGCATCGGTGAGGTAGGCAAATATGTGACAGATTTTAATGTGTATGAAGCCCCCTATGTCTTCAGCAGCTGCGATCAGGCAATGCGCGCAGTCAACAGCGACGTCATGGCACCTTACTATGAACAGATAAAAGGAAACGGGTTCTCCATTCTGACTTCTTTGTATTACGGAGTTCGTGATTTGACCTGCAACTTCCCGGTGGACTCGCCTGACGACACAGCCGGTATGAAAATTCGTGTGCCGGATCACACCATTCCTTCCTATATCGCAAAATACGTCTTCAAAGCGAATGCCACGCCTATGAGCCTGAGCGAAGTGTATCTGGCGCTGCAGCAAGGTGTTGTAGACGGACAGGAAAATCCGATTCCCACAATTTACGCACAGAAATTCCACGAAGTATGCAACTACATCAATCTCACCCAGCATCAAATCACCATTTGCCCGGTCATCATTGGCAATAACGTGTTAGAAGAAATGCCGGATGAATATGCACAAATTGTGCGTGATTGCTTTGTCTCCGGAACAGATACCGTCAATCAACTGGTGTTGGATGCGGAAGAGGAGCAGCTGCAGCTGATGATTGATGAAGGTGTGCAAGTCCATGAACCGGCTGACCGCCAGGCTTTTGTAGATGCCGCCGCTCAGGTAGTAGAAGCTTGCGAAGCCGAAGGTCTGTGGACCGCCGGTCTGTATGATTCGTTGCAGGCCATCGAGTAATCTCTCACGAAACAAGCCGCCCGTCTCTGTGCGGCGGCTTTCTTTCACACAATATTTTGAAAGGGGAATGGCCAAATTATGAAACGCAGCATTCAAAAAGTGGATAAATGTTTATCAATGATTGAAAATGCGGTCATTATTCTCGGGTTATCCGCCATGTTTCTTATTTTGTTGGCACAAGTGATTATGCGGTATGTGTTTTCCCGCCCGCTGACCTGGAGCGAAGAGGCCGCACGCTTTATTTTTGTATATGTAAGTTTTATTGGAATCAGTTATGCGTACCGTCAAAAAGGACATATCCGGATGGAAGTGGTTGTAAATTTATTCCCTCAAGCCGTTCGCCGCGGGTTGGAAGTCCTTATTAACTTGGGTACCATCGCGCTGTTTTGCTATATGATCCCCTTTTCTTTTCGCTTTATCGGCATTCAGGCGGGTGTGAAGGCAACAGCCACTCACATTCCCATGAGCATTGTTTATACTGCTCTTCCGCTGGGCATGGCGCTTTCCTGTGTCCGACTGCTGATCAGCAGTCTGCGCATCGTATGGGGAGAGGAGGAGAACGCATGATTTTGTTGATTGTTGTTTTTGCCGTGTTAATGATTATTGGCGCTCCGGTCGGATTGTCGCTGTTGGGCAGTTCCGCCGCTTATCTGGTTGCAAGCGGCTATTCTCTTCAACAGGCTTTTCAAGCTTTTACAAGCGCCATCAGCAACTCTTTTACCCTGATCGCTGTTCCGTTTTTTATTCTTGCAGCCTCCATCATGAACTCCGGCGGCATTACCAAGAAAATTTTTGATTTCTGCAATGTCGTTGTAGGCTGGGTACCCGGTGGATTGGGTCATGCCAATATTCTTTCCTCCGTCGTATTCGCCGGTATGTCCGGTGCGGCCATTGCTGACGCAGGCGGGCTGGGCGCAATTGAATTAAAAGCCATGAAAGAACAAGGGTTTGACGAAGATTTCAGCCTTGCCATTACCGGAGCTTCCAGCATTTTGGGGCCCATTATTCCGCCCAGCGTACCTGCCATTTTATTCGGCGTCGCCGGCAGTGTCTCGATCGGGAAACTGTTTATCGGCGGCATCATCCCCGGTATTCTCATGGCAATTGCAATGGCTGTCCTTGTTTGCATCCAAAGTATCAAACGAAATTATCCTCGCATGCCGTTTCCCACTGCACACAGCCTTTGGCATTCTTTTAAAGCAGCTTTCTTCCCTTTGCTGTGCCCTGTGATTATCATCGGCTGCATTATGACGGGTGTCTGCACTCCCACGGAAGCTGCGATCATCGCCGTATTCTATGCATTGATTCTGACATTGTCAACCCGCACCATTCGCCTTCGTGAACTTCCCGGCTTCCTTTTGGAAACTGCCAACAGCACCGTCAATGTAATGTTTATTATCGGTGCTGCCAATGTGTTTGCCTGGATCCTTACGGTGGAGCAGGTTCCGCAGAACATGAGCCTGTGGATGACTGATCACATTGATGACAAAATCGTCGCACTTTTGTTCATCAATCTGATCCTTTTGATTGTCGGAACCTTTATGGAAACCGCTGCTGCTATTTCCATCCTGGTCCCCATCCTCATGCCGATTGCTTTGAGCTATGGCATTGATCCCATCCATTTTGGCATCATGTGCATTCTTAACCTGATGCTCGGCCTGCTCACACCTCCTATTGGAATGGTGCTGTACGTTTTGAGTTCTGTCTCCAAAGTCCCGTTTGAAAAAATTGTGCGGGCAGTTCTGCCGTATTTGGGAGTTCTCCTGATCGTCCTCCTGATGATCACCTTCATTCCCGGTTTGGTCACCTTCCTGCCCAATCTGGTTTTATAAGGAGGGAGTTGTGCAAGTATGAACGATCGCTTATTCTGTCAAATTCCCCGCCCCAAAATTGGAATCCGTGTGGTTGTTGATGGGCGCTGCAATGGTGTTCGTGAAAAAATTGAAGCACCGACTTTTGCTCTGGCGCAAAAAGCCAAAGAGCTTCTGGAGAGCCACGTTTTTCATGCCGATGGACAACCCTTGGAATGCGTAATTGGTTCTGTTGGTGTGGGCGGTGTGCGCGAGGCCGCGCTGGTAGCGCAAGAATTTTCGCAAGAAAACGTAGGCGCGGTCATCAGCATTTCCCGTGCGTTTGCCTATGCGGCGGAAGTAATGGTGTACGACGATCAAATTCCGCAGGCAATTTGGGGCTTCAGCGGCAGCGAACGCCCCGGCTCCGTCTATCTGGCGGCCGCAGTTGCCGTTGCAGAACAAAAGGGCGTTCCCATCTTCAAGATATACGGCCAGGATGTACAGGATGCAGATGATATATCTGTACCGCAGGATGTTGCAAAAAAGTTAGTGCTCTTTGCGCAGTGTGCCCTTGCCGTAAGCACCATGCGAAATAAGGCCTATCTATCTGTGGGCAACGTTTGCATGGGAATCGGCGCTTCCATTGTAGACCAGGAATTTTTCCGCTGCTATTTGGGCATGCGCACCGAAACCGTGGATATGAGCGAAGTGCAGCGCCGCCTTCAGTTAAATCTATTTGATCCGAATGAATATCAGCGTGCTATGGCTTGGACCAAAGCAAATTGTACAGAGATGGAGGACCCCAATCCCCCTGAAATCCAGCAAAGCCGGCAGCAAAAGGACGAGGTGTGGTCTACGATCGTCAAAATGACGCTGATTCTGCGGGACCTGATGGTGGGAAATCCTGAGCTGGAAAAGCTGGGCTGGAAAGAAGAGGCCCACGGCCACTACGCTCTGATGGCAGGATTCCAGGGACAGCGCCAATGGACGGACTTCATGCCCAACGGAGATTTTTCCGAAGCAATTTTAAACAGTTCCTTTGACTGGGACGGTCCTCGCCGCCCGTATACGCTCGCTACAGAAAACGACAGCCTCAACGCTGTGACAATGTTGTGGGGTACGCTTTTAACCGGCACGGCACAGATGTTCTGCGATGTACGCGCTTATTGGAGTCCGGAGGCGCTTGCCAAAACCGCCGGTCAGGTACCGGAAGGCGCTGCCGCGAACGGATTTATCTATTTGACCAATTCCGGCGCCGCTGCTTTGGATGGAAGCATGGCTTCCGACGTCGACGGCCATCCGGGTATCAAACCCGCTTGGGAGATGACCGAGACCGATATCTCCCGTTGTCTGGATGCTACAAGCTGGGGTGCGGGAAAACTGGCTACATTCCGCGGCGGCGGATTTTCTTCCAGCTTTTTGTCCAAAGGCGGCGTGCCTTTGACCATGATCCGCCTGAATCTTTTAAAAGGTCTCGGGCCTGTGTTGCAGTTTGCCGAAGGCGAGAGCGTAGAACTTCCGGATAATGTGGAGCAAGCTGTAATCCGGCGCACCGATCCCACTTGGCCCAAGACCTTCTTTGTCCCAAGGTTGACTGGTCAGGACGCCTTTTCCAATGTTTACTCCGTCATGGAAAACTGGGGCAGCAATCACTGCACTTTATGCTATGGTCACATTGGCGCACAGCTTATGACGCTGGCCTCTATGCTGCGTATTCCTGTATGCATGCATAACCTTCCGGATGAATCGATTTTCCGGCCGGCAGCCTGGCGAATGTACGGTACACATGAAGCCATGAGTGCAGATTTTCGCGCCTGCGCCACTTATGGACCGTTATATGGTCCCTACCCTGTTCGGAGGTAACGACTATGGAAATCATCAATGCTCCCAGTTTGGCAAACTGTGATTTTCTGAATTTCCGCGATCAAATTTTTCAACTGGTCGATGGAGGGTGCCAATGGTTTCACATTGATATCATGGACGGTCATTATGTTCCCAATCTATGTTTTCCCGTGCGTTTGGTGAAAGAGTTAAAACAAACCTTTCCCGCCATCCAGATGGATGTGCATCTGATGGTCACGGACCCCATGACTTATATTGCCCCACTGCGTGAAAGCGGTGCCGATTGGGTAAGTTTTCATCTGGATTCTACCCCCTTCGCGCGTCGTGGCCTTGCCGCAATTCGGGCACAAGGAATGAAAGCCGGTATCGTGATCAATCCCAGCCAGCCAATCTCGCTTTTGGAGCCTCTGATTGACTTTGTGGACTATATCGTCCTCATGACCGTGGAACCCGGCTATGCGGGGCAGCGCTTTCTGCCGGACAGTCTTTCCCGGCTGGAACAACTGGTCCAGCTAAGAGGGAACCGGCCGATCCCCATTTCCATCGATGGCGGCGTAGATATGTACCATGCCGCAGAATGCGCCAGACGGGGAGCCCAAATTTTTGTAACCGGAATTTATACGGTCTTCAACCAACCGGACAATATTTCCGCTGCCTGCCGACGTTTTCAGAGAGAAATCTCCGCTGCTGCGGGCTAAGTTTCAGCAAAAGCTCTGCTTCTTTTATCGGGAAGCAGAGCTTTTTGCGGCAAGCAGACTGTTCGCCGCACAAGCAAACCTTCACAAAATTTTTACAGCTGTCCCGGCGCATCCGTGCTATACCCATTTATAGACGATTCCGTCTGTTTTTTTGAAAGGAAGCGAAACGGATGATTTTTTTACAGATTCTGCGGCTTTTGGCGGTCATGGTTCTGGCCTTCGGAGCCGGCAAGCTGGCTTCAAAGCTGAAAATGCCCGTCATTCTGGGCTGGCTGATCGCAGGGATGGTGCTGGGGCCCCATGCGCTGAACCTGCTGGACCAGCAGACGCTGGACGCGGCCTGGTTCGGCAGTGTGGAACACCTTTTGGAGTGCGTTGCGGGCCTGATAATCGGCACCGAGCTGCTGTGGAAAAAGCTGCGCAGTGCCGGGCGGCAGATCCTGGTCACCACCGTGACCGAATCGCTGGGCACCTTTGCAGTGGTCAGCCTGGTGTTTGCCTGCGTGTTCCGCATCACGGGCGTGCCGGTCTATCTGGCGTTTTTGTTCGGCGGCATCGTGCTGGCCACAGCGCCCGCGCCCTCGCTTTCCATTGTGAACGAGCTGAAGACCAACGGCCCGGTGACCCGCACCCTCATGCCCATGGCCGCGCTGGATGATCTGGTGGGCGCCACGGTGTTCTTTGTAGTGGTGGCGCTGGTTTCGGCGCAGATCTCCTCGGTGGGGATTCCGGTGGCAGGCATTCTGGTGCTGGTGTTTCTTCCGGTTCCGCTGGGCGGAGCGATGGGCTTTTGGGCCGGGTGCCGGATGTGCCGCGCGCGGACCCCCGCGCCAGGCCTTTGGTACCATGCTGGTCCTGCTTGCAGCCACCGCCGGACTGGGCGCGCTGGTAAATGCGCTTCTGCCGGTTCCTGTGCTGAACTTCATGCTGCTGGGCATGTCCTTTTCCGCGGCATTTGCCAACTGCATTCCCGAAGGCCTTCTGGAAAACATCATGCGTGTGATGAATCCCGTCATCGGGGTGGGGCTGATTGTGGTCATTTTGAACCTGGGTGCGCCGCTGGACTATCATCTGATTTTCGGCGCGGGGATCTATACTGCCGTGTACATTCTGGCGCGGGCTGTGGGCAAGTACAGCGGGGCCTATCTGGGGGCCGCCGTGACCGGCGCGCCCAAAACCGTGCGCAATTTTCTGGGCTTTGCCCTGCTGCCGCACTCCGGCGTGTCGCTGGTATTCACCGGTATCGCGGTATCCGTTCTGAGCGGTCCCGCCCCCGAGTGCGCTTCCATCCTGCAGGGACCATTGCGGCAGCCGCGGTCATCAATGAGGTCATTGCGGTGTTCATAGCCGTAAGACGAAGTTGGGACGTGTGGAGTGGAATCCCGGTACACTTGCAGGTGTTCTGGCAAATGAGCGCCATTGTGGTGATGTACTGGCAAGAAAGACCTTTACACCGAACT
>ONZS01000040.1_pt1 | contig 164605 bp, 137 predicted proteins | sample 1670921 | NCBI WGS metagenome assembly ONZS01 (sample SAMN06348104, study PRJEB24527) | human gut metagenome | biome: human gut; feature: ankylosing spondylitis patient; material: feces | host: Homo sapiens | place: China | collected 2015-10 | reverse complement strand
AGTTTGGAAAAATAAAAAATTATATTTCATCAACGTTTCATAAAAGGTGTGTAGAATGTTATTGAAAGCAGCTATGAAATGCTAAAAAATAGAGAGGAGTAGTTAGTAAAGTGATAAAAAATGCTATAGCATATATTACAAGAAAGAGAAATAGAACTTTAATAATTTTTATTATATTAACTATAGTTCTATCTTGTTTGTATTCTTGTTTAACAATAATGAAATCAAGCAATGAAATAGAAAAGACTTTATATGAAAGTTCTAATTCTTCAATTTCAATAACAAAAAAAGATGGTAAATATTTTAATGTTAATCAATTTAAAGATATTGAAAAATTAAAAGAAGTTGAAAAAATAATAATTCAATATGATGGATTAGCAAAACTAAAAGATGCTAAAGTAGTTAGCGGAGAACAAAGAATAAATAGAGAAGATTTATCTGACGAATTTAAGAATGTTGTTTCATTCGAAGCTACAAATAATACTAAAAGAAATATTTTGTTTAGCAGTAGAGTGTTTACAATTAAAGAAGGAAAAAATATAGAAGAAAATGATAAGAATTCAATTATTGTTCATGAAGAATTTGCTAAACAAAATAATCTAAAATCAGGTGATGAAGTTGATCTAGAATTACTTGACATTGAAGAAAGTGGAAAAATAAAAAGTCATAAATTTAAAATTATAGGAATCTTTTCTGGTAAAAAACAAGAAACATATACAGGATTATCTTCTGATTTTAGTGAAAATATGGTATTTGTAGATTATTCAACAAGCCAAGAGATATTAAATAAATCAGAAAATAATAAAATCGCAAATAAAATTTTAATGTATTCTGGTAGTGCAGAATCTACAGACTTAGCCTTAAACAAATTGAAAGAGCTTAAGATTGATGAGTCAAAGTATTTTGTTGAAAAAGATTCTAATGCGTTTGAAGAGTCTTTGGAGTCAGTGAGTGGAATAAAACATATGATAAAAATAATGACTTATTCTATTATGTTAGGCGGGATGGTTGTTCTTTCATTAATCTTGATTCTATGGTTAAGAGAAAGAATTTATGAAATAGGTATATTTTTATCTATTGGAACATCTAAGATACATATTATAATGCAATTTATATTCGAGTTAATATTCATATCGATACCAAGTATAATATCTTCCTTATTTTTAGGAAATGTATTACTAAAAGTAATTGTAGATGGATTCATTAACTCAGAGGACTCAATGATTTCCGGTGGAAGTTTAATAAATAATAGTAGTTTTATGTTAAATATAACAACACTTGGACAAAGTTATTTAATATTAATAAGTATTATTGTTTTATCAGTTGTATTTGCTTCTTCATTAATATTAATCAAGAAGCCTAAAGAAATATTATCAAAAATAAGTTAGGAGAAAATTATGGAAATATTAGAAATAAAGAATGTATCATATAGTTATGCCAATTCTAAAGAAAAAGTTTTGTCAGGAGTAAATCAAAAATTTGAACTTGGGAAGTTTTATGCGATAGTAGGAAAGTCAGGAGCAGGAAAATCTACACTTCTTTCCTTACTTGCTGGACTCGATAAACCTCAAACAGGACAAATATTGTTTAAGAATGAAGATATACAAAAGAAAGGATATAGTAATCATAGAAAAAATAATATATCTTTAGTGTTTCAAAACTATAATTTAATAGATTATTTATCGCCGATTGAAAATATTAGATTGGTGAATAAATCAGCAGATGAAAGTATCTTGTTTGAACTGGGCTTAGATAAAAAACAAATAAAAAGAAATGTTATGAAATTATCTGGTGGACAGCAACAAAGAGTAGCTATTGCCAGAGCATTGGTATCAGATGCTCCAATAATACTAGCTGATGAGCCTACTGGTAATCTGGATAGTGTTACTGCTGGAGAAATAATTAATATATTAAAGGCATTAGCTAAAGAAAGAAATAAATGTGTAATAGTTGTAACACATAGTAAGGAAGCAGCAGATTCTGCGGATATCATTTTAGAGCTAAGTGGTAAGAAGTTAAAAAAAGTAAAATAAAATGAATTTGGAGGTTGAATAATGATAAAAAATGCATTTGCTTATATAACTAGAAAAAGCTTAAAATCAATAATTATTATGTTAGTTATTTTGGCTATGTCAACTTTAAGTCTTATAAGTTTATCTATTAAAGATGCTACGGACAGAGCTTCAAAAGAAACATTTGCTAATATAACAAATAGTTTTTCTATGGAGATAAATAGACAGGTAAATCCAGGAACACCTAGAGGTGGAGGAAATGTAAAGGGTGAAGATATTAAAAAGATATCTCAAACAGATAGTATAGACTCCTATGTAAAAAGAATAAACAGTGTTGCAGATTTAGTTGATTATGATATTATTGAAACTAAAGAGACTCTTGCGAATCAATCGCCTAAAAGAGCGAAGAATTTTAAAAGAACAGTGATGTTAACCGGAGTTAACGACTCATCAAAAGAAACAAAATTTGTATCAGGAGCATATAAATTAGTAGAAGGAAAACATTTAGAAAATGAAGATAAAAATAAAATCTTAATGCATAAAGATTTGGCTGAAAAAAATAATCTTAAAGTTGGAGATAAGATAAAAATAAAATCTAATTTATTTGATGCTGATAACGAGAAACATGCAGATGAAACAGTAGAAGTAGAAATTAAAGGTCTATTCGATGGGCATAATAGCGGTGGAGTAAGTGCAGCACAAGAACTATACGAAAATACATTAATCACTGATGTTCATACAGCTGCTAAAGTTTATGGTAATACAGAAGATACAGCTGTATACCAAGATGCAACATTCTTTGTAAAAGGTGATAAGAATCTTGATAGTGTAATAAAAGATATTGAGAAATTAGATATAAATTGGAGAGAATATAATTTGATTAAAAGTTCATCAAATTACCCTGCATTACAACAATCTATATCAGGTATCTACTCAATTTCAAATAAATTATTTGTTGGCTCATTAATATTTGCAGGAGTTGTAGTTTCATTATTATTATTCTTATGGATGAATGCCAGAAAGAAAGAAATAGCAGTATTACTATCATTAGGTATATCAAAATTAGAAATTTTTGGTCAATTCCTAATTGAGATGGTATTTATATCAATCCCCGCATATGTTGTTTCTTATTTCTTAGCTAGGTATACAGCTCAAAAGCTTGGAAATAATATATTAAATAAGGTTACTGGCGATATAGCCAAACAAATAGCTACACAATCGGCATCTAGCCAATTAGGTGGTGGGGCAGAAGCTGAAGGATTTAACAAGACATTATCAAGTTTAGATATAAATGTATTACCTAAATTCATATTTTATGTAGTTATATTTATGAGTTTAGTACTTCTTGTATCTTTGATTATATCTTCTTTCAATATATTAAGAAGGAATCCAAAAGAATTATTAATTGACAATAAATAAAATTTTTGGTGCTAAAAAGCACCAAAAATTTTTTGCTTTTAAATACCCAATAATATGCTGTACAATATAAGCGAATAGGCTTAAGTGGAGGTATACATGAAAATATTAACCGTTGAAGATGATAATATAATAAGAGAGGGGATAAGTGAATATCTTTCAGAATTTGGATATACAGTTATTCAAGCTAAAGATGGAAGAGAAGCATTGTCAAAATTTAATAGCGATATAAATCTGGTTATCTTAGACATTCAAATACCTTTTATTAATGGTTTAGAAGTGTTGAAAGAAATTAGAAAGAAAAGCAATTTACCAATTCTAATCTTGACTGCATTTAGTGATGAAGAATATAAAATTGATGCATTTACTAATTTAGTAGACGGATATGTAGAAAAGCCATTTTCATTGCCGGTCTTAAAGGCTAGAATAGATTCTTTAATTAAGAAGAATTATGGACATTTAGAGAAGTTTGAATATAAGGATCTATCGGTTAATTTTAATAGCTATACAGCTAAAATAAATGGTGAAGAAATAGATGTAAATGCAAAAGAACTAGAAGTATTAAAATGTTTATTGGATAATAATGGACAGGTGTTAACAAGAATGCAAATTATTGATTATGTATGGAAAGATAGCGAAGAAATTCCTTATGATCGAGTAATAGATGTATATATAAAAGAACTTAGAAAAAAATTACAATTAGACTGTATAACTACTATAAGAAATGTAGGATATAAATTGGAGAGAAAATGAAAAAATTAAAGATATTTCCCAAAATGTTCATACAAATATTTTCTGTTCTTGCAATAATAATTATATTAGTTCATTCATTAGTTTATTTTATCTTTCCTAAAACATATTTGGAGACAAGAAAAGAAAAGATCCATAATATTGCAAATGAAATTTCTAGTAATATGAATGGAAAAGAAATAAAATACATAGAACAAACTTTGGAGCTTTATTCGAAGAGTAGTGAAATAAAAGCATTTATAAAAGAAAAAAATAATAAAAATGAAATACAAATCAAAGATGATATAAATGTTAATTTAGAAAGTGATAGTAATTCTTTGATAATTGAAGAAAGAGAAATAACGCTTAATGATGGTGAAAAAATAAATCTACAATTTGTTTCTACAGCTGATATGCAAAAAGATGCGAAAGATTTAAGTATTAAATTTTTACCATATTCTTTATTTATATCAATTTTATTTTCTGCTATTATTTCTTTAATTTACGCAAAAATAATAAAAAATAATATACAGGAAATAAAAATTGTTACTGATAAAATGATGGAACTTGATAAAGAAACGCGGTTAAAAGTTAATTCTAATGATGAAGTTGGAGAATTAAAACAACAAATTAATGATTTGTATTCTACTTTATTAAGAACAATTGATAATTTGGAATTTAAAAATAAAGAAATTTTAAAATTAGAAAAGTTAAAATATGACTTTTTTAAAGGTGCATCCCATGAACTTAAAACTCCTCTTGCCAGTCTTAAAATAATACTGGAAAATATGAAATACAATATTGGAAAATATAAAGAAAGAGATATTTATATTAATGAATGTATTGAAATTGTTGATAGTTTAACAAAAAATATTTCTCAAATATTATCAGTTCATTCTATAGAAAATTTGAATAATGATGAAGAATATTTGAAAATAAATGATACATTAGAAGATATATTAAAAAAATACGAAATATTAGCAAATCAAAAGAAAATAACCATCAATAATTATATATCAGATGAGAATATTTATATAGGAAAAACAGCATTAAAGATTATTTTATCTAATTTGATTAGTAATGCGATAAAATATACCGATGTAAATGGGGTAATTAATATTGGGATAGTTGATGATTGGTTATATATAGAGAATTCATATGGTAACAATAGAATTTCGAATATGGATGAAATATTTGATGTTAAATTTGATTTAAATAAGGAAAATAGTAATGGATTAGGCTTGTATATTGTAAGTAATATTCTGAATAATTACAATATAGAATATAAAGCATTGCAGGATGAAGAATTTTTTATCTTTAAAATTAAAATATTTTCTTAAACAAGATATAATTTTACAATAGGTATTGAAAATAGAGACTTATTATTAGCCATGGAAGTAAAGGCTTTTTTCTTATTGAAAGTGAACAGAAAATAATTGATACAAGAAATCAGGATTTGAACGAATATATAAAGGATATATGCCGGCAATTGTAAGTGGTGTTAACAGTAATAGTCAGATTTTCTATAGTAGTTATTTGTCCACTTATATTGAGAGAGATGTAAAAGAATTGTCAGATGCTATAGATTCGCTTAAGTTTCTTAGATTTATTACTGCAGTAGCTGCAAGATGTGGTCAGATGGTGAATGTGGCAGAAATCGCTAAAGATTCAGATATTAATCAGATTCAAGCAAAGAATTATGCACTTTATAGTGTAAATTCATTTGAAATCGAGGTCAAGTTTATGGAAAACAAAAAGAATATCAATCGTATGGAATATGTGCTGGTTGGAGATTACTACATTCCGGATATGGAGCTTTCCAACGAGGAACGCACTATTGGGAAATATGGGCGGATGCACCGAGAGTATTTGAAAGAGCATAACCCAATGATATTCAATGACCTGGTTCTGGAGGGTCAGCTCTGGACTTACCTTGCCGGACTTCATTTTCTATGGAGTCCGGCTTTCTGCATCCGGAAGGTGTATTTCCTGTATCGGCAAAAAGTATAATAATTAAACTTGAACCTATTGATATTTTTGCCGATAATGTGGTATACTATGTAATAAATTAACGTAGTTTTTTGATGGATTTTATGGTGGAGGATTATAGATGCGATATCTTTCAGTTGCTGAAATAGCGAAAAAGTGGGATGTGTCCGAGCGCAGTGTTAGAAATTACTGTGCCCAGGGGCGTGTGAATGGTGCGTTTCTTACCGGAAAGACTTGGAACATTCCGGAAAATGCAGAAAAGCCGGAGCGCACCAACAAAAGAAAAGAAGAACCGATTACTCTGTTGGATATCCTGCAAGATCAGAAGGCAAGTAAATACTCCGGCGGGATCTATCACAAAACACAGATTGATTTGACATACAATTCCAACCATATAGAAGGAAACCGACTGACCCACGATCAGACCAGATATATCTTTGAAACCAACACCATCGGTGTAGAAAAAGAAGTGCTGAACGTGGATGACGTGATTGAAACAGCAAATCATTTCCGCTGCATTGACATGATCATTGATCATGCAAAAGCAGCTCTGACGGAAAAGTTCATCAAAGAGCTTCATCTAATTTTAAAGAATGGAACCAGCGATTCCAGAAAAGATTGGGTTGCTGTTGGCGACTATAAGAAACTTCCGAATGAAGTTGGCGGCATGGATACTGCCCTTCCGGAAGAAGTTGCCGATAAGATGAAAGTGTTGCTGACAGAATACAATGCCAAGGAAGAAAAGACCTTTGAAGATATTCTGGACTTCCATGTGAAGTTTGAACGAATCCATCCGTTTCAGGACGGCAACGGCCGTGTGGGCAGATTGATCATGTTTAAGGAGTGCTTGAAATACAATATCGTTCCGTTCATTATCGAGGATAATCTGAAGATGTTCTATTACCGTGGATTGAGGGAATGGGACAACGAAAAAGGCTATCTGACCGATACTTGCCTGACCGCACAGGACAAGTATAAAGCGTATTTGGATTATTTCAGGATTGGGTATTAAGCAAGAAGTGAGGTGCAGCTATGTCAGCAGAAAACCTCTGCTTATCTGTTAGATACTGCTGTTGCGCCCCTTTCAGCCTGACTTACAACTAACCTAGTTGCCTGTCACAGAATTAACCGGTATACTGTCATCAAAGAATAAAAAAGAAAGAAATCCTGGAACCTCTTCTTTGGCGAGTTGAACGTTCCAGAATCCATGATGGTATTACTACCATGGTTATCATATCAAAGTATCGGTTAGAGTGTAAAGAGGATATTTTTAGTAATCAGTGAAGAAGATACCATCTGTTCGGAATGCGGAAGCCCTCTATGCAGGAGGGACAGGAAGCTGCGAGTTCATAAAGAAGCAGGTGGAAAGAAAAGCTGGTTTGCCATTAACCGCTTGAAATGTACCAATGAAAAATGCCGGAGACTTCATAATGAACTGCCAGACTGTATGATTCCATACAAGCATTATGGTTCTGATATCATAGAGGATGGATAATTTATCCCAAATAAGTAAAATAGCTTATACTCCAGCAATGGATGTAGCAAGAGAGTTATCTGAACGAAATCAACGATTTGCAAATTTGCTTGGTATAAACAGAATGTCAGGAGAGACGGTAGATACTGATAAAGAAGATGATGACAAAGAAAAAGATGAAAATTCTAAGTAGTAACAACATGCTCAATTCTGCTCTGATTTGCCACATTCTGTAATTTCAGAGCATATCACCATAATCCCAGAATCCCTTGCAAAACAGGGCATTCCGGGGCAATTCAAGGAGAAATAAAACAATGATAAAAATACTTTTCATCTGCCACGGCAGATTATGCCATTTCTCTTAGAACCCTAGTAATATCAAGGTCTTGCGGGCATGCAAGATGAAAAAATAACACATCTGCAAAAAGTGGGTGTGGGATATTAAGAAACTTGAAGACAATAGAATCGGGGATGTGATAGAGGATGAGGATCAGCGTGAGCTGGTCCTTTTTCAGTATCATGGGACGAAAAAACAGTGTGGTTGACTAGAGCACAAATGGCAGATTTATTCGCTCGTGATGTTAAGACAATTGGTAAACATATAAATAACGTGATGATGGAAGAGGTGGATCATTCAACTGCCACAAAATTTACGACAGTTTGAATATTCTTGCGTCAAGGGTTCTTCCGCAATTATCCGTTTTAACCCTTTTAGTATAATCAGATATATAGTATAATGTTTATATTAGGATGTATGAGGAGAGTTATTTATGGCAAAGTCTAATAATACATTATGCTTAGATAAATTTTACCCGGAAAAGGATTTGATGATAACAGATATTGCTCAGCAAAGTGATAAAATTATAATTCGGATGAAATTAACTTCAAGCAGTTGTAAATGTCCAAAGTGTAATCATATAACGCAAAAATATCATGGAACATATACTCGTAAAGTACAGGATTTACCTATTTTAGGAAAACAGGTTCAACTTGAAATTTGTTCACATGAGTATGCATGTTTGAATGACGAATGTGAGGCTGTTTCTATTGCTGAAACTTTTGATGGATTCCTTAATAATTATAGTCGTATGACGGAAAGATGTGCTGATTTTATCTGTACATTGGCTCTTGAAACCAGTTGTGAGGGCTGTGCCCGTGTCTGCCGCACATTAGGGATAAAAACTAGTGGTGATACCGTAATACGATTACTTTTAAAAAGATATGAATCTCTTCCAAAACCGGAAGTTAGTGATGTAATAGGTGTGGATGATTTTGCATATAAAAAGCGCCATACATATGGGACTATCATAGTAAATGAAAAAACGCACGAGCCTATAACATTGTTGGATGGAAGAAATGGGGATACATTACGGGAATGGCTTAAGAATAATAAGAATGTTAAAGTGGTTACAAGAGATAGGGCAAGTGCATATGCGAAAGTAATATCAGAAGAATTACCCGATGCAATGCAGGTGGCAGACCGATTTCATTTACATCAGAACCTACTGGAAACAATAAAAAAAGCTCTGAATCAAGAAATCCCTGCAACAATAAGTATCCCACACAATGATACATCTATCGATGCAGAAGAACATTGTAAAAAAAATGGCATCTGATGTGGATAATTATGTTGCTTATTCAGAAAAACGTTATCAAATGATCTGCCAAATACAAAATTTTTTAAAAGAAGGCTGTAGTTACCGTGAAATTGCCAAACGTATGGGAATAGGTCGCAACACAATTGCAAAATATCGTAAAGGTGATCCAAAAGAATTAAGTATGTATGGAATTCATCAAAGCAAACTGGCTCCATTTCATGATTTTATTATAGATTGTCTTAAAGAAGGATGGAGTAAAAGCAAAACTGTAAAAGCAATATACGAAAAAGGATATTCTGGCTCCAAAAGCAATGCTTTTGATTATTTATGCAAAATAGAGCAAAAAGAAAATAAATGTTTTGAGCCACAGCCATATGTCAGAACAATGACGGAGTGTTTAAAATACAAAATCGGCAGTAAGGGAAAAGATAAAGCCTATATTACACGAGAAGGTGTGTTTAGGCACATGTGGATGAATACTGAACTTTCAGATAATCATAAGAAATATATTTATGAAAATTATCCAAATATTTGGGAACTTCAATGCTGCATAAAAGAGTTTAGAAATATTTTTAAAAATCATAATGTGCCAATGCTCTATTTATTTGTTGAAAAATATAATAAAAGTCTTCTTAAGCCATTAAGAAGTTTTGCTGAAGGATTAAAAAGAGATATAGATGCAGTTGAAAATGCTGTAGCATATGATTACAGTAATGGATTTGTGGAAGGAACTAATAGCAGATTAAAAATGATAAAACGTACAATGTATGGAAGGTGTGGCAAGCAGTTGCTAGAAGCAAAGTTGAGGTACATGAGATATAACAATAATAACGGATAATTGCGGAAGAACCACCAAGACCGGAATATTCACAGTTCAAAATGAAGGTGGAAGAACGGTAGAAACAAGAATCATAGTTTTAGTGATGGTAATAAGAGAATAGTAGCAACAATATTTTTGTATTTTTTGAATAAAAATGGTGTGTTATTTTGCGATGGTAAGAAATTGACAGAAGATCATACCCTTGCAGTATTAACAATCATGATTGCAGAATCTAAACCTGATGAGAAGGAAATGATGATTAGTGTAATTTTGAATTGTATTAGTTAAATAAATATGTTTACAGCAGGGGCGGCTGTGCTAAGCTGTTCTGCAGAAGGTTCTGATTGTAGCAAAAATCCTATAGTCAGGGCCTTTTCTATTGCCTTCTAGCACAGCTGCGGGTTCATGCTGTCAACATATAGAAAAAGATTTTATACCAAAATTTAGGGTGAATTCTGATGAAAAAAATACAGGAAAATTATCCTAAATTTTGAAAAAAGTATTCGCAACATGGAATATTTTATTGAAAGTGTTCGCGTATTCGAATATAATTAATATGACATGTTGTTGTTTTATATGGAGGACATAGAATGGAATATTTAACATCAGCAGATTGTGCTAAAAAATGGAATGTTTCTCAGAGAAGAGTAGCAATTTATTGCAAAGAAAGACGTATTGAAGGCGCTATTATGATGGGAAGAATGTGGATGATTCCAAAAGAAGCAAAGAAACCAGAGGACCCTAGAAAAGCAAAAAAGAACATATAGCAAAGTAACGTGATAGAGGTAAGGTGAGATGTTGGCTGAACTAATAATGGATAAGAATTATTATAATAAACTTGATATAGAAGGATTTTCTAAAATGATGAGTTCGCCTTCATATTGTTACAAGTTTTATTGGCTTGAAGCTATTGTTCAGCTGATATCTGCTAATAGAACAGAAGCTACTTACGATGAGATAATTAATAAAATGATTGCAAATGCATGGTTTCCGGTTCAGGAATATCATATTCATCTAAGTGGTATATATGGGGAAGGCGAAGTGAAGGATAATCTTGAAAAGGCTGTATCAAGATTATTCAAACTATCTGATCTTTCAAGTAACGCAGATGAAATTCAGATTGTTAACAAACTAAATGAATTTTCAGAAGACAAGGAACTGCACTTTTATAAAACAGAGCTTACTAAAAATGTGCCTCATAAAGCTTTATCTGGATTTGCCAATAAAGGAACGGAAAAGATTAACCTAAATAGCAGCGCAGGAAGGATGATTGCTTATTATAATAGATTAAGTGAGGCAGAAATCTTGCTTCCTTATACATTTAATGATGATAAAAGCTTGAAAAAAGTTGTTTATTTCAACGATGGTTGGATTCAGATGATTCAAGATAATATGGTTGCAATTCTGGGATGGATAAAGTATGAGAAGATTAAGTGGTTACAGAATAACAATCCGGAAGTCCCAGGAATAGTATATAAATTAGCTCAAGAAGATGAAAAAGCTAGAAAGCTGGAATGTGTAAGAAAACTGTGGAATGCAATTTTGGAAATACGATCAGTAAAGAATGTATTTATGGATGGTGATATAAACAAGGAAAGTTATGCAGTAGATCATTTTATTCCACGAAATTTTGTTATGAATGATGAGCTTTGGAATTTGATGCCGATGGATCCAATCCAGAATATGCAGAAAAATAAGAAGCTCCCAATATGGGAAGATTATTTTGGTCAGTTTGCAAATAATCAGTTTATTATGTATGAACTGATTTATGAAAAGCTATGATTATTAAAACTATATAAGCAATGTTATAAAGATAATTTGCGTTCAATTTGGGCTGTGCAGGAATTATATCGAAAAGGAAATACACTGGATGAATTTAAGTGCATCCTGGATAAAAACATGCATCCTGTGTATGCCTCGGCAAGAAGGCAAGGATATGACATTTGGAATGTATCATAGGGGGCGACATAATGAAGGTATATAACAAGTTAGTACGTGATAAAATACCAGAAATAATCGAAGCAGACGACAAGGTTTGTAAGACACACGTTTTACCAGATGATGAATATATAGCTGCACTTGAAGCGAAGCTAAATGAAGAAGTTGCGGAGTATCAAGTGGATAAAAACCTTGAAGAGATGGCAGATGTTCTGGAAGTGCTTCAGGCAATTTGTGTGGCGATAGGGTATAGCCTGGACGAGCTTGAGGCGATGAGAGCTAAGAAAGCTTATGATCGTGGTGGATTTAAAGAGAAGATATTCTTAGAGCATGTGGAGGAGAAAAGGTAGATGGCAGAATGTATATATTCAAATAATATCAATAAATCCATTTTGACATCGGGATTCACTATTCCCGTAGATAAATGGGATACTTTTGCAAAATGTTTAGGGACTAATTTACAAAAAGGCGAACGTAAGGAAATAGTTGTATGGCTTGGCCAGTTAAAGTGTTCAGCCACATATACAAATGTTAATTTGACTGGAGAGAATGCAGGAAGAACTGTATTTCAAGTTAGATATTCAGGAAATTTGGTATCAGAATTACGAAAGATTTTCTCATCTAACTCAGATAATTATGATGCAGTAGGCGGAAAGCTAGAAGTATACTCTGGGAAAGTTGGCGAACTAATATTTAAATGTTTGCCCGTTGTAACCGTGAACACAATAAATGAAGATAGTGCTGTTTCAACCACAGGTGTTATGAATCTAAATACAGTGGTAACAAAAATTCTGAGTGATTATGTCCCTTCAAAAAAAGAAACATTTGCGGGACATCAGATGGGATCATTTTTCAGGACGGATATACCATTAGCAATATATGGAACCGGAATTGTAGAATCAGATCCGTATTTGATAACAGGAAGTGTAGGCCAGGGAAATTGGGCTATGATTCCATGGGTTTGTATATTCGACCGCAAGATTACGACCACAGCCACAAAGGGCATTTACATTGTATATCTACTTTCTAAGGATGGTAATTCTTTATATCTTTCATTTAATCAGGGATGTACAGATATAAGGAAAAATAATTCGAAGAAAGATACTATTCGAATCATGCATGAGAAAGCTGAAGACATAAGAAAACGAATTGATTCTCGAGGATTTAATGCTGATAACAACGCAAAACTTGGGGATGGTTTGACTGAGTTGGGTGAATTATATCAGGAAGGAATGATTTTCTATAAGGAATACAAAAAAGGGAATGTTCCTGGTGAATCAGAGTTACAGAATGACTTAAAACGCATGATGGATATTTACAAAGAATATGTTAATGGTAAAGCTGAGAATACAGAGATTATAGAAGTGAAAGAAGGTGAGGAACAATTGTCAACGAAGGAAACATTAGCATCAATTAAAAACTACATTGCAGCGAAGGGATTTACTTTTGATGAGTGTCTTGTTGAGAATTATTACCTCAGCCTTAAATCAAAACCATTTGTAATTCTTGCAGGAACTAGTGGTACAGGTAAAACTCGTCTTGTAAGACTTTTTGCAGAAGCAATTGGAGCTACAAGTCAGAATGGACGTTACAAATTGGTTTCTGTAAGACCGGATTGGTCAGATTCATCAGATTTATTTGGTCATGTGAACCTTAATGATAAGTTTATTCCAGGAGCAATCATTGATTTTGTTAAACAGGCAGAATTGGATTGTAAAAATCCTTATTTCTTGTGCTTGGATGAGATGAACCTAGCGCGTGTAGAATATTATTTAAGTGATATTTTATCAATCATAGAAACAAGAGAATATGTGGATGGAAAAGTTACAACAGATCCGCTTATTACAGAAAATTATTATGGAGCAGATACTATTGCAAGAGGAAAATATGGTGTTGTAAGAATACCAGAGAACTTATACATAATTGGAACTGTAAATATGGATGAGACAACCTTCCCATTCAGTAGAAAAGTACTTGATAGAGCAAATACCATTGAATTCTCAACGGTTAAGTTGCTTGCTGATTTTGATTCTGCGCAGGGAGAGGCAAAAGCTATTTACGCAGACAATGCATTTATGAAAGCTGATTATGTTTTCTTTAATCAATGTGCCTCTGACAAAGATTTCGTTGAAGAAGTTTGTAGTGAACTTCAGGATATTAACAAGATATTGGAAAAAGCAAATGCTCATGTTGGTTATCGTGTAAGAGATGAGATTGTGTTCTATATGCTTAACAATAAGAATGCAGATGATCTTTTAACAAGAAATCAGGCATTTGATCGTGAAATAATGCAGAAGATTCTTCCTAGAATTCAGGGAAGTAGTGCATCTGTAAAAACTATGTTATGTGAGTTGTTCAAGTATTGTGCAGGAGATTATGAAAGCTATCAGACTGAGAGTGATGATGTAAGTGCGAAGATGATGGCTGCAGCAAATAAGGAAACTTGCAAATACAAAGAAAGTGCAAAGAAGATCGCTTTCATGGTAAGGAGATTTGAAGAGGATGGATTCACAGCTTACTGGCTCTAATGAGCTGTTATATGTTCAAACTGAAAAAGTAAGTGTCACTATCAAAGGAAAGGCAGCACATCCTAACTTTCAAGGGATTGAGTATAAAAATGGTGATTCATCAATTAAGGTTTATTGTGTTGATGATTTTCAAATGACCTTAAGGGATGGAGATGTTCCACAGTTTTCTTCAAGAAATGGAGAAATCTCGACTGGTATATATTCAATATATCCGATGTTTTATGAGCAACAGCAATACGAAATCGTAATCGAGGCTGAGGATGGTCATAAGGTTGCATTTTGGCATGATAATCTTAATGTGCGTAACAAGGTGACACGTGCAAGTAGAAATCATGAGATTTTATCTGGCGTCATCAATTTTGGAAATGAAATTGGTTTTTCTGATTTAGTGATCCAAATTGATGGGGTAAACTATTTGCGCTTTGTTATAGAGGTTTTTCCTACCAAAATCGATTATCAAAATGACTATAAGCAGATTGTCGAAGACGTAACTAAGGAAGTATATAATGTTGTCTTTGATTTTCTTAAGAAGACATATTTGGGTTATCAACAGAGCGATAAGGTGAATAGTAGTCCTGTTGAATTCTTTGCGGTTATAAATAAGATATACAAAGATTTTATTAAAGCCGTTGATATCATTATGTTACAGCCTCATCATGTGCTTGAGACAACGCATCAGGTTTTACCAAGTCATAAAGTAAAGAAGACTGATAGCAGAACTTTGAGATGGATTGAAAAGCACCCGGATCAGGCAAAGAGAATAAATGGTGATATTCGAATTGAGCGTGCACTGGCTGTAAGAAAACAAGTTTCATATGATACAAAAGAAAACCAGCTCACAAAATACATATTGCTTTCAACGTCTAGGAAGCTGGAATCATTTAAGAAAAATTATCTTAAATTACAACGTAAAGAGGATAAGGCTGTAATAGCAAAGATTGATGGAATGGTTAAGGGAATTAACCGACGTTGTAATACTACTTTCTTAGCTGATGTTGATGCAAAAGAAATTTCTTCCGGTATGTCATTGGTTTTTTCAATGGCTCCAGGATATAGAGATTTATATAAATACTATTTAATGCTTTTGAGAGGTTTGTCTATTACAGGAGATGTATTCAATATCTCTGTAAAAGATTTGGCATTATTATATGAATATTGGTGTTTTATCAAGCTCAATAGCATGATGAAGGATCGATATGAATTGATTTCTCAAGATATAGTTAAGGTTCAGGGAAATGGGTTGTTTGTATCTTTGGTAAAGGGCTCCTTATCAAAGGTTAAGTATCGTAATCCAGAGAATGGAGAAGTGATTATACTATCGTACAATCCTAAGTCAGGACAAGTTCCGACCGTGGCGCAAAAGCCCGATAATGTTCTTTCACTTGAGAAAAAGACGGTAAATCAGGTTGGAAAAAAGGTTAAATATGAATATGTATTTGATGCAAAGTATCGCGTAAATCCTGCGTTGGAAGGCAGTGATTATTACAATACTATTTCACATACACCTGGTCCTGAAACGGATGATATAAATACAATGCATCGTTACAGAGATGCGATTGTTTATCATAATGGTGCAGATCCATATGAGAGAACAATGTTTGGGGCATATGTGTTATTCCCTTATGCAAATAAGGAAGAATATAGAAATCACAAATTCTTCGAAAGTATTGAGAAAGTGAACATAGGCGGTTTGCCATTTCTTCCTTCAGAGACTTCTATGGTACAGGATATGCTTGATGCTCTGATAGCTGATTCTCCAGATTCGGCATTTGAAAGAGCAACATTGCCAAGAGGTATTGAGGACAAGCTTGCCAAGATTGATTGGAATCAACGCGATGTGCTGGTTGGAGCTTTAAGAAATAGAGTACAGTTGCAAACATGCTTAAAGCATAAGTTTTATCATATTCCAGCTTCAAAGATTAAGGATGCAGATTTGCCAATTCATTACGTGGCAATTTATCAATCTATCAATATTTTTGGAAGAGAAGCAGGCATCAAATATTATGGTGAGGTAACGAAGACAAGCGTTGTAAAGCGTAGGGATATTCGAGAAATTCCAAAGAATTCTGACGAGGAATATTATCGATTTGAAATTAAAGAATGGAAGGAATTAAATATCCCGATTGTAGCGAAAGAAGTTAGGGATTTTCCATTCTTTACAAATATATTCTTGTTACAGCATTGCCCAGATGTGCCGGATCTTCATATTAGTTCAGAAGAAGAGTATCGTCTTTATACGGAAGTACGAAGATTGGCAAATGATGCATCTGTTAATGAGACGGATGCTGAGCCAGGATTTAAGTATGATGATAAAACGATAATCATGGAGAATGGTGATATTGTCGTTCTAAAGAATGGAACAAAGATAGAGCAGATATCGATTGAGTCTTTCATAAGGAAGCCGAGAGAGTCGATGAGGCTGATAGCGAAATAAAATAATATACTAATAAAAAAGACAGATGTTTATGGATGCCCTGGCGTGTGTCAGGGCTTTTTGAAGAGTACATGGAGAAGGGATAAAAGATGTTTGATGCGGAAGAAATAAATTATGAAATGGTTTTGGGGGCATATAAAAAAATAAAGTCATATTATTACTACAATAAAAACTTTCTATTTATGAGAGAAAAAATAGCAATATATGAAAATGATCAAAATGAAATGGATAAGTCTTTACATAAATTGGCACTGATACTAAAGAATCCACATAATTACAACAGGCAGATAAATGCTTGGATTGAGGAAATTTCATATTATGTTTTGCCTAAAGGTTTCGAAGAGGATAAATCAATTGAGGATAGATTTGTTTCTAGTACAGTGCCGAATAAAACCATCAACAAAGTGAATTTTTTTATTGATATGCCAATGGAATTACATATTTTAGAAACTGTTTGGATGCTTTATGTGGGCAAATTGGCAAGTGATAAAAAGATTATATCAGAAGATTCTTATGGAAATGTCATTGATGAAAAAGTAGTTTTTAATGATTCATATGATTTTGAAAAGTCTGTTAATCATGAAAAAAGAAAAATCTTTAAAATATATTTTTCTCAGTATTGTGAATGGAGAAATAATGCTATTAAAGAAGTTGAAAGAAATAAAAAGGATAAGAATACTTTATTGGTTTCACTTGATATAAAAGGGTTCTTTTATTCTGTTAAATGGAATTTTGATGATTTAGAAAAAATAGTTTCAGATGATAAATTGAAGGAACTTCAAGGATTAACAAATGTAATATATAAAATATTTAGAAAATATACATTTGAGATATCAGAGGTAAAAGAAATAATTCAAAATCCTCAAAAAGATGAGTTTGTATTACCAATAGGGTTGTTTAGTTCAATGCTTCTTGCCAATATCTATCTCTCTCAATTTGATTCAAAAGTGAGAAAAAATTCAAATGTGCTTTACTATGGTAGATATGTTGACGATATGCTAATTCTTATTAACGTCAGCCAATTAAGATTTGATATTACAGACAATGATTTAGAAAGAATTTTAGTGTCGGAGCTTGATTTTTTGACAAAAAAAGATACAAATAAGTATGCTTTAGCTGGCATAGAAAATTTGATTATTCAAAAAAATAAACTTAAAATAATATTTTTTGAAAATGGAAAAAGTAATAGTCTAATCAAGCAACTAAAGAAAACAGAAATTATACCAAGTCAAATGAATATGGTCCCAAGAAATGATATTCAAATTACTGATTTTGAGGAAGCTGCTTATGCAATACATAATTTTACAAGTGATACGAAATTACGCGATTTAGGAAAACTTGAAATAAACAAATTAAAACTATCATTATTTATGTCTGGATTAGCTCTAAATAGCAGAGACCGTTTGACAATAGAATCACCTAGAGAGGAAAAGGTGCAGAGACAATTAGAAAAGGACAAGATAATTGACTTTTTTAAGGGAAGTAATGCTATTGAGTATAATTGCAATTGGATGAATGCAATGTACTTTATATTAATGAGCTCTGGAAAGAGTTTAAAGGAATGGAATCGTTTTGAAGATAATGTTCGTGGATCAATAAAGGAAGTAAAGATCTTAAATCTTGAAGAGGTAAAAAGAAATAGAGTTGCAAGAGTTAAGTCAAAAATGAAGAAAGACTTACAGCATCAATTTGATATTTGTATTTCGACGGTATTAGCATTGAATCCACTCTTCTCCAAAAAGGAAAAACATGAAATATTGGAGTTATGCTACAAAATCAGAAAAGCCAATTTGTTTAATCAATTACTTGTTTCCATTCCGCTAGTCAATTATTTAAATGGTGTTACCAAAGATATTGATTTGTCTAATATAGCGATTGATAAAATGGATTCAAGTTTGCTTACTTTGGAACTTAATCGTAAATTGAAATTATCTCCAAGATTTATAAATTTTGATGAATTATTTCAATTAGATTTTATAAGAAAGTTAACTTTAGAAAATGGATGGAAAACAAATGATAAAGATATAGAACGTATTAGAACTATTTTTCTAGAGGTGAATAACATAAATGCAGATTGGGCAAAACCTCTTGACATTACGATAGATGAAGATCAAACAAGACAACCCTACATTCTTCAAAAAATTCGAATTGGAGGTGCTAGAAGAAAGCTACAGAATATTAGAATTGCGGTTGCAAATATAAAATTGGATATTGATTCATGCTGTATGGGCTTGAATGGAACCGTAGTAGTTCGAAATAGAGCGGACTTTGTCTCTTTTTTAGAAGCGGCATATAATGAAGGAAAAAATACAGTGGACTATCTTGTATTCCCGGAATTTTATTTGCCAATCTCATGGATTCAAGATGTCTTAACATTTACAAGAAAAACAGGAATAACTGTGATTAGTGGATTGCAGTATATTTCCCAAAATGGTAATGCACATAACGTAATAACAGTTTTTTCGCAAATTAAATCAGGCAGATATAATTCTGCAGTTTTATTTGCGAGAGAGAAGAATAATTATGCTCCTCTAGAAAAACTGTTAGTTGAAACAGAATGCTGTACAGTTCTAGATAACAATTTGCCAATTTACATGGTGTATGATGATGGGGGAGTTAAATTTGGAATTTTTTTATGCTATGAGTTTACAGATATATGTGCAAGGGCTTTGCTGAAAAATGAGGTGGACATAATATTTACTCCTGAAAATAATAGTGATACGACATATTTTTCTAATATTATTGAAACAATGTCACGTGATTTGCACGCATTTATGGTTCAAGCCAATACATCGATATACGGAGATTCGCGCATAACGGGTCCGTATGGTAGAAACTATAGAAATATCGTTCAAATTAAAGGTGGGGATAATGACAGTATTATTATTGGAACTATTAATTTGCAAGAAGTAATTGAAGCAAGAAAAAATGAACGAATGGAAATGGCAAAAACAATCCAAGACATAAGATCAATGAGCTTGGCAGAAAAGCGTGCAAAAAAGAATGAGTTAAAAGGAAGCCATGGAAAAAAGATTTCTAAGATTTCGGCAAGGACGTATAATTAAGATTTCTTTTGTAAAAAAGGTATATTAAAAAATATAATCTCTGGTCAACTTGACCAGAAGTTCATATAGGAAAAGATTACGGAGATCACTTTTGGTCCAATGGACCAGAAGTGGTCTTCTTCTATGCCATTTTTTGTGGTAAACATGTCTGTAGCAATATCAGCAGCTCTGCCAGCTTTGGGACAGAAGCATTTCAAATAAAGTGAAATCAAGCTACGCAGACGACATGGGAGTCTGTTTCTACGGCCTAAAAGTATGCAACTTTAGGCGTATCCTGTTATTGTAAATATCCTAGTTCATTTTAAGGAGTTTAATTTTAGCAAGAACTCTGCAGTCTATGATTTTACTGGCTTTTTCATTTCATTTTATCTGAAAAGTGGTCAAAAACCGGTTTTTACAGATTTGTCGATGTTTCAATTGTTCATTCATTCTGAATGAAATGTCGCAGAATCCTTGCAAGCCTTGTATTTACTGGGCTTAAGCACAGTTAAATATGATTTTCAATCATTAGAGCGGCGGACGCAAATTCGTCGCCCTATCTTTATGCATTTCTATAATTTCAAAGACTTTGAAATTCACCGCAGACATCCTGCGTTTTCAAATTATTTTCATAATTTCTGTAATCACGATTTCTAGGCTCCATGTACATAGTGTAAGGACTAGAAAAAATCTACAAGAAGTTTGACTGCCATTTAGTAATACGGATTTTTTCAACCCAAATGTATATCGAAAGGGTAAAAAATTAGCTGTTAATTTAGCAATTAGCATTTTTCAACCCAAATAAATGTTGAAGGAGCAGAAAGTGATTTGAGAATAAGACGCCATTTTCAAAAACCAGCTTTGAAAGCTCCCGGTACTTAAGAAAGGAGAATAGAAAATATGATTTATCAAATGGACACAGAAGATATCTTAAGACTTGTTGCCAAGTATTACAGCGTTCATCAGATTCTTTGGGATGGACCAATTAATACCAGTGATTTGAAGAAACGTTTGATGGAGGAATATCATCTGCCAGAATCTACAGCAAGGTCTTACATCAATGCAATTGCAGATGAGAAAGCAGGTCTTCTTCACATGGATGAAGACATTGTATACACAGAAGAAGCCGAGATAGAGGAGCTTGAGGACAGACTAGAAACGCTATTCGATTGGAATGAATTTGATTCTCGCCGCAAGAAGCATGATGAATGCTTGGCAAATTTAAAACTGGCGGAACTTGAGATTGAGAATCTAAAAGATGACCTCACTAAGGCAGATATCAATTTAAAACGGGCAAAGAAAAAGTATGAGAATGAAATTTCTGATTTAGAAGTTTGTTTAGGTAGACTTCGGAGTGAGCATGAGGACACAAAGATAGAACTGCTGAATACAGAAGAAAATCTGATAAGGGTCAAGGCAGAGTTAAACATGGTGCTTGAAGATTGGAATATCTGGAGATTTATGGGGCATCGAATTGATTTTTACTTTTGCAATTGGCTTAAGAAATTGGCGAAGGAGGACAAGTGATGACATATCAGTAGTTATCTAAGTCTACCAGGCTTACCAATTACTCAGTCCTTCCGAATGACCTCTTTGCTTTAGGATTAAGTTCTACAGCCACAGTGCTTTATTCCAAGCTTCTGGAATTGAAGAGGATATTGCCTATGAACAAGCTTCATCTGATTTACAACTGCTACGTGAGATTATGAAAGTATTACAAAACTATCGATTATCAAATAATCTGACGCAGGAACAATTTGCAGAGAAATCAGGAATCCCTCTTTCTGATATTAAGATGCTAGAATCTGCAACTGGAGACCCGAGACTGGATTTGTTAAAAAGGTTGGCAGATAGCATGGAAATGGAATTAAGAATTATTTTTGCCCCTATAGATATGTGACTGTTTCATTGACATTTTTTTAAAATGATATTAAACTAAAGCTAGGAAAAAAATAAAAAAATACCGAGGTTTAGTGAAATGATTCTTTCATATGCAGATTGCATTACAAAATATGGAAATGCTTATCAATTGAATAAAGCTTTGGAAGATGGCTTGGTATTTAAGTTTGAAGATGGCATTTATTCTGATTCGGAATATGAATCAGAAGTTGCTATTATTTCTAAAAAATATCCTGATGGGATTTTTACAGGAGTGTTTGCTTTTTATGTTCATGGTTTCACTGATTTAATACCAGATAAGTATGCGCTTGCTACGAAGGCAAAAGCTGCGGCTCTTGTAGACAGCAGAGTAGAACAGATATACACAAGAGATGACCTACTTGATATGGGTGTTACTCAGATGGAGGTGGGCGGCACTACGATTTCTATTTACGACAAGGAACGTATGCTTATCGAACTTCTCAGGAATAAGAACAAAATGCAAAAGGATCTGTACAAGGAAATTATTAGTAATTATAGGAGGATAATAGATTCGCTTGAAATTTGGCGTATTCAGGAGTACCTAGATATTTTTCCAAAGTCTAAAATGATAAAGAAAGCATTTGATGAGGAGATATTATAGTGAATATACGTCAAATGATGAAAATGTATACGGATGATGGACTGGCAAGACCACTTGTTTCAGCTAGAGTATGTCAGGATATTATTCTAAAGGTTGTTATTACCATAAAAAGGATGAATAAATATGAAAAAAGACTTAACTACTTCAAAAATTGATAGACAAAATATATTGAATAATGAGCTGGCGGTAAATGAGATTCAGACTCAAACTGGAATTCAAGGCATAGTTTATGATGGAAGAATTAGGTTTACTAAAACCATGGTTGCCACTTATTTTGATGTTGATCAGCGTACGATTGAACGTTATGTGAGTGAGAATTCAGATGAGATAATGTCTAACGGATACGAGATTCTTAAAGGCAAAAAACTTAAGGAATTCATGAATTGTGTTTTGGAACAGGATGTTCCCGACATAAATGTCGGGAACATCAGCAATCGTACTCCACAGATTGCTATATTTGATTTTAAAGCATTTTTAAATATGGCGATGCTTTTGTCTGAAAGTGAGAATGCAAAAGCGCTCCGACAGATAATGCTGGATATTGTGATTGATTTTGTAAATCAGAGAACAGGTGGTTCAACAAAATATATAAATCAACGTGATCAAGATTTTATAAGCGCATTCCTTCAAGAAGAAAATTATAGAAGAGAATTTACAGATGCTTTACGAGACTATGTTGATATGGGAAACAGTAAGTATGCGCTATATACTGATAAGATTTACCAAAGTATATTTAAAGAAAAGGCTCAGGAGTATAAGCAAATTTTGCATCTTTCAAAGAAAGATAGTGCAAGAGATACTATGTACTCAGAAGTTTTGGATTTAGTAGCCTCATATGAGTGTGGTTTAGCATCTATGATTAAGAATCAGTCTGAACAATTAGGACGCAAGTTAAATAACTGGGAAATGGCGGATTTGTTTACTGCATTTGAAACACTTCCTTTGTGGAAGCCTTTGATAATTAGAGCAAGAACTAAAATGGCGAGTCGAGATATGGCACTTAGAGATGCGTTTCATTATCAACTTGAAGAATATATTAAGCCTCTCGACGCTGAGGAATACGAAAAATTCTTGGGTGTTGCTGGTGAAGAATTAGAAAAACTTATGCAGGAAAATAGTGATGTACTTAAACGACTAAAGGAGCGTAGCTAATGGCAGGAATCAATTATATAACTATTGAAGAAGCCAAGGCTATCCATTTGGCAACCATAGAGAATAGTGGTGGCGGAGACTATGGCGAACTAGATACAGGAAAACTAGAAAGTGTATTGTTTCATATTCAAAATGATGATTATTATCCAACTTTTTTAGACAAATTGGAGCATCTTTTCTTTTGCTCATGTAAGTTTCATTGCTTTGCAGATGGTAATAAGAGAATAGCTATTACATTGACGGCTATGTTTTTATTAAAGAATGGATATATGGCAGTTGCAAATACATACTTTAGAGAGATGGAAAATATCAGTTATCATGTTGCCGCAGGGCATATTGATGAAAACTTATTAAAGCGTATATTGGAGGCTATACTCCAAGGAACATATGACATTGATGAAAGTTTAAAATTGGATATTTATAATGCGATTTCTATTGTAGACAAATTTTATTAATGTACTATTTTCACCACTTACTATTCTAAGTGGTGATATTTTTGAAAAAGATGAAATTGGGAGAAGAATTGAATGGTAATACTTAACATACTCGGGAGAATTGATAGGACATGTATTTCGAAAAAACTTGGAATATATATATCAAACTTGCCAGATGGTGGAGAGACGGGATGGAACAATTGGCAAGATGGGATAAAAGAAGATCTTCAACTTTCTTATGAAAAGAACTGGCTTGATGCTGAACAATTAGTAGGCAAATTTGAATCTGGAGACAAAAATCTTTTTGAGGAGCGTTTTAACGAAGCAGCAAGAAGAGTATTAGGAGACTTGAAAACAGAATTACTAAAAGAAAAATACATAGAATACTTATCACAGAATATGATTTGTATTGATATGGACTATAGAGAAAGTAATATTCCGTTTGGAGAACACACATATGCATGTTTTGATTGGGGCTCATGCGAAGAAGAACCAATAGAAAAAATAATGGGCTTGGTATCTTTTGTGTATTCACGAAATATAGGTGACGACTTTAAACTTCCTCACGCTATCTATTGTACAAATCCTTATGGTGAAAATGATTATCATCATATATTTTCTGGAACGCTTGAAATAGATGAGCAAGTTGAAAATTTGAAAGAAGTGGGAAGTATTATAGATAGTTATTTGATTTCGGAAAAAGAGTATTATCAGTTTGAGTACTTGTGTGATGCGCTATACGAGATAGAACAAAATGAAAAATCTGCTTATCATTTTATGAAAGTATACTCATTATGCGCGTTGCTATTGGAAAAAGATGTAGAAAGTGAACTAGATTATAAGCTTCCGGGGCTAATGAGGAAAGATCTTTCTTTAGAAGAAAGAAAAGAACAAGCAGAATTCATGCGAAAAATACGTAATAAGGTGGCACATGGGGATTTCATGGCGGTAAATAAATTGTTGGAACGTTATGCGTGTAAATTTATGGATGGAAGATTTTGGTTTGACTATTCGGAGTATACTCGAGAGTCTTGGGTGTTGCTACATATAAGTTGTGAATTAGAAGCAGTTCTAAAGTTATTGCTTAAGATGCAATTGGAAAGTCCAGAACAACTATTAACTTTAAAGAATATGAAAGCTCCAAAAAGTATGAAGACAATCTCTTATGAGATGTATATGAATAGACTGCTTGAGATACAAAGAGATTGTAACCATGAGCAATATATGTCGGAAGTAATTATGCCGGTATTAAAGGCTTGTTGCATTGATGGAAAGAAGGTTGTCCCTGTATATGACGACAGAGCAACTGGTAGAAAAACTGAAAATGAAACACCATGCAAAAAGAGAATGAAAAAGATATGTGCACATACTGATGATGAGGGGTATATTGTACCTGATTATTTATATGTTGACGAGAAGTATTCGTTTGATAATCCAATAGAGCCATGCTTAATGATTGAAACAAAGAATCCAATAATAGCTAAGGGAAATATGTATCGTAAATTGAAGGATTCTATACCTACTTACTATTCTGAACTGATAGCAGAGATCAAAGCATGTGGACATGTTATATATACAGATGGTATTACATGGATGTTTCTAGAACAAAATGACGGAAAAATATTCGAAAGCTCGAATTACAAAACAGTATGTTTGGTCGAACCTCATGATAAGAAGAATAAGGTATATTCTTTTTCTCAATTAGATACAACAATTAAATGGCAAGAACTTCTAAATACGATTCAGAAATTGTTGACCAGCAAAACAGAAAACAAATGATTATCATAGGCATCACAAGATTGTGGTGTCTTTTTTTATTTAATTTTAGTAATACGAATTTTTTCAACCCAAATGTATTGTGAAGGATAAAAGTTAATAGAAATTTTTATAAATTTCTGTAATCACGATTTTTAGCCTCCAAGTACTTATTAGAAGTTGAAGAAAGGAGCTGTTCCGAGGGCATTTTTGTGGTATACTAACACCATATCACATCCCCTCGGAGGTAATGATTATGGCACCAAAGAGGAGAGATAATAAAGGCTGAATTCTTCAAATGGGAGAATGGCAAGAACCCAATGGACGTTATAGATATATCTATAATGATGCCCTTGGCAAAAGGAAAATTATATATAGTTGGAGACTTACTGAGGCAGATCCGGTACAGGAACATAAGCACAAGGATGTTCCCCTTAGAGAAAAGGAAAAGCAGGTCCAGTCACTATTTATGCAAGGTATTTCAGGCAGTGACTTGACCGTAATTGAGTTAGTAGAGCGTTACATTTCTCTTAAAACAGGAGTTAAGCAAAGTACACTGGCAAATTATAAGACGGTTGTCAATACGCTTAATAAAACAGAGTTTGCGTTTCGTCATGTGGATCAGGTGAAGCTTTCAGATGCGAAGATGTTTCTGATATCACTTCAGAGAAATGGATTAGAATATAGTTCCATTCATAATATCAGAGGTGTAATCAGACCGGCATTTCAGATGGCTGTGGATGATGATATGATTCTCAAGAATCCATTTGACTTTGAGATGGGTTCTGTTCTTATCAATGATAGCAATAAGCGTGAGGCACTATCACCGCAGGATCAGAAACGATTCCTGGAGTTTGTAAAGAATGATAAACATTATTCACGATATTATGATGCCTTTTTTATTTCTGTTTAGCACAGGGCTTCGTATCAGCGAATTCTGTGGGCGTACTGTTAAGGACTTAGATTTTGAAGAGAAAGTTATCAATGTGGATCATCAGCTTCAGCGTTCTCATAACATGAAGTATTACATTGAGTCTACAAAGACAACCAGCGGCACTCGTAAGATTCCTATGACAGAGGAAGTTAAGGAATTGTGTCAAAGAATTGTAGCTGATCGTAATAAGCCAAGGAGAGAAACAATCATTGATGGTTATGGTGGATTTCTTTTCTTTGATAAGGAAGGAAAACCAATGGTGGCACTTCATTGGGAGAAGTACATTCAGCATGCCAGAGACAAGTACAATCGTGAGCATGCATTACAGCTTCCACCGATTACTACGCATATATGTAGACATACCTTTTGCTCTAATATGGCACGTCAGGGAATGAATCCAAAGACAATTCAGTACATCATGGGTCATTCTGATATAGCAGTGACGATGAATGTGTATACGCATCTAGGATTAGATGATGCCAGAGAGGAACATGTTAGATTAAAAGAGGCCAGAAATGTAATGAAACTTAAGAGTGTAATGTAGACTTTCAGGAGATGTATTTTGTAACACAAAAATAACACTTTTGTCCATAAAATTATGGGAAAAAGCATCAATTTTTATCAAAAAATAAATGTTAGTCTGCCAAATGCACTACCTCGCAAAGTTAGTATTTATAGGGCTTTGAGGGCTTTTAGGAGGATATAAAAAGTATGCTAAAAATCTTATTCATCTGCCACGGCAACATCTGCCGTTCCCCAATGTCAGAATTCGTATTAAAAGACATGGTGGAACAGCGTGGCTTGACAGAACAATTTGAAATCGCTTCGGCGGCGACCAGCACAGAGGAAATCTGGAACGGCAAAGGGAATCCAATCTATCCGCCGGCGCAGGCAGAACTAAAAAAGCATGGGATTGGAAAGACCGCATACACCAACTTTGCGGGCAAGCGCGCCAGACAGGTGACAAAAGAAGATTATCATCACTATGACTACCTGCTTTGTGCGGATACCAACAACATCCGTAACACAGAGCGTATCACAGGCGCGGATACCGAAGGAAAAATTCATCTGTTGTTAGATTATGCAGACGAACTTCAAGAGGGTAGTCAGCTTCAGACTAAAAATAAAAGCAGCAATTCAATCAGCCAGACAATCAGCCGCCGCGGCAAATCAATCGCAGACCCGTGGTATTCCGGGGATTTTGCACAGACATGGAATGATGTGGTGGCAGGGTGTACAGGTTTTTTAAATTATCTTAAAAACGTGCATAAGATATAAAAGCAGCATCAGTTTCTGCGCGCCTGCCGGAATTTGGACGGTGTCATATGATATTCGCGCAGGAATAAGCGGTTAAAATAAGATACATTTTCAAAACCGCATTCCAGGGAAATCGCAAGAATGTCATCATCTGATGCACACAGCAGGTGCGCGGCACGGATTAGGCGGTACTCATTTAAGTAAGCAATAAAGGGCTTTCCCATATACAGCTTGAAAAATTTCATGAAATGGGAGCTGCTGAAACCGCAGACTGCCGCAATCTGCTCAATACTGATTTTTTGTGGGTAGTAATTTGCAATATAATCGGTAATCAGACACAGCTTTTCCTTCGTATTTTCTTTAAAATAACCGTTTTTCCGGGAGGAAACAGCACTGTTTTTTTGCTGCGGTAAATCACAAGTTGTAATTTCACGCATTTTATCCGGTGCAAGAATCTCTGATTCCAGAATAAAAAACAACTGATACAGCCAGCCTTTAATGCCGAGATAATACCCGGCAGGATAGGTGGTACGCAAATCGTCAATCCGGTCAAGGCAGATTTGAACAGCGCGGTGCGCTTTCGGAACCCGGTCTATTAAAACCGGAAAATCTTCGGGGAAATTTTGCAGGCGGTGAAAAAAGTTAAAAGACATCGTATCCCCTTCTTTTGGGATTAACATCTGCATATCAAAAATAATATTTTCGTATGAAAATGCTTCCGATTCATACTGCGCAATGGAATGAAGCCTGCCCGGCAGAATAAAGACAATGCTGTCTTTGACAACCGGGTAGGAAATACCATCGACATTGACCATTCCCCTGCCGCTCTTTACATAAATAATTTCCGTTTCACGGTGCCAGTGCAACGGCACACACGGAAAATCCAGCGGAATCGAGCAAGGATAAGTATTATAGGAAAAATCCGTATCATAGTGTTTTTTCGTTTCTTCATAATTTTCATATTCTAATATGTGCATAGCCCCTCCAATCCGCAGATTTACTGCACAAACACCAATTTCATATATTTTGTATATCATGATATGATGTTGGGGTCAAAAGCCTTAACTATGATATCTATGGATTGTTCCGTGCTAAACATGTGCCACTGGCACATAGCACCCGCCTATGAGCAAGCTCATGTGGGTTCAGATATTTTGACCCTGGTAGCATGATATAAAAGTATGATAGTATTGTATTATTTTAAGCGGTAATTATGCAAGATAAAAAATCTTAGAAATATATAATAATAATCAGAATCATCGAAAAATAATCAGAAATAAAAATAGGAGTGGAGAGAAGTATGAGCATAGCAGAAATTTGTAACAAAATGTATGGAAAGACCATCAGAGAGTGCAGTAACGAACAGGTCTATACGGCACTGCTGGCACTGGTAAAGAAAGTCACGGAAGAAAGAAAAGAAGCGCAGGAGCGGCAGGAAAAAGAAAACGGCAAGAAAGTGTATTACATTTCCGCAGAATTTCTGATTGGAAAGCTGCTGTCAAACAACCTGATTAATCTGGGGCTGTATGAGCAGGTTTCGCAGGAATTAGAGGAAAACGGAAAGAACATTGCACAAATCGAAGAAGTGGAGCCGGAACCGTCACTTGGAAACGGCGGACTGGGACGGCTGGCAGCGTGCTTTTTGGATTCCATTGCCACATTAAACTTAAACGGGGACGGCATTGGCATCAACTATCATCTGGGACTGTTCCGTCAGGTGTTTGCACAGAATAAGCAGACAGAACAGCCGGATTACTGGATTCAAAAGGAAAGCTGGCTGACAAAGACGGAGGTGCAGTACCCGGTACAGTTTGGCAAATTGTCCGTGATGTCGAGAATGTATGACATTGATGTGACAGGTTACGAGGGCAGGGTCAACAAACTGCATTTATTTGATATCGACACGGTTGATGAAAAAATACCGATGCACGACGGCATTGATTTTGATAAAAATGCGATTGAGAAGAATCTCACGCTCTTTTTGTACCCGGACGACAGCGACAGAGCCGGACAGTTATTGCGCATTTACCAGCAGTATTTTATGGTAAGCAATGCCGCACAGCTGATTCTTTCAGAATGCCGCAGGAAATGTGAAAAAGCGGGAAAGACGTTAAAGAATCTGAATGAATTTGCGGTGATTCAGATTAATGATACGCACCCGACAATGGTTATTCCTGAATTAATCCGCATTTTAACAACGCAGAAAGACATTGACGGCAGTGTGATGACGATGCAGGAGGCAGCAGAGGTGGTGACAAAGACGTGTGCATACACAAATCACACGATTCTTGCAGAAGCACTCGAAACATGGCCGCTGGACTATCTTGAGGAGGTTGTGCCGCAGTTAGTTCCGATTATCCGTTATCTTGATGAAAATGTACGCGCCCGTTATACGGATTCTTCCGTTTACATTATTGACGAAAACGACCGCGTGCATATGGCACATATTGATATTCATTATGGTTTCAGTGTAAATGGGGTGGCAAAGCTGCATACGGAGATTTTGATGCAGGAAGAACTGAAATCTTTTTACCGTATTTATCCTGAAAAATTTAACAATAAAACCAACGGCATTACGTTCAGAAGGTGGTTACTGCACTGCAATCAGGCACTGGCCGCCTATATTGAAGAACTGATTGGTGCAGATTTTAAAAAGGAAGCAGGGGAACTTTCACAGCTTATAAAATATGCAGATGATGAAAATGTGATTGCGCGCATGCTTGAAATTAAGGCGGAAAATAAGAAACGTCTTGCTGCATATATGCAGGAAAAATGCGGTGTAAAAATCAATCCGCAGTCGGTCTTTGACATTCAGGTAAAGCGCCTGCATGAGTATAAGCGCCAGCAGATGAACGCACTGTATGTCATTTACAAATATTTTGAGATTAAGGCCGGAAATATTCCGGATACTCCGGTTACGGTTATTTTCGGTGCGAAGGCGGCAAAAGCATATACGATTGCAAAAGATATTATTCACTTAATTTTGTGCCTGGGTGAATTGATTGCAAATGACCCGGATGTCAGTCCGTATTTAAAAGTTGTCATGGTGGAAAATTATAATGTGACGATGGCGGAAAAGCTGATTCCGGCGTGCGACATTTCAGAGCAGATTTCACTGGCTTCCAAGGAAGCTTCCGGAACGGGCAATATGAAATTTATGTTAAACGGTGCACTGACACTCGGAACATTTGACGGTGCAAATGTCGAGATTGCACAGCTTGTCGGCAAAGACAATATCTATACCTTTGGTGCATCCAGTGACGAAGTCATTGCGCATTACAAAAATGCCGATTACTGTGCAAAGGACCTTTATGAAAAGGATGAAATGATAAAAAAATGCGTTGATTTTATCATTTCAGATGAGTTAAAGCAGTATGGTGATGAAGAAAACTTAGCCCGTCTGCACCATGAAATCATCAGCAAAGACTGGTTCATGACACTGTTGGATTTCAAGGAATATATAAAGGTAAAAGAACAGGCGCTTGCAGACTACAAAGACAGAGCCGCATGGGGCAGAAAAATGCTGATAAACACCGCTATGGCAGGCTTCTTCTCCTCCGACCGCACCATCCGCCAGTACAACACCGATATCTGGAAACTGTAAGCCGGGCAAAAAGTAAACAGGCGGCAAAAAACACAAAACCTTTCCGTCCCCGCCAAGGCGAAATCACCCATAATCTTTCCGCCCGCCCCCCTCCAAGGGCAAAAAACAACCCGTATTTTCCGTCAAACAGCGTGTGGAAAATACGGGTTGTTTTTTTGCCTCTCACAGCGTGTGTAAAGTGAGGGTGTTTTTTTGCCTCCCACAGCGTGTGGAAAGTGAACGTATTTTTTTGCCTCCTACAGCATCACTCCGGAATTTTCCTTACTCCGTTCCATATAGTGATTGAGCTGTTCAAACGGCTTGCGAAGGACAAGACCGATGAGAATGGCAATGATAATATAGATAAAGAGTCTGCCGATACATTCCCAGTAATAATTGCCGTACATGCCGCCAATCGTTTCGCGCAGGGCATCCATGGCATATGGGAACGGCAGGTAGCGGTAAATCATCCGGTAAACCTTTGGCAGGACGTCAATCGGGAACGTACCGCCGCTTCCGGCAACCTGGACTACCATGAAAATAATTGCAAGGGCTTCACCGATATTGCCAAAGGCAACCGTCAGTGCATACATAAAAATCGTAAAGACCAGGCTGGTGACAGAACATGCAAACCAGTATAAAACCGGGTGCGGACACTGAATCTGGATATAAAACAGATTTCCGAGTACAATCAGAAGTGTCTGCAACTGCCCGATACAGTAAAATGTCAGGTATCGTCCAAAAAATTTCTGATACGGCTTTACACCGGCCGGCAGGTGTTTGGATTTTTTCACCTGTGTATGAATGATAGCCACCATAATCAGACCGCCGACCCAGATGGAAAGGACCGTGTAAAACGGTGAAACGGCAGAACCATAAGCTGAAATTTCATAAATCTTTTTGGTCGTAATTTCTACCGGTGAGGCAATAAAGTCTGCCAGTGTCTGCGGGTCACTGCCTAAAATCTCATTCACAAAATCATATTCCGGGTCGGAAGCGATTTTATTGAGTAATTCAATAGAATCGGAAAGCTTAGTCATCAGTGTATTTAAAGTCTGCTGTGTCAGTGTCAGATTTTCCTGTCCCTGTGTAATCGCATCCGTAAAGGTGTTCATGTCGCCGTCCATATCCTGATATAAAGAAGAAATGGAAGACATTACACTGCGGATAGAGGATACATTTTCCGAAAGTGAAGCGGAAACCTCTGACAGGGAAGAAACTGAATTGGCATCCAGAAGCTTTTGCAGGGCGGCAAGTTCTCCTGCCTGAGTATCCAGTGTTTCCGGTAAATCCGATGAAGAACTGCGCGCAAGAGAGGAAACATCGGAAGAAATCTGTGTAATGGAAATCAGGGAATCTAACATCACATTGTATGTCTGCAATTCATTGTAGGCATCGGTCAGTTTACCGGATATGACATCAATGAGTGAATTCCCTGTGGTATCATCCAGTGTCAGACTGTCAAAATCCACGGTGATAGCAGCGGAGCTGGCGCTTACAAGACTTTTTGTTAAAGTGTTCACAAAGGTGGAATTAGTCTGTGACTGAACTGCTTTTTTTGCCTTATCCGTAATTTTCGGCGCAATGGCATTTTTCTTCTGATTACAGTAATACTGAATCTGCGGATGTTCTAGGGAATCCGAGAGAAAACTTACCATATCGCTTGTAAAGTCAGACGGTAGAACCAGTGCGGCATAGTAGTCGCCGCTGTACACGCCGTCAATGGCTTCCTGCGTGGAATCCGTAAAGACCCAGCCGATGGTTGTATTGGCTTTTAAATTAGAAATAATCTGGTCGCCGATATTTACAGTCACACCGTCAATAGTTACACCCGGATCATCAGACGCCACAGCAACCTTGATGCGGGAAGTGGAATCTGTTCCGTATGGGTCCCAGTTTGACAGAGTGTTAAACCACGCATACAGGGATGGAATGACGGTAAGACCAATCAGTACAACAATGGCGACCACATTGGTACTGATACGTTTGAGGTCCTGTATAAAAACAAGAAAAATATTTTTCATAGTTTAATCTCCTTTGCAGCAGTGATAATAGACTGTAAGTTGTTATTGAGACGGGATGGTAAATCCTGTACAAGGTAGTCGTGTCCCTCTTTCAAATCCAGTCCGAGCTGTTTTAATTTTTTTTGCATCTGGTCATCAATGTAAGCGACCGTTACCAGATATGCAGAAATTAAAAAGAGTGAAATTACCCATAATAAAAGATACACAACCTTTGAACTCTCCATATGCAGCAGCAAAATAAGGAAAATCATCGGGATAATGGCAATACACCAGAGTCCCGCCTTAATACGCTTTTGATTGCGTTCATGCAGTGTATGGCTGAATTCCTGAATCTGCATTAAAGTCGCGTTAAAATCTTCATCACGTCCGTTCTTAGACGAAGACACGTCCGTAAAATCCGTATCCGGTGAACCGGAATCGGACAGGCTTCTGGCAGAAGTCCGTGCTATGGGTGTTGCCAGAAGGTCATCTGCCACAGGGCTGTTTTTTAAAGTCATAGTTCTACCTCACTAACAAATATGTATTGATTACATCATTTTGGTTTCTTTCATCTTTTCCTCAAAGAAATGATTGAGCGGAATGAAAGGTTTGCGGATTACCAGTCCGAGTAAAAGGGAAGCTGCGGCAAAAATCAGCAGTTTTCCCATATAAATAAAGTAGTTCATTTCATACATGCCGCTGATGGCTTCGCGCATGGCGTTAATCGCATACGGGAATGGGAAGTACAGGTATACGTTCTGGAAAAACTGCGGCAGCAGTTCAATCGGGAATGTACCGCTCGAACCGGCAATCTGGATAACAACCATAACAACGGCAATGGTCTTTCCGACATCGCCAAAGGAAAGTGTCAGCGTGTAAATCAGCAGGACAAATACAAAGCTTGCGACAGAAGCCGTCAAAATGAGCAGTCCCGGATGTTCACAGGAAACCTTTAATAAATATAAATCGCCGAGTACAATAATCAGGCTCTGAATCTGTCCCATCACAAAGAATAAAAGGAATCTGCCCAGATACAGTTCGTGCGGTTTTGCCATCAGTTCCATCTTCGGATTATTGTCAACGTGTACTTTCATCAGTGCCACGAGTACGATACCGCCGACCCACAGCGCCAGTGCTGTGTAAAACGGTGTAACTGCCGTACCGTAGTTGACTGCCGGGTAGACATCAATCTGTTCAACTTCCACAGGTGTTGCAATAAATTCGGCATAGGAGGCCGCATCGGCATGTAATAACTGTGAAAGCGTCTGATAAGCCGAAGAATCCGTAATATTATTTAAGGAAGTCAAAATCAGCTGGATTTTATCGGACATGCCCGAAATAATCGTTCCGGTATCGCCAAGGGTCTGGTTTGCCGTCAGGGCGATTTTGCTGGTTCCGAGTAAAATCTGTTCTAAGCTGTTTAGCTGGCTGCCTGAATTTTCAAGTGATTTATAGGCAGAATCCGCAGCTGCGTTCACGGTGATTTTTAATGAACTTAAACCGGATGAAGCAATGGTGTGATACTTCTGCTGGGTCTGTGTCATTTTATTAAGGCAGGAGGATAACAGGGTATGCAGCACCTCTGCCTTTGCAGCGGCGATTTCAGGTGTTTCCTTTACAATCGAAGAAGTCTGGTCAATCAGATTCTTTGCAAGGTCCTGTAAAGTAGAAATTGCTTCAAGTTGTCCGCGGATCTGTGCAATAATGTTATGGTCAATATATTCCAGATCATCTAATTTGTTTAAAAGGTCATCCAGTTTATGATTCTGCTCAAGCAGGGAGTTTAAGCCGTCTAATGCGGCAGAAAGTGCATCGGATGCCCCTTGTGTATCGCTTGTGATTTTATTCTGTGCCGTGTCTAACTGCTTTTGCACCTGCTCAGAAATGGTTTCCATGGCGGCAAGTGTTGTGTCAAGCTGGTCGGTCATGTTATCGACAGAGCGGGACAGTGCAGACTGTGTCAGCTTTGTTGTATCTTTTGAATTTTCTAAAATATCCTGTAATTCCGGAATTAATGCACTCATGGATTCCAGATTTTCCGATAAAGAAGCATTGCCGTTCTGGAAGGTGGCAATGGTATCGGCATAACCGGACAGATTATCCTGAATGGTCTTCATATCGTCAATAAGTTTGCCGGAAATGGAAGAATCCTTTTGGGTAATACTTTCAAGACCGCTTAATGCCGTCTGTGCGGCAACGTTAATAAATTCTGTGTTAATCGTCTGCTGCAGTGTAGAACTTGCCGTATCGGTAATCTTTGTGGCAACGGCATTTTTCTTTGAATTTTCGTAATAAGTCACGCTTGGGTGATTCATGCCGTTGTCTAAAAAGTCAAACAGGCTGCGGCTGAAATCGTCCCCGATAATAATAGCCGCATAATAACTGCCGTCATAGACGCCTTTTAAAGCAGCATCTGTATCCTCCGGGAAAACCCAGCCGACACCGGTATTGTCATGCAGCTGTTCCACAACCTGATTTCCCATATTGACAGGGTCGCTTCCCTTTGAAGAAAATCCACTGTCTTCAGATACGACAGCAACCTTTAAGGAAGATGTGTTGGCATACGGGTCCCAGTTGGAATAAATGTTAAACCATGCATACAGGGACGGAATAATACACAATCCGCCCGCAATCACCAAAGCGAATAAATTGCGGCTAAGACCGGTAACGTCTTTGCGGAATATATGTAAGATATGTTTCATAAAGACCTCATTTCTGTGCCTGATATACAGCACACTGTTATCATCAGAAAGCGAGCAAAGGCACTTTCATAGCGACATTATAGTATATTGGCAGTTCAAAAGCCAGTTATTTTTTACATTAAATGGAAGGTGTGGTATACTGGCTATATAGTAAATGGACAGAATGGGGAATGGTATGTATACAATTTTAATAGTGGATGATGAAAAGATTGAACGTAACGGAATCAAATTTCTGTTAAAGAAGCAGGCAGAGCCGTTTGAAATCTATGAAGCACCAAACGGCAAAGCAGCACTCGAGCAGCTTTGTTCAATGCGCAATCAGGGGAAAAAGATAGATATATTGCTGACCGATGTAAAAATGCCGTTTATGGACGGCATAGAACTTATTGGAGCAGCCAAAGAAGAGGGGTTTACATTAAAAACCATTATATTCAGCGGGTATAATGAATTTGAGTATGCCAAGCTGGCAGTGCGTCTTGGCGTATCGGACTACATTTTAAAGCCGGTCAATCCACAGGAATTTGCACAGACCATAGAGAAGGTTACAGGGGAACTGCAAAAGCAGTATGTTGAAAATGAACAACGTCTGCAGCAGAGCAGCTATATGCGGGAATATCTTTTATATACCTTATTTAATGGGGGCGGTGCAGAACAGGTGCATACATTGGCAGGAAATCTTGCGGGAGAAAATTTCTGGAATCACTTTCACCGGATTGTATTTCTTGAATTTGACCGTGAATTTTTTGGGAAAAAAGCGCTTGATTTTCAGGCGGAGATACTTGAAGAAAATATGGGTGAAGAATATCAGTATTTAAACTTAAACCCGCAGCAGGCAGTGCTTTTATTAAATGCCAGTCCGCATTACATGACCCTGCAGCAGACAGCACAAAAGCTGCATGATGCCGTTTTCAAAAAATACGGCGAACACTGTCATTTTGCAATTTCAGGCGAAATTGACGATTATGAAAAAATACCGCAGACAATGGATATGCTTGAAGCCCTGATGGAAAATAAGTTTTACCGTCCCGATGTGTATGTGTATTCTGAGGATATCAGTGAGGAAACGCCGGTGCTGGTGCAGATTGATGACGACACGCTCATGAAACAGATGAAACAGGATATCAAGATGAAAGATATCCGGGCGCTCCGGGAGCATTTTGACAGAATGTGTGCCAAGTACCGCAAAAAATCATATTTTTCACAGATTTATATTAAATTTATTTTTTCTAATCTGTTAAAAGATTTCTATCAGAATCTGCCTGAGACGCGGGAAGAGGAATTTAATAAGGAAATTGATACATTATATAAGTCCGGGGATTTTAACTGTATTGTGTCGATTGTCAACAGCCATATTGATAAGCTGGAAGCGGCATTTGCAAAAAATCCGCAGACACAGCATAAAGAAATTGAAACAGTCAAAAAGTATATTTATACGCATTTCGGGGATGAACTGGGCGTAGAACAGCTTGCAGACATGGTGTATCTGGCACCGAGTTATTTAAGTACGGTTTTTAAAAAAGAAACCGGACAGAATTTAAGTAAATTTATCAAGCAGTACCGCATGGAAAAGGCAAAGGATATGCTTGAAAATACAAATATGAAAATTGTAAATATCAGCGAAGCGTGCGGTTATCAGAATGTTTCGTACTTCTGCCAGAGTTTCCGCGAGTGCTACGGGGTGAGTCCTCAGAAATTCAGAAATGGAATTTAAGATGAATATAAAAAATATGAAGTTGAAATACAGGCTGGCAGGGATTTACCTGCTCACGGCAGTACTGCCGGTTATTGTGCTGTTTACATTTTCCTACGGGCAGATGAAGCATATTTTAATTGAGCGCGATACGAAAAGTATACAGAATTTTGTCAATCAGGCGGGAGCGGGCATTGATACCAAGTTAGAGGTGTATAACAACCTGTCCAATTACATCACCTTTAATGAAACGATTTCGCGGGTTGTCAGCTACGACTATAAAAGCGATTATGAAATGTACGACCAGCTTGTGCTGTTGTTTGACCCGATGCTATCGTCGCTTAAATATTTCCACGAAGACGTGAAACAGGTGACGATTTACGCAGAAGGCACGGTAAAGCACGATACCACACTTGCCCCACTGTCTGAAATTGAAGCTGCACCGTGGTTTGATACGTCAAAGGAACATACAACGATTCAGTGGTTTGCGGACAGCTCGGCGCACACGCTGTCATCGGCACGAAAAATGTCACTGCTCTATCAGAAGAATAAACTCGGCATTTTATACATTTCAGTGGATTATGATAAGGTGTTTGAAGCACTTGAAGAAAATACGCAGAAAAACTACGGGATTTATATTGTCGATTCTGCGGGCAGCGAGGTGTATGAATTCCACAGCTTTACCGGTGAAAATGTGGATAAGGCGTTAAATTTTGCAGACTTTTGTGGAATACGGGACGGCAGCGGCGATTACACGGTTATCAGTACACCGCTTGCGACGACGGACTGGACGATTTATATGTATGAACCGACAGAATTGATTATCCAGTCGGCAAAGCCGATGATGCGCATGATTTTTGTGGCAGTGACGGTGATTATAGCCGGTGCAGTGCTTGCACTGATATCGACCTCACGCTTTTTAATAGAGAGAATTGAGCTGTTACAGCACAATATGCAGAAGGTGGAGCAGGGCGATTTCACAGTACGTGTCCACAGTGACAGCAACGATGAAATCGGTGCATTAATTAACGGCTTTGATCATATGGTCAGCCGCATCAGCACCTTAATTACTGAGGTTTATGAGGGCAGAATCCATCAGAAGGAATATGAAATGCGGGCACTCCGGGCGCAGATAAATCCACATTTTTTATACAATTCGCTGTCCCTGATTAACTGGAAAGCCATTGAGAGCGGGCAGGAGGACATCAGCCGGATTACACTTGAACTTTCCAATTATTACAGAACTTCATTAAATAAAGGAAGAAACACATTGACATTAGAGCAGGAATTAAGCAATGTACGCTCCTATCTGCAAATCCAGCAGCTTATGCATGACGGGGATTTTGATGTGGAAATAGATGTGGCAGCGGAAATTTTACAGTACGAATCCCTGAATCTGATTTTACAGCCGCTGGTTGAAAATGCGATTGATCACGGAATTGACTTAAAAACAGAGGGCAGAGGGCGGATTACAATCCGCGGCTGGCAGGAGCCTGCACAAAAGCCGCTCACACACCGGACAGATATGGAATCTGACACACAATCCGAAACGAAATCCGGTACAGAATCCCGCCGAGAACCAGATGTGGAATCCGGCACAGATTATCTGGTAGTATTGACGGTATCGGATAACGGTGTCGGCATGGATAAGCAGACGGCGGCAGATTTTTTAACGGTGCAGTCCGGCGGATATGGTGCAAGAAATGTCAACGAGCGGTTAAAGCTGTATTACGGGGATCAGTATCCGTTAAAGGTGGACAGTAAACAGGGCGAAGGTACAACGATTACAATTACATTTCCGGCACGTGTCTATACCACACAGAAACAGGCTTAAAACGGCGGTAGACGGGCATTTTATAAAATGATTTTACAACTGTCTTGTCACCTGTAAAGAAACGTGATATAATTACCAACAAAAATTTAGCACTTATACAGGAAAATGAGGTAAATGATGAACGCGGTAACAGAGGAAATTAAGCAACTGAAAAAAGAGAAAAATGCAGTCATTCTTGCACATTACTATGTGGAAGATGCCGTGCAGGAAATTGCAGATTACATCGGAGACTCGTACTACTTAAGCCGTCTTGCAACGGAAACAACAGCAGATGTCGTTGTTTTCTGCGGTGTGGGATTTATGGGTGAGAGCGCAAAGGTATTAAATCCGGGGAAAAAGGTTTTAATGCCGGATATGAGTGCGGACTGTCCGATGGCACATATGGCAGATATCGCAGGAATTGAAAAGCTTCGTGCAGAGTATGAAGATTTAGCGGTTGTCTGTTATATCAACTCCACGGCAGAGTTAAAAGCACACGCGGATGTATGTGTGACTTCCTCAAATGCGTTAAAGATTGTAAAGGCACTCCCGAATAAACACATCTTATTTATTCCGGATGACAATCTCGGACATTTTATTGCAGAGCAGGTGCCTGAAAAAGAATTTTTATACCAGAACGGACACTGTCCGGTTCATAAGGCAATTGCACCGGAAGCTGTCAAAAAGGCAAAACAGGAGCATCCGCAGGCGCTTGTGCTTGCACACCCGGAATGTCTTCCGGAAGTGTCGGCACTGGCAGATTATGTAGGCAGTACCTCGGGTATTATTGATTATGCAACAAAAAGCGATGCAGAGGAATTTGTGATTTGTACGGAAACAGGTGTATTTTACGAGTTAAAAAAGAAAAATCCTGGGAAAAAGTTTTATCCGGCATCGGCTCATCAGATCTGCCCGGATATGAAAAAGATTACATTAGAGAAAGTACGGAATGTCTTAAAAAATGAGAGCAATGCCGTAACGGTGGAAAAAGAGTTAAGTGAAAAGTCAGGCCGTCCGCTTGAGAGAATGTTAGAGCTTGCAAAATAGCCGGAAAGAATGTGTCAAGATGAATGAGAATAAGGTAAAGTTACATATTAATACGGACATTGTGATTGTAGGAACGGGAGTCGGCGGCTTGTTTACCGCACTGAATCTGCCACGCGATAAGCAGATTGTGATGATTACAAAGGCGGATTTGGAAAGCAGTGATTCGTTTCTTGCACAGGGTGGAATTTGTGTATTAAAAAATGAAGATGATTACGACAGTTATTTTGAAGATACTATGCGTGCAGGACATTATGAAAACAGAAAAGAGTCTGTGGATATCATGATTCGTTCTTCACGTGAGATTATTGATGATTTAATCGGATACGGTGTGGATTTTGAGCGGGATGATAACGGACACTTGCGTTTTACAAGAGAAGGTGCCCATTCCACACCGAGAATCCTCTTCCATGAAGATATTACGGGAAAAGAGATTACAAGCAAGCTGCTTGCACAGGTGAAAAAGCTGTCCAATGTTACAATCCTTGAAAATACGGAAATGGTAGATATTGTGGAACAGGACAATGTATGCTACGGTATTGTATGCCGTGTATCAAAGGAAGCGATGCCGCATCTGATTACAATTTCGGCAAAGGATACCATATGGGCATGCGGCGGTATCGGCGGTTTATACACACATTCCACGAATTTTCCGCATCTGACGGGCGATGCACTGGCACTGTCCCTGCGCCATCATATCGAACTGGAAAATATTGATTATATCCAGATTCATCCGACAACACTGTATTCCGAAAAGCCGGGAAGAAGGTTTTTAATATCCGAATCAGTGCGTGGGGAAGGCGCTGTTTTGTTAAATAGGAAAGGTGAGCGGTTTGTTGATGAACTGCTTCCAAGAGATGTGGTTGCACGGGCAATTTATGAGCAGATGGAAAAAGACGATATGCCGTATGTGCATCTGTCACTTGAAAATATAGATAAAAAGACGATTATGGAACATTTTCCGAATATTTATCAGCATTGTCTGGAAGAAGGCTATGACATTACAAAGGAAAGTATTCCGGTTGTACCGGCACAGCACTATTTTATGGGCGGTGTCCACGTAGACTGCAACAGCAAAACGTCTATGGAACAGTTATATGCAGTCGGTGAAGCAAGCTGTAATGGTGTGCATGGCGCAAACCGTCTGGCAAGCAATTCCCTGCTTGAAAGTCTGGTCTTTGCGAAACGTGCGGCAAAGCATATTACAGATGGATTTGATATGGCAGAGAGTTGTCCGGAGCTCGTGGAAGCGGCAGCACTCCAAAAGTACAGCGGCTATGATGAATTGAAAAAACAGTACAAGACAGAAATTTTTGAAGAAATTGAAAGGGAGAAAAAGTTACATGAACAGTATATCAATGAAGTTAAATGCAGATAAATTAATTATGCAGGCACTGGAAGAAGATATCACAAGCGAGGATGTTACGACCAATGCCGTAATGCGCCATCCGCAGCAGGGAGAGGTACAGCTTTTGTGCAAGCAGGACGGTGTAATTGCAGGCTTGGATGTATTTAAAAGAGTGTTTGAGCTTTTAGATGAAACAACACAAGTCGTATTTTACGTAAAGGACGGAGATGCTGTAAAAAAAGGTGATCTGCTTGCAGTCGTAAAGGGTGATATCCGTGTCCTGCTTTCAGGAGAACGCACTGCCTTAAATTACTTACAGAGAATGAGCGGTATCGCAACGTATACCCGCTCGATAGCCGATTTGTTAAAGGGCAGTAAAACAAAGCTGCTTGATACAAGAAAGACAACACCGAACAACCGCATTTTTGAAAAATATGCCGTAAAGGTCGGCGGCGGCTATAATCACCGTTACAACTTATCCGATGGTGTCTTATTAAAGGATAACCACATCGGAGCTGCAGGCGGTGTTAAAGAGGCTGTAACGATGGCAAAGGAATATGCATCGTTTGTCAGAAAGATTGAAGTGGAAGTCGAAAATCTGGATATGGTACGCGAAGCGGTAGAAGCGGGCGCAGATATTATCATGCTGGATAATATGACACCGGAAATGATGAAAGAAGCAGTCCGTATTATTGACGGCAGGGCAGAAACAGAGTGTTCCGGCAACGTTACGTTAGAAAACGTGGCACGTCTGACAGATATTGGCGTGGATTATATTTCAAGCGGTGCGCTGACTCATTCCGCTCCGATTTTGGACGTTTCTTTAAAAAATTTACACGTAGTATAAAAAAACTTTCCTAAATAAAGAAAAAAAGTAAAAAAATAGCTTTATTGCTTTAATTGGATAAATAATCTGCTTTTCTTTTTTATAATAGTGTGTTAACATAATAACACACTAAATTTTTGGAGGTTTCTAATGAAGAAAGACGAATTTAAGCCGTATATTCCGGCTGACAAAATTACGCCTGAGTTTACAGTGACATCTGTGATCATGGGTGTCCTTCTGGCAATTATTTTCGGCGCAGCCAACGCGTACCTTGGTCTGCGTGTCGGAATGACTGTATCTGCTTCTATTCCGGCAGCAGTTATTTCCATGGGCGTTATCCGCGTCATTATGAAAAAGGATTCAATCCTTGAAAGTAACATGGTACAGACAATCGGTTCTGCCGGTGAATCCCTGGCAGCGGGAGCAATCTTTACACTTCCTGTATTGTTTTTATGGTCAAAGGAAGGTATTACAGAGGCTCCAAGCCTGATTACCATTTCATTAATCGCATTATTCGGCGGTATCTTAGGTGTGTTATTCATGGTGCCGTTAAGAAATGCACTGATTGTAAAAGAACATGGTGTGCTTCCGTATCCGGAAGGTACAGCCTGTGCGGAAGTTCTTTTAGCCGGTGAAGAAGGCGGCGCAAGTGCGAAGTCTGTATTTGCAGGTATGGGACTTGCTGCTTTATTTAAGTTTGTAGTGGATGGACTCAAAGTGATTCCAAGCGTTATTACAGCACCACTCAAGGCATTTAAGACAGAGCTTTCAGCAGAAGTATATCCGGCACTGCTTGGTGTAGGTTATATCTGTGGACCAAAGATCGCTTCTTATATGTTTGCCGGCGGTTTAATCGGATGGTTTGTACTCATTCCGGCAATCATTACATTTGGTGGTTCCACAATCCTTTATCCGGGAACAAAGACGATTGCTGATATGTATGCTGCAGGCGGTGCTTCCGCAATCTGGAGCAGTTATATCCGATACATCGGTGCAGGTGCCGTAGCTGCAGGTGGTATCATCAGTTTAATTAAATCCCTTCCGTTAATTGTAAGAACATTTGCAGATGCAATCAAGGGCATGAAGGGGGCAGGAAACAGCAACAGCACTGTTCGTACAGAAGCAGACCTTGATATGCGTGTAATCGGTATCGGTGTATTAATCATGATTATTGCAATCTGGCTGTTACCGGAAATTCCGGTATCTCCGCTCGGAGCAGTTCTTATTGCATTATTCGGTTTCTTCTTTGCGACGGTTTCATCCAGAATGGTTGGTATCGTCGGAAGCAGTAACAATCCGGTATCCGGCATGGCAATTGCAACCCTGTTATTTTCTACACTCTGCTTAAAGGTGACAGGAGATACAGGTGTACACGGCATGAAGGGTGCTATTGCAATCGGTTCTGTTATTTGTATCATCGCAGCAATGGCCGGTGATACTTCACAGGATTTAAAGACAGGTTATATCCTTGGTGCTACACCAAAGAAACAGCAGATTGGTGAATTAATCGGTGCAGTTGTTTCAGCAGTTACTATCGGGGGCGTTCTTGTATTATTGGATTCTGCATGGGGATTTGGTACAACAGAGCTTGCAGCACCACAGGCAACTTTAATGAAGATGATTATTGAAGGTGTTATGCAAGGAAATCTTCCTTGGGCGCTGGTATTCATCGGTGTATTTATTGCAATCGTTGTTGAAATTCTTGGAATTTCCGTACTTCCTGTAGCAATCGGTTTATATCTGCCACTGGAATTAAGCGCAACAATTATGATTGGTGGTGTTATCCGCTGGTTCGTTGACAAGAAGAAGGCTGATAAGGAAGAAAATAAAGATGCAAACAGTGGAATCTTATTCTGCTCTGGTATGATTGCCGGTGAGGGTCTTGTAGGTATCCTTCTTGCAATCCTCGCAGTTGTCAACGTAGCCGGTAAGATTGATTTATCAGGCAGCTTTACAACAGGAATTGTTGGTGGCGTTGTATTAATGGTTGTTATGATTCTGTGCATCCTGAAGTTCTCACTTTGGAGTAAGAATGGCAAAGAAAACAAGTAAAAAAGATTTAAGAAATTATCTGGATTTTATACCGGTGCATCATGAGCAGTATTCCTATACGGTGTCAGATAATGGTGCAGTTACGGTTTACGTGGAAAATAAAGGCGTATTTAACAAAATTGCCCAGGTGGTTTTTAAAAAGCCGCGGATTTCCCAGATTCATCTGGATGAAATGGGGAATTTTATCTGGCCGTTAATGGACGGAAAGAATACGGTATACGATATTGCAGAACAGGTGAAAGCGCATTTTGGCGAAAAAGCAGAACCGCTTTACAACCGGTTGGTGCAGTATATGAGAAATCTGGAAAGCTACGGATTTATCCGTTTTAAAGAGTAATAGAAAGCGGCAGGCACATGGAATAGGGTGCCTGTCTTTTTTTATAAACGTCAATAAAAATCAACATGAATCTAAAATATCTGATATTTTAAAAAATTCCAACACCTAATATAATAAAACTATCAAAAATGTTTCTGCTGTTTTAAAGGAAAACAGCAGGGGAATGGAGGGTTTTATGAAAAAAAGAAGAATGACAGCCGCATTTTTAGCAGCGGCACTTGGGGTAACAGCATTGACAGGCTGTGGAGGCACAGGCGGCAGTACCGATACGGGGAAAAGCACAGAGGCTGAAAAAATCAGTACAACGATTACCGTATGGGGCTGCGCAGAAGATCAGGCAGACGAGAATGGCAAATGGCTTCAGACGATGTGTGAAAAATTCAACACAGAACATCCGGAATGGGATCTTACATTTGAATACGGTGTCTGCTCCGAACAGGATGCCGGAAAGACCGTTCCGCAGGATCCGAGTAATTCAGCCGACGTATATTTCTTTGCAAATGACCAGTTACAGACATTAATTGATGCGAAGGCAATAGCAAAGCTTGGCGGTGAAACGGCAGATTACGTAAAGAGTACAAACTCACAGGCAATTGTAGATTCCGTTACGGTAGACGGAGCAGTTTACGGTGTACCATTTACAACCAACACCTGGTTTATGTATTACGATAAGAGCAAATTTACAGACAGCGACGTGAAGAGTCTGGATACAATGCTTGCAAAGGACAAGGTTGCATTTAATATCACAGAAGGCTGGTATATGTCATCATTCTTCCTTGCAAATGACTGTGTATATTTTGGTAAAGACGGAAAAGATAATGCAGCAGGAATTGATATTTCAGGTGATAAGGGTACAAATGCAACGAAAGCAATGGTATCTATGGTCAACAATCCGAATTTTGTAAACGATGCAGGCGGTGTCGGAATCGCAGGTCTGCGTGACGGCAGTGTTGCAGCTTATTTTTCAGGTTCATGGGATTATAAGAATGTAAAAGAAATTTTGGGTGATAATTTTGGTGCCGTACAGCTTCCGAAAGTCAAGATTGGCGGTACGGATAAGCAGTTAAAGGCATTTGCAGGTTCTAAAGCAGTTGCCGTGAATCCAAACTGTAAATACCAGCAGATTGCCGTTGCACTTGCAAAGTATTTAGGTGGTAAGGAAGCACAGCAGTCCCATTATGATTTACGTAGTGTAATTCCTTGCAACACAGAACTGCTGGCAGTAGAGCCGGTTAAATCCGATGTGCTTGTAACTGCACAGAATAATACCTTTAACAATACTGCTGTTATCCAGCCGACGGTAACCGGTATGAATGATTACTGGACACCGGCACAGAATTTCAGTAAATCCATTGTTAACGGAGAAATTACACTGGATAATGCTGCAGAAAAGACAGAAGAGTTTTACAAACTGATTAATACATCAATTGTAAAATAGAAATAAAACGCACACAGCGTTTGGAGGTTGCGTATGGAATTGGTTAATGCGTTCAAAAAGGGAGATTGGCTCACAAGAAGTTCAGCAATTGTGATGGGACTTGGCAATATCCTCAGAAAACAATTTATCAAAGGAATCTTATTCCTTTTCACAGAAGCAGCTTTCCTATTCTTTATGGCAGCCTATGGCTGGCAGTGCCTTCTGGCACTGCCAGACCTTGGTGAAAAAGAACAGGGAGAAGTGTGGAATGAAACACTGGGCGTCTATGAATATGTTCAGGGAGATAACTCCCTGTTAATTTTACTTTATGGCATTGCAGTTTTATTTATTTGTGCCGCATTTATCTGTGTGTGGGCAGGTGCAGTAAAAAGTGCGTATCAGGCACAGGTCTGTATTGAAAAAAATAAGCCGGTGACAACATTTGCAGATGACATTAAGTCCCTGTTTGATAAAAATCTGCACAAACTGCTTCTGACACTGCCGGTTGGCGGCATTTTGATTTTTACGATTCTGCCGCTGATATTTATGATAGCCATGGCGTTTACAAATTACAGCAAAGTAAACAGCCATCTTGTTCTGTTTGACTGGGTGGGGCTGGAAAATTTCCGGCAGATGTTTGATGTGAGCGGAACGTTCGGAAAAACATTCTGGTCTGTGCTTGGCTGGACAATTGTCTGGGCGGTATTTGCAACAGGTTTAAACTACATCTTAGGCATGCTGCTGGCGCTGCTTATTAATAGGAAGGGAACAAAAATCAAAGGCTTTTGGCGGCTGATTTTTATTTTGTCGATTGCCATTCCACAGTTCGTGTCCCTGCTTGTTATGCGCAGTATGCTTAGTCAGGATGGCATTATCAATGTAATGTTAAAAAATGCGGGCTGGATTCAGAAGTCCCTGCCGTTTTTCTCTAACGTCGCATGGGCGAGAATAACGGTAATCGTTGTTAATCTGTGGATTGGTATTCCATATACGATGATGCAGGTTACGGGAATTCTACAGAATATCCCACTGGAGCTTTACGAAGCGGCAGAAGTGGATGGTGCCGGTCCGGTAATCCGTTTCTTTAAAATTACATTGCCGTATATGCTGTTTGTGACAACACCATATCTGATTACGACATTCACAGCAAATATCAATAATTTCAACATTGTTTATCTTTTAACAAAGGGCGACCCGGTGCTGTCAGGCAATACCGCGGGCAAAACAGACCTTTTGGTTACATGGCTGTATAAGATGACGGTGGATTACCAGTATTACAATCTGGGTGCCGTTATCGGAATTATGACCTTTGTATTTTTGGCAATCGGTTCGCTGCTTGTATACAGACGGACGAAATCCTATAAAGACGAGGAGGGATTTCAATGAAACGAAAAAAGAAAATCAACAATATACTGGTGCATCTGTTTTTAAGCGTGCTTGCAATTATCTGGGTCAGTCCGCTGTTCTGGATTATCCTTACAAGCTTCCGCGCACAGAAAGGCGCTTATACCTCGTCCTTTTTTCCGAAAAAATATACATTTAACAATTATATCAAATTATTTACGGATACCGGAATTTTAAATTTTCCGAGAATGTTTGGCAATACGCTGTTTATTGCAATCTGTTCCTGCATTATTTCAACATTTTTTGTATTGTCCGTGGCATATTGTATGTCGCGCCTGCGCTTTCGTTTAAGAAAGCCGATGATGAATATTGCAATGATACTCGGACTGTTTCCGGGATTTATGGCGATGATTGCGGTTTACTATATTTTAAAAGCAGTTGGACTTTCAGAAGGCTCCATGATTCGTGTGGCACTGATACTGGTTTACTCCGGTTCGTCCGGAATCCAGTTTTATATTGCAAAAGGATTTTTTGACACAATTCCAAAAACGATTGATGAAGCGGCTATGTTGGATGGTGCTACCAAATGGCAGGTGTTTACAAAAATCACTATACCGCTGAGTAAGCCAATTATAGTATACACGGTGCTGACGACCTTTATCGCACCATGGGTGGATTTCATCTTTGCAAGAGTAATATGCCGTGCCAATGCCGATTATTATACGGTGGCAATTGGTCTGTGGCAGATGCTTGAAAAGGAATATGTAGACAGCTGGTACACTTGTTTTGCTGCAGGAGCAGTCTGCATCTCAATTCCGATTGCAGTGCTGTTCATTTTCATGCAGAAGTGTTATAATGAGAGCATGTCGGGAGCGGTCAAAGGGTAGTGTCAGGGCTTTTTGCAGAGAACGCCTCAACGTGTTACTTGACTTCGGCTTATCTCTGCAAAAAGCCTGTGACGGTTGCGGCGTGGGTGTTTCACAAAGAACGCCTCACCGCTGTCGCTTAACTTCGGCTTATCTTTGTGAAATAGCCTGTGTAGACGGAAGGCTTGGCGGCTGATTTCTGTGAAAAGCCTGCGAGAGAGTGACGTGGCAGGGCTTTTTGCAGAGGATGACTCAGTTTTGGAGTGTGTGGAATGATAAAAGGATTTAAAAAATTTTGTTTGTGTCTGCTGGCGGCGGGAGCTGCGGGCGGGATTTTAGCCGGGTGTAACAGCCCGGCTAATCGTGTTTTGTCCTCGCGGCAGGAATATGCAGAGCAGATGCAGGCTGCGGTATCGTCGCCGTTTGGCGCGTATCCCGAAACGGTTGTGTATACACTGGGAAAGATGATAAGCACGAATAATTCCAATATGCCGGCGGGGGATACGTATGAAGACAATGCGTATACGCGGTATATTAAGGAAGTGATTAATGTCCAGAACAGGGATGTTTTTGAAGAAGCCGATAAGCAGTATGATACCAACGTGAGCATGGCGATTGCAATGAATGAACTGCCGGATATTATGCTTGTGAGCAATTATGAGGACTTGGAAACGCTTATCGAAAATGATATGATAGAAGACCTGACGGTATCGTATCAGAACTGTATCAGTGATAGAATACGTGAAATGTATGCCAGCTACGGCGAAGACCTGATAGACAGCGTGACATTTGATGGTAAAATTATGGCATTGCCCGAAACGAATATTACGGACGGACCGAACCTTGTGTGGCTGCGGAAAGACTGGATGGATACGCTGGGACTTTCGGCACCGCAGACCATAGAAGATGTGGTTGAAATTGTACGTCAGTTTATAGATAATCAAATGGGTGGGGAAGAAACCGTGGGACTGGTCTGTGATACACAGATTGCAGGCGAGTGCGGCTACAGCAGTGAATATCTGCTTGATTTGATTTTTGCTTCTTATGGAGCATACCCAAAGCAGTGGATTACAGGTGATGACGGCGAGGTGGTATACGGTTCGGTGACAGACGAAGCCAAAGCGGCGCTTTCATATGTGCATACACTTTATAATGAAGGAATCCTTGAAAAAAATTTTTTGATACATACAACGTCGAATCTGATTGAAATGATAGAACAGGGAAAATGCGGCTCGTTTTTCGGACCGTGGTGGGCGGCAAATAATCCGCTGGCATCTGCGGTCAGTGCTGTAGCGCAGTCTGAAAAGCCGGACTGGCAGCCGTATCTGATAGCGACGGATGCGCAGGGCAATACCTCGTATCACAGCCAGAATCCGGCATATAAATATGTGGTTGTAAGGAAGGGTTACGAACACCCTGAAATTGCCGCGAAGATGATCAGTGTAATGTTTGACAAAATCCGCTATGAGTGTGATTCGTCCGAAGAATTTGAAAAATATTATCAGTTAAATGTAGAACCCACGGCAAGACCGCTGGCAATCAATGTGGATTATAACAATGCGCTGGAGCTGTGCTATGAGGATATTGCGGCAGTTTTTTCCGGCGAAAAGCAGGAAGACGATTTAAAGCTGCTTGAAAAGTCTTATTATACTGCGTGTAAAAATTATATGGAAAATAAAGAATCTGCAGGAACCGATGCGTGGGCGGCGTATATGACACGGATTAAAGCGTGTGAGGCAATCCGGGAAGGCTCAGTGATTACAGTACCGTCCTTGTATTTTAAAACCACTAAAACCATGAAGTCGGAGTGGTGGAAATTAAAGGAAAATGAAAAAGAAGCCTATTTAAAAATCATCTGCGGCGAAGAACCGCCGGAATATTTTGATATCTTTGTGCGGTCATGGCAGGAAAATGGCGGCGCACAGATTACAGACGAAGTAAAAGCCGCCCTTGCGGCAGAATGAGGAAGATTTTGGAAAAACTAGAAGTATTAAAGAAGGTATTTGGTTACGACAGTTTCAGGGAAGGCCAGGAAAAAATTATTGATGCGATTCTGCGGGGGCAGGACGTACTGGGCATTATGCCGACCGGCGCGGGAAAATCGATCTGCTATCAGGTTCCGGCGCTGATGTTTCCGGGAATTACGGTAGTGGTATCGCCGCTTATTTCCCTGATGATTGACCAGGTGAAAGCATTAAACGATGCCGGAATCCATGCGGCATATATAAACAGTGCCCTGACGGAAACACAGATTACAAAGGCACTCTACAATGCAATGTGCGGGCGGTATAAAATTGTATATGTTGCACCGGAACGCCTTGAAACCGACCGCTTTCTGGAATTTGTCATGAATGCCGATATTTCCATGATTACAGTCGATGAAGCGCACTGTATTTCCCAGTGGGGACAGGATTTCAGACCGAGCTATCTAAAAATTGTCAATCTGATAAAGCGATTTCCGAAACGTCCCGTTGTCAGTGCATTTACGGCAACGGCAACGCAGACGGTTAAAGAAGATATCCAGTGTATTTTAGGACTGCAGAATCCGGAAGTATTAATCACCGGATTTGACAGGAAAAATCTGTATTTTGAAGTGCGCAAAACAAAGCAGAAGGATGCCGAAATTCTGGATTATCTGGAAAAACACAAGGGCGAGAGCGGTATTATCTATTGTTCTACAAGAAAAAATGTGGACAATGTATATCTGATGCTGCGTAAAAACCGCATTGCTGCGGCGCGCTATCATGCGGGTCTGGACAATGACACCCGCAAAGAAAGCCAGGAGGATTTTATCTACGACAGGGCGCAGGTGATTGTGGCGACCAACGCATTCGGCATGGGCATTGACAAATCCAACGTGCGTTTTGTCCTGCATTACAATATGCCCGCGTGTATTGAGAATTATTATCAGGAGGCGGGGCGTGCCGGACGTGACGGTGAGCCTGCCGAGTGCATTTTGTTTTATTCGCCGCAGGATGTGGTTATTCATGAATTTCTGATTGAACAGAAAGGGCAGAATACTGAATTTACGCAGGACGATTTAGATGTTATCAGAGAAAATGATATCCGTCGTTTAAATAAAATGCGTTTTTACTGTGCAACTAAAGAATGTCTGCGGGAATATATGCTCAATTACTTCGGGGAGTATACAAACCGCAGGGAATGTGGCAACTGCGGCAACTGCAATGCTTCCTTTGAAGAAAAAGACGTTACGGTGCTTTGCAGGGATATGATTGCCTGTATCCGGGAGAGCGGACAGCGGTATGGAATGGGAGTGATTATTGGCATTTTAAGAGGTTCAAATACCGCAAAGTTAAAAAGCTACGGTGTCAGCCGCTATGAAACCTTCGGAATCCAGAGCAAAACAAGCGAAGCGCAGCTAAAGGCGGTTGCAGAAGAACTGCTTTTAAAAGGGTACTTGACAGAAACGCCGGACATCTATAGAATAATCAAGCTGGATAAAACATGCGAAGAACTTTTAGATGAGGGCGCTTCTTTTTCAATCCGCTGGTCAGAACGAACGGAAAAAATGGCAGAGGCAAAGGTCAAAACGGCAAAAAGCCGTGCAACCGATACGCTTTCGCCAAAGCAGCTTGCGCTTTTTGGTGCGTTAAAGCAGCTGCGTCTGACACTTGCAAGAGAAGAAAATTTACCGCCGTACATTATCTTTTCGGATAAGACACTGATTGACATGTGTCATAAAATGCCGCATACACAGCAGGAGATGCTTGATGTCAACGGTGTCGGTGAAAATAAATTTGCACGGTATGGAGAAGCATTTATCCGGTGTATTACACAGAACAGTTGATCGTTTTGTAAGAATTTTTTACGGAGGTTTCTCATGACAAAGAATATGACAGAGGGTTCACCGATGAAGCTGATTCTGGGATTTTCCATACCTATGCTGTTTGGTATGCTGTTCCAGCAGTTTTATAATCTGGTGGATACCATGATTGTAGGAAAAACGCTGGGCGTTGATGCGCTGGCCGGTGTCGGTGCAACAAGCAGTATCAATTTTATGATTATTGGATTCTGTATGGGCGTGTGCGGCGGATTTGCGATTCCCGTGGCACAGCAGTTTGGTGCGCAGAAATATGAACAGCTCAGGCGCTATGTATACAACGGCTATTTATTAAGCGTTGTGTTTTCGATTGTGCTGACGGCGCTTTCCGTCTTTTTCTGCCGGAATATTCTGACGGTAATGCGCACGCCGGAGAGCATTTATGAATATGCGGATGCGTACATTGTCATTATTTTTGCCGGGATTCCGACCGTATTCTTATATAATATTGTATCCAGCATTATCCGTGCGCTGGGCGACAGCAAGACGCCGGTCATCTTTCTGGTGTTTTCGGCAGTGTTAAATATTATTCTGGATTTTGTATTGATTCAGGGACTTAAAATCGGTGTCGCGGGAGCAGCTGTGGCAACCGATATTTCACAGCTTGTATCGGGTGTTGCCTGTCTGATTTATATGAATAAACGCTACGAGGTTTTAAAGCTTTCGGCAAAGGACCGCAGGGCGGGAAAACGGTATATGATCAATCTCTGCATGAACGGGATTCCAATGGGGCTTCAGTATTCAATTACGGCAATCGGCAGTGTTATTTTGCAGACCGCCGTCAATACGCTCGGTGCAACGTATGTAGCAGCGATGACTGCCGGCAGTAAGATTTTTACATTTACGTGCTGTCCGTTTGATGCGCTCGGTTCCACTATGGCAACCTACGGCGGGCAGAATGTCGGTGCGGGCAAATTAAAGCGCCTTGGAAAAGGAATCCGTGCAGCAGGCATTATCGGTGCGGTTTACAGCGTGGGTGCGCTGATACTGCTGTATTTCTTTGCCGATTACATCGCCCTGCTGTTTGTCGATGCAAATGAAGTGGAAATCATTCATCTGACATATCAGTTTATTTTATATAGTGCGCTGTTTTATATTCCACTGACCTTTGTCAATGTTGTGCGTTTCTGCATACAGGGTATGGGCTTTTCGGTATTTGCGATTCTTGCAGGCGTATTTGAAATGGCGGCAAGAACCTTTGCTGCAGTCCTGCTTGTGCCGAAAACGGGCTACACCGGTGCATGTCTTGCCAATCCGTGTGCATGGATAGCCGCCGACATCTTTCTGATACCGGCATTTATTTACTGCTGTAAGCGGCTGGAAAAAAGCACGCGCAAAGGCAGAACGGCGATGAGCGTGTAAAAAAGTATCTTCCTTACCGGGTAAAACCAGCAGGGAAGATATTTTTTGCCTTTTTACATACATTTCAAAAAAATTCACGGATATTTTACTGTAATAAGGTAGTAGATTTTACAAAGTCTGGGATAAACTAAATAATATAAAGAGCGAAAACAAACAACCCTGTTGGCAGATGAGAAATCGCCTGCGCGAGTTTCTCATCGCCACCTCGCAACAAGGTTGCTCGGAAAATCGGAATGGAGGAAATATGCCATCAACATATGCACATTACAGAATGGGGCAGGAGGTTTATCGTAATCTCACAGGAAAGCCCAAACAAATTATAGAAAAGTACAAGGAATTATATGATATCGGACTGCATGGACCGGATATTTTGTTTTATTACAAACCGCTCTTTGCAAATCCGGTCAATCAGGTCGGATATGCGATGCACGACCGTCCGGGCATTGAATTTTTCAGGCAGGCATCCTTGGTGATGCAGAAAGCGGAAAATAAGGAAGCGTGTGAAGCGTATATTTACGGCTTCTGCTGTCATTTTGCACTGGACGTCAGCTGTCACGGCTACATTGATGAAAAAATTGCGGAAAGCGGGGTCAGCCATACGGAAATCGAAGTGGAATTCGACCGTAAATTAATGCTGACGGATGGGTTTAATCCGCTGACACACAATCTGACGGGGCATATTCATCCTACTTTGAAAAATGCCGAGGTTATCAGTCCGTTTTATAAAAATGTAACGCCACAGCAGGCAGAGCAGGCATTACAGGGCATGATTACCAATAATAAACTTTTAATAGCTCCATCCTATTTTAAGCGTTTTTTGATTTACGGTCTGTTAAAGGCAACGGGAAATTATAAGGAAATGCACGGTCTGTTAGTCAATTACAGCGAAAATCCGCAATGCACGGACAGCACCCAGATGCTGATGCAGCTCTACCGCGATGCCGAAAAGCTGGCGGAGCGGCTAATTGATGAGTATGAGGACAGCGCATCGGGAAAAATTCCGTTTGATAAGCGGTATGGTCTGACATTTGGCGGTAAAGAAAAAGATGAACCGCTGGAAATGTGCGGGTAAACAAACGGCAGAACGTATATCACTTAGAAATGGAGAAGAAAATGGGAAAGAAATTAACAAAAAAGGAAAGAAACTGGATTTTGTATGACGTGGGAAACTCAGCATTTACATTGCTGATTGCGACAATTTTACCGATTTATTTCAATTATCTGGCAGGCAATGCCGGGATTTCATCGGTGGACTATCTGGTATATTGGGGATATGCGGCATCGGTTGGCACGATTCTTGTAGCACTTGCAGGTCCGGTGCTCGGAACCATGGCGGATACCAAAGGGTTTAAAAAGCCGATTTTTACGGCGGCGATTTTAACAGGCGTAGCCAGTTGTGCTTTGCTTGGACTTGCAAAAGGCTGGCTGTTATTTCTGGTTATTTACATTATTGCAAAAGTCGGATTTTCAAGCAGCCTGATTTTTTATGATTCCATGCTTGGTGATGTGACAGACGAAGACCGCGTGGACTATGTTTCTTCGGCAGGGTATGCATGGGGATATATCGGAAGCTGTGTGCCGTTTATTGTCTGTCTGGTGCTTGTGCTTGGCAGCGGAAAAATCGGTATCAGCATGGAAATGGCAATGGGAGCCGCTTTTTTAATCATTGCCGTCTGGTGGCTTGTGATGTCGCTTCCACTGTTAAAAGGCTATGAACAGAAATTTTATGTAAAAAAGCAAAAGCACGCAGTAAAAGAAAGCTTCTGCCGTCTGGGACAGACCTTTGGCAATATCCGCAAAGAAAAACATATTTTTATGTTTCTGCTGGCATTTTTCTTTTACATAGACGGTGTATACACGATTATCGACATGGCAACGGCATACGGCGCTGCACTGGGACTGGACAGCACAGGACTTTTGCTGGCACTGCTTGTTACGCAGATTGTTGCATTTCCGTGTGCGATACTTTTCGGAAAATTATCCGGTAAAATGGAAACCAGCCGCCTGATTACCGTGTGTATCTTTGCTTATCTTGGAATTGCAATCTTTGCTGTATTTTTAAAGAGCCAGATTCAGTTCTGGATACTTGCGGTACTGGTTGGAATGTTTCAGGGTGGAATTCAGGCGTTGTCCCGTTCATATTTTACAAAAATCATTCCTGCCGAAAAGTCCGGAGAATATTTCGGACTGATGGACATCTGCGGAAAAGGCGCATCATTTATGGGAACAACGATTGTAAGCCTTGTATCTCAGATAACCGGAAACATCAACGCCGGTGTAGGCATGATTGCGGTTTTATTTGTAGCAGGCATTATTTTGTTCCGTAAATCAGTGTCACTTTGCAATATAGAAAAAGGTGAAGAGGTGTATCCTGCACCGGAAATGCCACAGCGCTCGTCCATTTAACTTCCGTTTATTCCTGACTATGGGACGGGGAAGGTGTGGCAGCTCCGGGGAGTGAACAGGAAGTGGTATAGAAATTAAAAGATGAAACTTTGCAAGAAATGTAGTGCAGAGTTTCATCTTTTTGTATTTTAAGGGGTAAAGCGATGCACAATATATAGAATGAAATTTATAAAAAAGTTGGAAAAGTTGCATTTTTTATTCAAAAAAGGTTGGAAAAGTTGCAAAAACAGGGCTATTTTGGGTTGGAAAAGTTGCAAAAATCCTCTTGACATTTCAAAAACTTGAATCTACAATTATTGCACATACAACAGTTGGAGGTGCAATAAATGTTAAAGAGAATCTTTTCTTATATGAAACAGTATAAGAAATATGCCTTTCTGGCATTGTTTTGCATCGCGGTGGAAGCGGTGCTGGAGTTAATGGTTCCGATGATTATGGCGGATCTGATTGACACCGGTGTTGCGACAGGCGATGAAAGATACATCTATCAAAAAGGATTTCAAATGGTACTCTGTGCGGCGGCGGCACTGGTGCTTGGCATCGGAAGCGCCCGTTTTGCGGCGCTTGCCGGTCAGGGACTGGGCGCAAACCTGCGTGAAGCCGAATACGAAAAATTGCAGTCGTATTCATTTGCCAATATCGACCATTTCAGGGTATCGTCGATTGTGACACGTTTAACAAGCGATGTCACGAATATTCAGAATGCCGTTTCAACCGGTATGCGCCCGTTTGGCAGAAGTCCGGTCATGCTGATTTTTGCAACGGGCGTGGCATTTTCCATTAATTCAACACTGGCACTTGTATTTTTCGTGGCACTGCCGGTACTTGCTGTGTTACTCATTTGCATTATTGTAAATGTACGTCCGCTCTATTCCAAAATGCAGTTTGCGATAGACCGCATGAACCGCACGATTCAGGAAAATCTGACGGCAGTCCGTGTAGTCAAAGCCTATGTGCGGGGCGATTACGAAATCGCAAAATTTGAAGAAGCAAATCTTAATCTGAAAAAAGAATCCGAAAAAGCATTTGGCATTGCCGTGTTAAATATGCCTGCCATGCAGTTTGTTATGTACGCAACAATACTGTCACTGCTGTTATTCGGCGGTTATCTGATTCATGAGGGCAGGCTCGGTATCGGTGAACTGACCGGATTTTTAAGCTACGTCCTGCTCATTTTAAATTCGCTGATGATGATGTCCAATGTATTTTTAATGATGACACGTTCTCTGGCATCCGGCGCGCGTATCCTTGAGGTCATCGATGAAAAAATAGATTTAACCGATGAAAATGCAAAGGACATCAGCGTAGAGCGCGGCGAAATCGAATTTGACCATGTGTGGTTTAAATATAAGGAAGAAGCAAAAGAATATGTGCTTTCCGATGTATCATTTCATATTAAAGCCGGTCAGACAGTAGGAATTATCGGTCAGACCGGTGCGGCAAAAACCACGCTTGTCCAGCTGATTCCGCGCCTTTACGATACCGTGCGGGGAACGGTAAAGGTGGACGGCGTTGATGTCAGAAATTATCCGATGCAGCATTTAAGAGACGCGATTGCCATGGTGCTTCAGAAAAATACACTGTTTTCGGGAACAATGCTTGATAACTTAAAATGGGGCGATGAAAATGCTTCGATGGCGGAAATTGAAGAAGCCTGCCGGATTGCCTGTGTCGATGAATTTATTGACCGCCTGCAAGACGGCTATCAGACCGAAATGGGACAGGGCGGCGTGAATGTATCGGGCGGTCAGAAACAACGCCTCTGCATTGCAAGAGCCATTTTAAAAAAGCCGAAGGTGCTGATTTTAGACGATTCAACCAGTGCGGTTGATACGGCGACAGAAAGCAGAATCCGCGAAGGACTTGCAGAGAAACTGCCTGATATGACAAAAATTATTATTGCACAGCGCATATCTTCCGTGCGCCATGCGGATCAGATTATTATTTTGGACGGCGGAAGGGTAAGCGGTATCGGTACACATGAAAGCCTGCTTGCTTCCAACCGCATTTATCAGGAAATTTACGAATCCCAGAAGGAAGGAGCGGATTTATAATGGCAAAATATGTAGGATATAAAAGACCGAAAGACACGAAAAAGACAATCCGGCATCTGCTGGTATATTTAGGCATGCACAAATGGTCCTTTTTGCTGGTTGCCCTGCTAGTACTTATCAGTGCCGGAGCCAATATTACGGGAACATATCTTTTAAAGCCGGTCATTAACCGCTTTATCGTTCCGGGAGATTTAAACGGACTGGTGCGTGCCGTTGCGGCAATGGGCGTGATGTATCTGTGCGGCGCGCTGGCAACGCTCGGATACAACCGTTTAATGGTGAAGACCTCGCAGAAAGTCATCCGTGAAATCCGAAGCGATTTATTTGCACACGTACAAAAACTGCCCCTGCGGTATTTTGATGCGCATACACACGGCGAATTAATGAGCCGTTTTACCAACGATGTAGATGCCGTACAGGAAGCGATGAACAACAGCTTTGCAATGATTATCCAGAGTTTCATGATGCTTTTCGGTACGGTGATAATGATGATGGTACTCAGTATCCGGCTGTCGCTGATTGTTGTGGTATTTTTAATTGTTATGTTTGTGGTTATCCGCTTAAATGGAAAGCACAGCAAAAAATATTTTAACCGGCAGCAGGAGGAACTCGGCAAAATTAACGGATTTGTACAGGAAATGGCAGAGGGACAGAAGGTCGAAAAGGTCTTCAATCACGAAGCAAAAGACTATGCGCGTTTTTGTGAACTCAGTGAAAATTTCAGAAAGCAGTCCACCAATGCTCTGTCCTTTGCCGGTATGATGATACCAACCATTGTAAGTCTTTCCTATCTGAATTATGCGGTGTCTGCCTGCGCGGGCGGCCTGCTTGCAATCCGGGGACTGATGGATTTGGGAAGTCTTTCGGCATATCTGGTATATGTGCGCCAGAGTGCAATGCCGTTAAATCAGTTTACCCAGCAGGTCAATTTCCTGTTGTCTGCGCTTTCCGGTGCGGAACGAATTTTTGACATGATGGACGAACAGCCGGAAGTGGACGAAGGTAACGTGCATTTATGTCACGTTGTAAAAAATGCGGACGGCACACTGACAGAATGTGAACAAAGCACACCGGATTACGCATGGAAAGTGCCGGAAAACGGCGGCTTCCGCTATGTTGAATTAAAAGGTGATGTGCGTTTTCAAAATGTAGTCTTTGGGTACACCGATAAAAAGCGCGTATTAAACGGCATTTCTCTTTTTGCAAAACCGGGACAGAAAATCGCATTTGTCGGTTCAACCGGTGCGGGAAAAACAACGATTGTCAACCTGATTAACCGTTTTTATGAAATCCAGTCGGGAACGATTACCTATGACGGTATCGACATTCAGCAGATTGCAAAAGACGATTTGCGCCGCTCACTGGCAATGGTTATTCAGGATACGCATTTATTTACGGGAACGATTGCGGACAATATCCGATACGGCAAGTTAGATGCGACTGACGAGGAAGTTTATGAGGCAGCACGCATTGCCAATGCGGACTCCTTTATCCGCAGACTGCCGGACGGCTATGATACAATGCTGTATGCAGACGGCAGTAATCTTTCGCAGGGGCAGCGCCAGTTACTTGCGATTGCGAGAGCGGCAGTTGCCAAACCGCCGGTGCTTATTTTAGACGAAGCGACCAGTTCTGTAGATACACGCACCGAGCGACTGATTGAAAAGGGCATGGATGCGATTATGGAAGGCAGAACGGTATTTGTCATTGCACACCGCCTGTCAACCGTGCGAAACTCCAAAGCAATCATGGTATTGGAAAAGGGCGAAATCATAGAGCGCGGCAGTCATGAGGAATTGTTAGAACAGCAGGGAAGATACTACAGGCTGTATACGGGACAGTTTGAACTGGAATAAAGTATGAGCAATCCATATGCGAGAGATTGCTCATACGGCAATTTGCTTTCAGGTAAAGCAAATTGCCATTATCGTAGATTGACAGTAAACTCGTCCATACAGATATTTGCGCCGCAGGTGTCGCAAATATTATTTATCGCAGAACTGAATAAATTCAGTTCGCGTTCTTTCGGCATAAATGCCTACAGAAAAGAGGAAAGTATGAAAAAAGAACAGATTCGGAATGAATTATTTAAGATAGAAGTGCTGCGGCAGAGATTAATGCGGCCGCAGTTTATCGCATTGGGGCTTACAGTGGGGCAGGGACAGCCGCGCATTTTAAAAGAACTGCTTTTTGAAGGCAGTATGACACAGAAAAAACTTGCGGATGCCTGCCTTTTAGATGTAACCACGATGTCAAGGACACTTGACCGAATGGAGCAGGCAGGACTGCTTGTGCGGGAAAGTAATCCCGACTGCCGCCGTTCATGGCTGATTGCCCTGACAGACAAGGGAACGGACATAGCAAAAAAGGTACAGCAGATATTTGAAGAAACGGATAAAATTTATTGCAGTAATCTTTCAGAGAAAGAAGCGGAGCAGCTTTTCGTATTGCTTCAAAAAGTGGAAAACAATATTTCACAGAACTGTAAATAAGAACTTCTTTTGTGGCTGTCCTCATTTTTGTGGCTGGCAGGCTGTAAGAAGCAGGCATATATTTTCCGTTGTCCGAATAGGATATACAAACAAACTTTAGGATATTGCATGAAAGGATATATCGAAGAACGGGCAGTAAAGACGGCGGAATATATTATCGAAACCAAAGCAACCGTGCGCCAGACCGCGCGTAAATTCGGTGTCAGCAAAAGCACCGTACATAAAGATGTGACGGCGCGTCTGACACGAATCAATCCGGCGCTTGCAAATGAAGCGCGCAAGGTGCTTGATGTCAACAAAAAAGAGCGCCATATCCGCGGCGGATTGGCAACGCGCGAAAAATACCTGCACGAACAGTAACAGCATATAAAATGAGCCGGTACCGTCTGATGCATCAGACGGTACCGGCCTGTTTTGTTTAGGGAGAAAAGTTACTGTAATACTGCAACAATCTCTAAATTGCGTTCTTTTGATAAATCTACAAATTCATTGCCGTCACACTTTACAATCGGGCGTGACAGGGCATGTCCGTTAATTAAAACGACTTCGCCGGTGCGGCCATCAGAAAGTTTGACATTATTTCCGATATAAGAAGTGGCGACATTCTTTAAGAACGGAAGGCTGAACTTCGGGTCAAATTTTGTAAAAGCATCTTGTTCCATATCCCGTACAACGTGGAATGGACAGAGGGCTTTTCTGTATATGCGGGAAGAGGTCATTGCATCGTAGATATCTGCAATTGTAATAATCTTTGCAAAATCAGGAATGTCTTCTGACTTTAAACCCATTGGATATCCGGAGCCGTCGCATTTTTCATGGTGTAGTAAAATTGCAGATTTAACACGCTCATCAATATCGGCATCCTTTACAATCTGATAGCCTAAGTTGACATGCTCTTTAATAATGGCATATTCGTTAGCGGTCAGCCGGTCCGGTTTGCTTAAAATTTCATTTGGAACTAAAAGCTTTCCGATATCGTGTAAAATACCGCATAAAGTCAGCACCTTTACATCTTCCTCAGAATAGCCGAGCCATTTTCCAAGAATGGAGGCAATAATGGCAACATTAATGCAGTGGACATATGTTAAATCGTCCATATCACGCATACAGTGGAGCATATCGAAAATCTGGAGAGTATTCGTATATCCTGCAAGGATTTTTTCAGTATTCTTTAACAGCGCAGTCGTATCAATTGTTTCGTGGTTAATGACAATGTCATTTAATTCTGTCTTCAAATCATTAATACCATCAATAAAAGTTTCGTTAAAATGTTCGAAATTCTGGCTCTGCTTAACTTTTTCATAGTAAGTCATCTGTTCCAGAACTTCCGGTTGCTCAGGCTGTGCGGCAGCTTCCTCATATACATTAATTTTTAAGACATTGTACTCAGAGATTTTTGCAATCATATCTAAAGTCAAAACGGTATCTTTTGCAGCAATAAGATGACCGGTGGAAGTCATGATATCCTGTGATAAAACCATGCCTTCAGCGGCATCAAAAATAAAAATATTTTTCTCCTGTGTATTGTCGCTCATCCTTGAAATCTCCTTTACAAAAGTATAAATTTTTCGGTAGCTTCATTATATGGTTGAGGGGATAAAAAGTCAATAAAAAGTACTTGACCAATGCCCATAGATTGTGTAATATACATACGTATGAATGATTAACTGAATAATTTAAGATGTCCCTTATTTAGAGCGGTGGAGATACATAGGATCGATGAAGCCCGGCAACCCCATATGGTAAGATATGGAAGGTGCCAACCTGAGCGACTATCCTGCTTTTGCGGCAGGTCGAACAATAAGAGGATTACGGATCTTACATAGATTACGAGTCCTGTCAGAGGGGCTCGTTTTTCAGTTTCAGGAGAAGTACCAGAAGCAGCGTTTAACAGTTTACAGGGACATAAAAAGCCCGATGAAAGAAAGGAAGAAAGAATTCATGGAGAAAAGATTATTTACTTCAGAATCAGTAACAGAAGGACATCCGGACAAAATCTGCGATCAGGTTTCTGATGCAGTACTGGATGCATTATATGCACAGGACCCATATTCAAGAGTTGCCTGTGAAACATTAACCAATACAGGATTTGTGATGGTTATGGGTGAAATTACAACAAAGGCCAATGTAGATATTGCACAGATTGTAAGAGATACCGTAGTAGAAATCGGCTATGACAGCTCTGAAAAAGGCTTCGATGGTAATACCTGTGCCGTTATGGTGGCACTTGACAAGCAGTCACCGGATATTGCAATGGGTGTTGACAAGGCACTTGAGGCAAAAGAAGGCATTGATCCGGATGCAGATGACATTGGTGCAGGTGACCAGGGTATGATGTTTGGCTATGCAACCAATGAAACAGAAGAATATATGCCATATTCTGCAGCACTTGCACAAAAGCTTGCAAGACAGCTGACAAAGGTCAGAAAAGACGGCACACTTTCTTATTTAAGACCGGACGGAAAGACACAGGTTACAGTGGAATATGATGAAAACAACAAGCCGGTAAGACTGGATGCCATCGTTGTATCTTCACAGCATGCGCCGGAAGTTTCACAGGAACAGATTCATACAGACATCAAGAAGTATGTTATTGATGCCATTGTAGACAACAGTATGGTAGATGATGATACGAAAATTTATATCAATCCGACAGGACGTTTCGTGATCGGCGGACCAAACGGCGACAGCGGTCTGACAGGACGTAAAATTATCGTTGATACTTACGGTGGTGTTGCAAGACACGGCGGCGGCGCTTTTTCAGGTAAGGACTGCACAAAGGTAGACCGTTCCGCAGCATATGCTGCAAGATATGTAGCAAAGAACCTCGTTGCCGCAGGTATTGCAGACAGATGTGAAATCCAGTTATCTTATGCGATCGGTGTTGCACTGCCGACATCTATCCGCGTGGAAACATTCGGAACAGGGAAGTTAAGCGAAGATAAGATTGTAGAAATCATCCGTGAAAACTTCGATTTAAGACCGTCAGGTATTATCAAGATGCTTGATTTAAGAAGACCGATCTACAAGCAGACAGCAAGCTACGGACATTTCGGCCGTAACGACCTGAATCTGCCATGGGAAAAACTTGACCGTGTAGATGCATTAAAAATGTATTTATAAAATATAAGCCGGCTATGGACAAATACTCCATTGTCGGCTTATACTGTTTTTAAATGAAGTATGCTTTTTAAGAAAAAGTAAGCTGCCGCAGGGCAGGTGTGAAACTGCATTTAAAAATGAAGAAATGAGGAATTGTATGATTGAAAATTATAGTATTACAGAGTGGATTGCGTTCTTTTTTATTTACAGCTTTTTAGGGTGGTGCATTGAATCCGCCATTGTATCCTTTAACAAGCGCAAACTGACAAACAGAGGCTTTTTAAAAGGTCCGATGCTGCCACTGTACGGTTCGGGAGCGGTAATCATGCTGTTATCAACACTTTGGGCAAAGGATAATTATGTTTTAGTATACATCTGTGGTACAATCGGTGCAACGGCGCTGGAATATGTCACAGGGGTACTGATGGAAATGATGTTTAACATGCGCTACTGGGATTACAGCAATAAAAAGTTTCAGATTCACGGCTATATCTGTCTGACCTCATCCTTATTCTGGGGCGTGCTGACGGTATTGCTGGTCTGTTTTGTACATATTCCGGTTGCGGCACTGGTGGCTTCCGTTCCGGCAAATATATTAAGAGTTGGATTATTTTTTATCATTGCGGTGGCATCCGTGGATACGGTTGATGCGTTTAAAAAGGCGCTGGATTTCCAGAAGCTGCTCACGTATGAAACAAGAATTAAAAATGAACTGTCAGAACTGACAGAGCGTTTAAACGATGCAAAAGAAGTATTTACGGATAAGAATAATGAAAGAAGCCGTGAATTTTTCAGTATGCAGGAAGCGCGTGCGGAACGCTTAAGACTGGAACTGGATGCGGCAAAGGAAAAGGTCGGCAAATTCAAAAATTCCATGTTAAACAGCTTCCCGTCCGCAACGTCTAATAAGTTTGGCGAAGCATTAGATGAATTTAAAGAATATTTTAATAGGAAAAAATAAAGCGAGGGGTACAAATGAAGATATTAATTGTTTATTATCAGAGTTTTTTGATAAAAGATTTGGAGGAATGTCTGACTAGGCTGGGACATACCTATAAATGCATAGAAGCAAATGTTATTGTAGAACAATCAGATGACGATTTTTGTGCTTTATTTGATATAGAAATGGAAAGCGGACATTATGACTGCGTATTTACATTTAATTACAGCAGTATCATTTCAGACTGCATGGTCAAATATAATATACCTTACATCTCCTTTGTATATGACAGCCCAATGTATCGCCTATTTACAAAGTCTATTTATAATAAATGTAATTATTGTTTTATATTTGATGAACAATTGTGTGAACAGTTGACCAATATGGGGGCTCCGCATATTTATTATATGCCACTGTCGGTTAATGTGTCCCGGCTGGATAGAATGGAAGATATTCTACAGTATACGGACAATAAAGATGTAAGGGAATTAATTCAATTATTTTCAACACAAATTTCTTTTTTGGGAAGCATGTATAATGAAAGAGAAAGTCAAAAAGAATATGATGAAATGGATTTGACACCATATATGCGAGGATATTTAGAGGGGATTATGAATGCACAGTTAAAAGTGTACGGTTATAATTTCCTTGGAGAATTAACTAAAGGTGGTGTATTTGATGAAGCGTATTCAAAAGATGTTAACATTACATACGGAGAGATATTTGCAGATGGCATTTTGTGTAAAAAGATGGCAAACATAGAAAGAGTTCAAATACTTGAAAAACTTTCTCAAATATTTCAAGTGAAACTATATACCCCAAATGCAACCCCGGAACTGCCTAATGTAATTAATATGGGAAGTGTCAATTATTATGATATGATGCCATACGTATTTAAATGTTCAGACATTAATCTGAATATTACATTGCGGAGCATTAAAACAGGAATTCCACTGCGCGCAATGGATATCATGGGTGCAGGGGGATTTTTGATGTCCAACTATCAGGCGGATTTTTACCGGCATTTTGTACCGGGTGAAGATTTGGTATTGTATGAATCACATGATGATTTAGTAAATAAGTGTCAGTACTATTTATCGCATGATGCAGAACGTCGGCAGATAGCAGCAAACGGATATGGAAAAGTAAAAGAGTTTCATAATTTTGAAGTGCGATTCAATGAAATTTTTGATATTGTATTTAACCGGAAAAAAGAGGTTTAAAGATTTTTTGAAAAAATTTTGATGAACCCCTTTTAAATTTTGAAAATGTTGTATATAATGGTATTCTACGATGTATGTTTAGACTGCGTTATACTGTCTACATATATATAGAAATGAAGAAAATAAGAAAAACGAACATAGATAGAATGAAGAACATCGGAAAGGGGATTCATATGTTATCAACCGATATCGGAGTAGATTTGGGTACAGCCAGTATTCTGGTTTATATAAAAGGAAAAGGCGTTGTTTTAAAAGAACCGTCCGTAGTAGCATTTGACAGAGATACCAACAAGATTAAGGCAATCGGCGAAGAAGCACGTCTGATGTTAGGAAGAACACCGGGCAATATTGTAGCGGTCAGACCGTTAAGACAGGGTGTTATTTCTGATTACAGAGTAACTGAAAAAATGTTAAAGTACTTCATCCAAAAGGCAATCGGCAAGAGAATGTTAAAGAAGCCAAGAATCAGTGTCTGTGTACCGTCAGGTGTTACAGAAGTAGAAAAGAAAGCAGTAGAAGATGCAACGCTTCAGGCTGGCGCAAGAGAAGTAGCAATCATTGAAGAACCGATTGCAGCTGCCATCGGTGCAGGGATTGATATTTCAAGACCTTGCGGTAACATGATTGTTGATATCGGTGGTGGTACAACAGATATCGCTGTTATTTCTTTAGGCGGTACAGTAGTCAGCACCTCCATTAAGATTGCAGGTGATGATTTTGATGAAGCAATCGTCCGATATATGAGAAAGAAACACAATCTTCTGATTGGTGAAAGAACTGCGGAAGATATTAAGATAAAAGTCGGTTCAGCTTATCCGAGAACCGAGATTGCAACAATGAACGTAAGAGGACGAAACCTTGTAACAGGTCTTCCAAAGACAGTTGAGGTAACGTCAGAAGAAACACAGGAAGCATTAAAAGAAGCAACATCCCAGATTGTTGAAGCCGTACACAGTGTACTGGAAAAGACACCACCGGAATTAGCTTCCGATATTGCAGACAGAGGAATTGTCCTGACAGGCGGCGGAAGCCTGCTGCAGGGACTTGAAGAACTGATTGAATCAAAGACAGGAATCCATACAATGACAGCCGAAGACCCGATGACAGCAGTTGCAATCGGAACCGGTAAGTTTATTGAATTCCTTGCAGGATACAGAGATGATAAATAATTATCAGCAAAATAAGAAGTGAGCGGAGGAGGAAAGAAATGGTAAAGGGGCTTTACACAGGGTACACAGGAATGGTGAATTCCCAGAAAAGACTGGATGTGATTTCCAACAACCTTGCAAATGCAACAACGACAGGTTTTAAAGCAGAGGGCTGTACAACACAGGCATTTGATTCCATGTATGCCATCAAGATTAAAGATGCAACAGTCGGACATTTAAACCAGAATATCGGTTCAGTCAGTCTGGGTGCAAAGATTGGGGAAACATACAGAAACTGGGAGCAGGGTTCGTTACAGGCAACGAACAACACCTATGATTTTGCACTGGCAGGACAGGGCTTTTTCTCGGTAGAGTTCACCAATAAGAACGGTGTAACAAGCACAATGTATTCCAGAGATGGCGCATTTCAGATGAATTCAGAAGGCTATCTTGTGACAAAAGACGGCGATTATATTTTAGGTGAAGGCGGAAGAATCCAGCTTCCGACAGATTTGAATGAATTATCTGTTGATTCACAGGGAAATATTTTTGCAGACGGACAGTATGTAGATACATTTGCCTTGGTTGATTTTGAAGATTATAACTATCTGGAAGAATACGGTGAAAATCTGTACCGTGCGGTGGATGGTGCAACCGAACAGGATTGTACGGCAACCGTACAGCAGGGCTACTTAGAAGCTTCTAATATTAATGTCGTATCAGAAATGGTGGACATGATTGCGGTTGCAAGAGAGTATGAAAGCGGACAGAAAGTCATCCAGGCAATTGATGAAATGCTTGGCAAAATGGTGACAATGTCAGAATTATAATAAGGTCCGGGTTAAAAGACATTAATATTATGGTAGTAAGCTGCCGGTAAAATCACCGGTATTGATTACGGAATGGAGAAGAATATGGTAAGATCATTATGGACGGCAGCAGCAGGCATGACGTCACAGCAGACAAATGTAGATACGATTTCCAATAATCTTGCAAATGTAAATACAACAGGATACAAGATGGAAACAACACATTTTAAATCCCTTTTATATCAGCAGTTACAGGCAAAGACCACATCTGCAAACGGTGAAACAAAGCCGGTTAATGCACAGGTTGGTTTGGGTTCAAGAGTATCTGCTGTAACATCACAGTATGTACAGGGTTCTGTCAACAAAACAGACAGTGACACGGATTTTGCAATCGTAGGAAACGGCTTTTTCGGTGTAGTCGGTGAAGATGGACAGACTTATTACACAAGAAACGGTAACTTTGGATTCTCAATTGCAACAGAAGGCTATATGCTTTGTACATCAGAAGGTCTTCCGGTATTAAGCTCAGACGGTAATGAACTGGTGCTGGGACCGGAATATGACCCGACAAAGATTACAGTAGACGGCGACGGTAATTTATTATATCCAAGTGAAGAAAATAACAACAATCCGACGGCAATCGGTTTAAAGATTGGATTATTCCAGTTTGCCAATCCGGCAGGTCTTGATAAGACAGGAGATTCTCTTTTAATGGAAACGGAAGCATCCGGTATTGCATTAAATGAAGATATCGATGAGGTAGGCAAAAAGAGTACTTTAAAGCAGGGATATCTGGAAGCTTCTAATGTCAATGTAGCAACAGAAATGGTAAATCTGATTACAGCGCAGAGAGCCTATGAATTATGCTCAAAGGCAATTACCACATCCGATACGATGATGGAGCAGGCAAACAATCTGAAGCGATAAGTAAAAGCAGCGGTGCGGCAGTTTAATGCCGGGGAGGAAAGGTGTACATATGAGCGATACAATCAGCGGATTAAATTCGTCATATTTAAACGGTACCTATACCAATTCAACAACAAGTGCGCTTGAAAGCACATTAAATAATAAGGATTTATCTACATCTTCCAGCGATGAACTCATGGAAGTCTGCAAGGATTTTGAAGAATATTTTGCAGAACAGATGGTAAAATCCATGCTTAAAATGGCAAAAGTAGACAGCAGTGATGATGATAACAGCTATGCTTCTATTTTTGGACTGTCTTCTGACAGCAGTGATTCCGGAATGAGTACCATGTCCAGCTATTTTGGTGACCAGATGGTGTCAAAGCTGTCTGAAGCACTGTGCAGTACAGAAAACGGCAGCGGACTGGGACTGGCACAGACCCTTTATAATCAGATGAAGAGGAATTACGGAATTGAGGAGTAATTTAGATTACGAAGCAGAATATATTGAAGGCTTTGTAGAAAATATCATATACCGCAATGAAGACAACGGTTATACCGTTTTCAACGTGGTTTATAAAGGTGAAGAGATTACCTGCGTTGGTGTATTCAGTTACATCAACGCAGGTGAATTTATTACTGCAAATGGAGGATTTGTCAAACATCCGTCCTATGATATGCAGTTTTCTATTAAATCTTATGAATTCAAAGCGCCGGACGACACCAAGTCGGTCAGACGTTATCTTGCATCCGGTGCCATCAAAGGCATTGGTGAAAAAATGGCTGAGAGGATTGTAAAAGAGTTCGGGGATGACACCTTCCGCATTATGGAAGAAGAACCGGAACGTCTTGCGGAGATTAAAGGCATCAGTCTTACAAAAGCGATGGATATCGCAGCTCAGCTTGTCGATAAACGCGACATGCGTAAAGCTATGATGTTTTTACAGGACTATGGCATCAGCATGGGAATTGCGGGTAAAATTTATTCCAGATACGGACAGGAAATATATACAATTATTAAGCAGAATCCTTACAGACTTGCAGACGATATTGACGGCATCGGATTTAAAACGGCCGATGAAATTGCGGCAAAGGCTGGCATTAAAGTAGATTCGGATTTCAGAATCCGCAGTGGGATTTTGTATGTGCTGACACAGGCGGCAGGACAGGGACACATCTATCTGCCGTGGACAGAATTAGAGCAGGGGGTCACAGCACTGTTGTTAATAGATATTCGTGATATGGAGCGCCATATCATGGATATGGCAATTGATAAAAAAATTGTTGTCCGTGAAAATGCGTCTGGCGAAAAGTGCATTTATGCTTCGATGTATTATTATATGGAGGCTTCTATTGCCAAGCATTTGATCGAACTGAATATCCCGTATTCGCAGGATGAAGCGGAAATCGGTCAGAGAATCGCGCAAATCGAAGAAAAAAACGACATAATTCTTGATGATATCCAGAAACAGGCGGTTCATAAGGCTGTTTTAAATGGATTGATGGTTATTACGGGCGGACCGGGAACGGGAAAGACAACAACTATTAATACCATTATTAAATATTTTGAAATGGAAGGGCTGGAAATCCGTCTGGCAGCGCCGACGGGCCGTGCGGCAAAGCGGATGGCAGAAACAAGCGGATATGAAGCGCAGACAATTCACAGACTGCTTGAAATCTGCGGCAGTGCATCCGATTCACAGAACACAGGCATGCATTTTGAAAGAAATGAAGACAATCCGCTGGAAACAGATGTCATTATTGTAGATGAAATGTCCATGGTGGACGTATCTATTATGAACTCACTGCTAAAGGCAATAGCTGTCGGAACACGTCTGATTCTTGTGGGCGATGTGGACCAGTTACCGAGTGTTGGACCGGGAAATGTGTTAAAGGATATTATCCATTCGGGCTGCTTTGAAGTCGTGAAGCTGGAAAAGATTTTCAGACAGGCGGCAGAGAGCGAAATCATCATGAACGCGCATAAGATTAATAAAGGCGAACCGGTGACACTCAACAAATACAGCAAAGACTTTTTGTTTGTCAAACGGAACAATCCAGATGCCATTATTGCGGCGATGTGTACACTGATTAAAGAAAAACTGCCGGATTATGTCCACGCGGACCGCAAAGACATCCAGATACTGACACCGACGAGAAAATCCGCAGTCGGCGCACAGCGGTTAAACCGGATTATGCAGCAGTACTTAAATCCGCCGTCCGCAGACAAAATGGAAAAAGAAGTTGGGGATACCATTTACCGTGTGGGCGATAAGGTCATGCAGATAAAAAATAACTATCAGCTGGAATGGGAGCGCAAGAGCCGGTATGGCGTTACCTATGACCGCGGCAATGGCATTTTCAATGGGGACACCGGTGTGATAGAAGATATCAACTTCTTTTCGGAACAGATGCTGGTGCGGTTTGAAGACGACCGTTTTGTATACTATGATTTTACACAGTTGGATGAACTGGAGCTGGCATATGCGATTACAATTCACAAATCGCAGGGCAGTGAATATCCGGCGGTGCTGATTCCGATGTTTCCGGGACCGCGTATGCTGATGAACCGCAATCTCTTATACACGGCAGTGACAAGGGCGAGAACCTGTGTCTGCATGGTAGGACTGGAAGACTGCTTTCATGAAATGGCGGCAAATGAATCGGAGCAGAAACGATATTCTTCACTGGACCTGCGGATTCAGGAAATGGATAATCTTTAAATCAAAGATTCCTCAGAAATGAATTCAGTTTGTGCATCATTTAGAATTGGAACGTTTGTGAAATAGAGGGGAAAATGAAACAGGGAAAAAACAAGCGGAATAACACGCAGAACTTAAAAGAATATATACAGCAGCTTGCACAGACCGGCATCAAAGAACTGACGGATATAGTGTTTCCGCCGGCGTGTCCGGTCTGCGGCGGGGTTCTGGGGTTTGAAAAGGGCAGACGAAGACAAATCTGTCCGGATTGTGACAACAGACTTGAATATATCGGCGAACCGCGCTGCATGAAGTGCGGAAAACCGTTAAAAAAGACGGATACGCAGCAGTTTTGCTATGACTGTACGGTGAAACGCCATTTTTATGAACGCGGTGTGGCGGTCTTTGCCTATACGGACGGCATTAAACAGTCCATTTACCAATTCAAGTATCATGATAAAAGAGAATATGCGGCATTTTACGGCAGGCAGGCGGCGCAGCAGTGCGGTGCACTCATTGGAAAATGGGATATTGATCTTGTGCTTCCCGTACCGATGTATGCAGCCAAACAAAGAAAACGCGGATACAATCAGGCAGAACTGATTGCGCGCGAGCTTTCTAAAAATCTGAATCTGATCTGTGCTTCGGAAATCCTGGTCCGTACCAGAAAAACAACTCCAATGAAAGAATTAAATGATGAGGAAAGAAGAAAAAATGTAGAAAGGGCTTTCCTTGTAAAAGAAAATGTAGTAAAATATAAAAAAATTTTACTTGTTGATGATATTTATACAACAGGAGCAACGATAGACAGCTGCGCAAAAATTTTATATGAAAAGGGCGCACAGAAAGTATATTTTTTATGTCTGTGTGCGGGGAAAGGATTTTAAGAAAATGCCGGGAACGGCAGAAGGGGAGAATTGATTATGGATGTTAGAAATTGCAGACAATGTGGGAAATTATATAATTATATAGGCGGCAGTTACCGTAATTTATGCCCGAGCTGCATTAAACAGCTGGAAGACAAGTTTATGGAAATTAAGGAATATATCCGCGACAACAAAGTTGCAAGCATTTCGGAGATTTCAGATAAATTTGAAGTCAGCACCAAGCAGATTGAACAGTGGGTGCGTGAAGAACGTCTCTGCTTTACGGATGATTCACCGATCGGGCTGCAGTGTGAGTGCTGTGGTGCAACGATTAAGACAGGGCGTTACTGTGATAAGTGTAAAGGAACGATGGCAAACAAGCTGGATAATCTGTATAAGGCACCGGCAGCGGCTCCGGCACCAAGGGCAGGCAGGGATCGTGACAATGCAAGAATGAGATTCCTTGATAAATAACAGATTCTATATTACAGAGCATAAAGAAAGAATTACTCAGGATATATACAGAATTCCGGGCGATTCTTTCTTTTTTTGTATTTAAAAATTGTAAAAACAGGTTAAGGAATATGCCGAAAGTACCGATAATATTTCTGAAACCATTTTAATGAGAATAGGAAAAGAGTTTAAACGGAAAGAGAGGCGGTCAGCAATGCGTGTAGAGGCATACAGTGCTGTGAACCGGATTTATCAGAGTGGGGCAGCTTCTTCTGCAAAGAAGGGAGGCAGTACTGCTTCATATAGTGATAAACTGGAAATTTCAAGAACAGCAAAGGATTATCAGACAGCAAAAGAGGCAGTAAGCCGGACATCGGAAGTAAGAGAAGACAAGGTTGCACAGATAAAAGCGGCAATGGAGGCAGGAACATATCGTGTGAGTGCGCAGGAAGTTGCCGGTAAGATGCTTGAGAATATTGCAACATTAACATTTTAAGGAGATTCTTTCATGGCAAGTTTAATTGATACACTTATTGATGTACTTGGACAGGAAGATGCAGAGTATAAAAAACTGCTGGAGTTATCCAATAACAAGACAAAGGCAATTGTCGGTGCGGATATTGAGCGGTTACAGGATATTCTGGTTCAGGAACAGGCTCAGATTGATGCCATTAACAAACTGGAACAGCAGCGTATGGAAAATGTAGATGATATCTGCAATGTACTCAATTTAAGAAGAACAGACATTAAATTAGAAGATATTTTAGAAGTGCTAAAGAAGCAGCCTAAAGAGCATGATGCACTTGCGGCAGTTAATGCACAGCTTAAAAAGACATTAAATGAGTTGATGAAAATCAACGAGAATAATAAATTACTGACAAAAGAATCACTGGATATGGTTGAGTTTGAACTTAACATTGCAAAAAATGCAGTGCTTACACCACAGACAGGAAACTACAGTAAAAACGCTTATGACGAGGAGAGAATCCAGACCGTCAGCGGCTTTGATGCAAGACAGTAATATTTAATTTTATACTTTATACAGGTTTTCCCACGGAGGGGAGGACGGCCGGCTTAAGGATAAGCAGATGAGGGCAGAAATGGAGAAACAATGGCAAACGGAATGGGAAGTCTGTATATTGGCGTTTCCGGCCTGCACAGCGCGCAGACAGCTTTAAATACAACAGCACATAACCTCGCCAACATTAATACAGAGGGGTATACAAGACAGCAGATTACGTTTGAAGATATGACGTATCTGACTGTTGGTACGAGAAGTAATACAATTGATAAATACGGACTCGGTGTTTCCGTCAGTGAAATCCGCAGAATCCGCGATACGTTTATCGACAGAGCGTATCGGACAGAAAACGGCAGATTAGGTTACTATGAAAGCAACTTAAAAGCCGTAGAAGAAGTAGAAGATCTTTTTGGTGAAATGCAGGGTGTTACCTATCAGGACTGCTTGAAAAATTTATATTCCGCAGTGAATGAATTAAGTAAGAATCCTGAAAGCACCGTTGCACGATCCTCTTTAATTCAGTATACATCAGCATTTGTAAACAGATCCAATAAAATCTATGAGAGTTTAAAAGACTATCAGACAACGCTGAATACCGAAGTACAGAATTCCGTAAACCGGATTAATGAACTGGGGCAGACCATTTTTGCATTAAACAAGCAGATTCAGGGAATTGAATCCGGTTCGGGCGAATATGCCAACGATTTACGTGACCAGCGTGATAATGCACTCGATGAACTTAGTGGATATATTAAGATGTCTTATTATGAAGAAGCAAACGGACGTGTCATCGTCACATGCGAAGGCATTCCGTTTGTCAATGAGAATAATGTGACAGAGATGTCCACAAGAACCATGGACAGTAATTCGCTGCTGATTCCAACCTGGCCTTCCTTTGAAAAGGATGTATTTGACATTACACAGCCGATTTCAAATGGCAGTAAAAATGATATGGGTTCATTAAAAGGTGCAATTATTGCGCGGGGAAGTGTCAATGTCAAGGCTTCCGATGTACCGGTAAAGCCGGATGAGAGTGATTATGACCTGACAACGGCAGAAGGACAGGCAGCATACGATGCAGCCAATGCCGCATATCAGGAAAAGCAGGATTATTACAATACATACATTGAACCGTCTGCTATTTTAAGTGCGATGGCAGGGCTGGATAAGCTGGTAAACGGGATTGTGGAGTCCATCAATGATGTTTTATGTCCTGAAAAAGAAATTACGCTGGATGCACCGCTGACAGACAGTGAAGGCAATGAAATTGCCGCAGCGAAGTATACATATAAAGCATCATCCAATGCAGTTCTGTATACAAGACACGGACAGGCAGTACAGGGAACGGACAATGGTGACGGAACATACAGTTACACATCGGAGGAAGCCCTTTTTACAGATGAAACACTGACACAGAAAGAACAGGTAGATTCTTATGTATATTCTGTTTTGGACATGGATAAGACAGATTATGGTATGGACGATGATAAGACCATCGGTGAGGAATTGATTTCCCGTACCAATACCAAGCGTTATATCGTGACAACCGATGCGAACGGTGGTACGATTTATGTCAGAAACAATCTGGATGTGAAGGGCAACCAGTCTTACTATACGATCGGCAGCCTTGAGATGAACGAGGAAGTTGCACAGAATGTCGGTAAGATTGCACTGACGACGAAACAGGGAAAAGAAGATTTTGATAAAGCACAGGAACTGGTGGATATGTGGGAGAACAAATTTGCTTCTTTAAATCCTGAGGTCTATGCAAAGTCAGATTTTAATACATATTATACAAATTTCATCAGTGAATACGCAACGATGGGTCGTGTGCTTGACAATTACGTGGGCAATCAGGAAACCATGGTAAACGGATATGATAACCAGCGTTTACAGTTGCAGGGTGTATCTTCTGATGAAGAACTTGAAAAGATGATTAAGTTCCAGCAGGCATACAATGCAGCATCACGGTATATTAATGTTGTCAGCGATATGTTAGAAAGCTTAATCGTTTCACTTGGAAATGCATAAAATGAAGTTTAAACAGTTATCTGCACCGGGGCGAAAGCAGATGACCATGGCAGCGGATGCTGCCCGGTAATAAAACCGCCCGGAAATGAGGAAAATATGGCATCAACATTTTTTGGATTAACAATATCATACAGCGGTCTGCAGGCAGCATCCACATCGCTGAATGTTACGGGACATAACGTATCCAATATTAATACAAAGGGATATTCAAAACAGCAGGCATCCACAGAAGCTGCACAGGCATTACGTACGTTCTCGACCTACGGTATGCTCGGTGCCGGTGTTAAAGTAACAGGTGTCAGCCAGCTGCGTGACAGCTATTACGATGAAAAATACCGTAACAATCAGGCAAATTATGGTGAATATGAAGCAAAAGAAAATTATATGGATCAGATTGAAGATTTCTTTGATGAATGGAATCTGAACGGTTACTGTAAGGAATATCAGAAGTTCTTTACATCGGTAGAAGAAGTTATTAAAGCACCGGGCGAGGCTTCGACAAAGAATCAGCTGATTAACAATGCAGCGAGCATGGCGCAGTATTTTAATACATTGTCTACGAATCTTAGAAAGATTCAGGAAGATGCAAATAACGAAATCAAGGATGCGGTAGAGCAGATTAATTCCTATGCACAAAACATCGCTTCTTTAAACAGACAGATTAATCAGATTGAAGCCAACTACGGCGATGCAAATGATTTAAGAGATAAGAGAAATGCGCTGATTGATGATCTGGCACAGATTGTCAATGTCAGCATCAATGAAGAAGACATCGGAAACGGTCTGACAGATTTCAGGGTATCCATTAACGGACAGACACTGGTTGCAGGATACGATTACAATAAGCTTTATACAGAAGCCAGAGCAGATAAGAGAAATGCTTCCGATGCTGCCGCTTTATATGATGTAAAGTGGGAGAGCGGACAAAACTTCAATCTTTACAGCCCGTCTCTTGGCGGACAGATGAAGGCACTGGTAGATATCCGTGACGGCTGTAATGGTGAGTTTGAACAGTACAAAGTAGATGAGAACGGCGATTACATTCTGGATTCAGACGGTAACAAAGTATTGGAATCTGTATTAAGAAATGAACAGAATACAGATTTTAAGGGGATTCCGTATTACCAGTCCCAGTTAAACCAGTTCATTTCCACATTGTCGGAATCGGTTAATAACGTTTTAAAGAGTGGTCTGACATCAGACGGAACACAGCACGGCATTTCATTGTTTGTAACACAGACAAACACAGATACGATGACGGCTTTAAACATTACAGTCAACCCAGAACTGGTTAAAGATGCCGATAAGCTTGCAACAAGAAGTTCTGCGGCGACCGGACAGGCAGAAGCGGATATTATGGAACAGTTAAGAAAGCTTCAGAGCGAAAAGATTTTTGACGGTGGTACAGGCGCTTACTTCCTTGAAAGTATGGTCAGTGATATGTCCATTGATTCAAGCAATGCAACGAATATGTTAGATAATTACAACAACCTGCGCACAACAATTCAGAATCAGCGCTTATCAATCATGGGTGTTGATACCGATGAAGAAGCGATGGATATGATGAAATTCCAGCAGGCATATAACTTAAATTCAAAGATGATGTCTGTTATGAATGAAATTTATGACAAACTGATTAATGGAACAGGCTTATAATTTGATGAATTGCAGGATTGATTCCGGATTGGAGAAGATATGAGAATTACAAATCAGATGATGATTAACAGCAGTATGGCAAATATCCAGGTAAATAAAAAACAGGTTAATACACTGGATACCCAGCTGTCTACACAAAAAAAGATTAATAAGCCGTCAGAAGACCCGATTATTGCTATTCGTGCGTTACGTCTTCGTGCCAGCTTAAATGAAGTAACACAGTATTTAAAGAAAAATATCCCAGATGCACAGCAGTGGCTTTCAACAACACAGGGCGCGCTGACACAGGGCGAATCTGTTATTAATAAGCTGTATGAATACTGCAATCAGGGTTCAGCCGATTCTTATGCATCAGAACAGAGAAATACGATTGCAGAAAGCTTAAAGGCTTTAAAAAAGACTTTCTACGATGAAGGAAATGTAGATTACGCCGGACGTTACGTATTTACCGGTTATAAGACGGATACGACACTCACCTATCAGTCCGATGCACTGGCAGCTGAAGCAGATTATACAATTACACAGAAGTTTGGCAGAGATGATATTTCAAGCAAGACCGTCTATACCAATGCGTATAGCAATGCAGATATTTTAAATTTAAACGTATCCTATGATGCCGACGGCAATGCTGTGATGCCAAATGTGGAAAGTGTCTACAGACTGCGCCTTGGCTATTCAGATGTGAAAAACACCGGATATAGCTTAAGCTATAACAATACAGATATCAGCTTTGCCGCAGACGGCACAGCAACCGTTACAACATACCAGCTTGATGCAAATGGCAATAAGCAGCTTGATGCCGACGGCAACCCGATTACAACGACAACAACGGTCAATCCGGATGCCAACGGACAGTACAGCATTACAGATTCTACCGGTACTGCACTGACATTTACCAATACAACGGATAAAAACTACATTCCGGGCGATAATGAAATTGCCTTTAATGCAACAACAGGTGAAGTTCTGATGGGCGAAAATGTTTATAAGCAGGTCTACACCTCTGACAGCTTTTCATTTACGTATCAGAAGGATAACTTTATTAAGGATGATTTAAATCCAACCATGTACTATGACTGCGTGGATAATAAGACTGGAATTGTTTATGATAAAGTCAGGGAAGATGTAGAATATAATATCAACTACGCACAGAAAATCAAGATTAATACCGAAGCCAATGAGGCATTCGATATTAACCTTGGCAGAGATATTGATGACCTTGTGACATCCGTTCAGAATGTGCTCGACTTAGAAAGCCAGATTTCACAGGTAGAAAGCATGATGAAGCAGAGCCAGTACAGCGATACGGATTCACAGAAAAAGTTAAATTCCATGCTGTCTGGTCTGAACAAGCAGAAAACACTGGCAGAAGATGAGATGACCAAGGCGTTTGAAAGCGGCATTGGACAGATGCAGGGCTATAAGCAGACAATTTCCCTTGCTAATGCAGATGTCGGTAACAGACTGACAAGACTGGAGCTGACACAGGGAAGACTTACAGAACAGTTTACCAATGTCACAGAGAGCAAATCTGCCAATGAAGATATTGATCTGGAAGATGTTGTCGTAAGCTACACATCCGCCCAGCTTGTATACAATGCTTCGCTTCAGGCAGCCAGCAAGGTTGTACAGCAGACATTGTTAGATTTCTTAGGATAAAATAAAAGCAAAATAAAAGACTGCTTGTGAGAAAGTGCGCAGGCAGTCTTTATTAGAAAATGGAGATAGTGTGAAACATATGCTTGATAGCATATGTTTCACACGGCTATTTGTTTCTGAGCGAAAACAAATAGCCATTATGGCAGATGAGAAATCGCCTACGCGAATTTCTCATCGCCTCTTCGCAACAAGTCGCTCAGAAATGGAGTAAAATATGCAGATTAATACAAAATGGTTTGGCACAGTGGAAATTGATGCTGCCAAAGTGATTACATTTGAAAAAGGGCTGATTGGGTTTGAGGACTGCAGCCGGTTTGCAATTGTATATGAAACAGAAGATAAGAAAGAAAAACCAATTATGTGGCTGCAGTCGTTAGATGAGCAGGCACTGGCACTGCCGATTATTAAGCCGGAATATATTGTGGATGAATATGCACCGGATGTTGAAGATGAACTTGTTTATAAACTGGGAGAAAATGTAAAAAGTGATGATCTGATGATATTTGTTACGATGACAGTACCGTCAGATCTTACAAAGATGACCTGTAATTTAAAAGCGCCGATTATTATTAATACGGCGACGATGAAAGCAGTTCAGGCAGTTGCAGTCAATGAAGACTATGTTGTTCGCTTTCCGGTTTATAATCTTTTAAAAGAAAGAAAAGAAAAGGCGGGTGAGTAGAAATGCTGGCATTATCGCGGAAAAAAGACGAAGCAATCATTATTAATGATAATATTGAAGTAAAAATTCTTGAAATCAAGGGCGACCAGATTAAAATCGGTGTTTCTGCACCGAAGTCCGTTCCAATCTACCGGAAAGAAGTCTTTACACAGATACAGGAAGCCAATAAAGAGGCATCAGAGTCTGTAGATATGGAAAAATTAAAGAAGTTATTCTAAAGATTCAGGTGCAAAAAACCGATAATACTAATAAGAAATGAGATAAACTGCGGTTACTGCGCAGTTTAAAAGCGGTGAAAAAGGATATTCACTGGGGAACAAGGAAACAAAGTATGCGTTATCACACGGAGGTGGATAAAAGTGGGATTAGAATCAATTAACAAAGCATCGGCAGCAACACAGAGTGTGCAGACGACAGCACCCGTAACGACAAATGTCCAGGCAGCAGGCAGCAGCGCACAGACAGCAGATTATACAGCGGCACAGGCAGTACAGCTTTCGTTTGGACAGGACAGTACATCTCCTGAAAGTCAGGAAAGCAAAGCAACCCTTGCAGATGTCAAAGACATCAGCAAAGTCTTAAACAGCAATACGGTTGCGGAGTTTGGTGTGTATGAGCCGATGAACCGGATCACCATTAAGATTAAAGACAAGGAAACAGGAGAAGTATTAAAAGAGATTCCTTCTGAGAAAATGCTTAAAATGTTTACAAAGGCCTGCGAACTGGCAGGGCTTCTTGTCGATGAAAAGATGTAGTAAATACAGGTACAAAACATACAGACATATAGAAAGGGGTAGATGATATGCCAATTCGTTTATCAGGTATGCAGTCCGGTCTGGATACGGAAGCATTAGTATCCGCACTGGTCATGGGTTACCGTACTAAAAAAGAAGATTATGAAAAAGCACAGACAAAGCTTTCATGGAAGCAGGATAAGTGGAAGAGTATCAATACAAAGATTACGAACTTTTACACGGGTACGCTTGCAAGCAATAAGCTGACAAGTGCGTATAATTTAAAAAAGGCAACAATTAACAATTCATCTTATGCAACCGTATCCGCTTCTACATCTGCGGTCAGCGGTACACAGAGTTTAAAGGTGACAAAGCTTGCTTCAACCGGTTATCTGACAGGTGGAAAGATTAGTGGAAGCGGTAGTACGAAGCTGACAGGCAGCAGCAAACTCAGTGAAGTGGACGGTATGGGTTCTGCTGCGGATGGTGCCAGCATTTCTGTTACAGCAGATGGAAAGACATCAACGATTGATTTGTCTTCTGATATGACAATCAATGAATTTGTTGTAAAATTAAAAAATGCAGGACTGACGGCAAGCTTTGATGAGAATAATCAGCGGTTCTTTATCAGTTCCAAGTCGTCCGGTGCGGATAACGATTTTTCAATGACGGCTGCCAACAGCAATGGTAAGAATGCTTTGGGGGCATTAAAGCTTCAGGCAACAACAGCCGATACAGTTGCAAAGGACATTGCAAAATATCAGACCATTGCAGGTACGGATAAGAATACTTACATTGCTGATACAGCTAAGAGCAATTATGATGCAACAATTGAACAGTATAATACAGCAATTGAGAAGTTAAAGACATCGAATGCAGAACTGGAAGAAAAGAATAAAAAACTTGCATACCAGAAGCAGTATGTGGACAGCTTTATTGAAAAGGCAAATTATACAGGCACAGGTGATGGAATTTATAATCCGACGACACTTGATGATGCCAGAAAGTATTTGTCTGACAGAGAGTCAGAGTTAGAAGCTAAAAAAACAGATGGAACCATTACGGATGATGAAAAGTTAGAATTGGAAGCAGTAAAGACTGTTTCTAAAACAGTGAGTGATGATACACTTGTATTTACAAGAACACAGAAGACAGATGACGATGGCAATGTGTCATATACAAGTGATGTGGATTCATTGCTTACAAGTACAGAAGCTTCTATTACATCAAATAACGAAACAATTGCGGCGAATAATACATCAATCAATCAGTATTATACGGAAGCGGGCGTAGACAGCACCAATGCAGCACAGGTAGACAGCACCAACGGAAAGATTCTGTTAAGCTACAGTGATGCAATCACAGGCAGCAATTCACTGGCAACAGGCTATCAGGCAGCAGCTACCACGCAGTATGAGTATGCTGTGAGCATGGTAGAAGCCTACAATGCATATACAGCAGGTACAGCTACAGATTCTCAGAAAGAATTGCTCGGACTGTCCACCTCGTCATCAACAGATACAACATCAGCAGTCCGTATTGCCGGAAGCAATGCGCAGATTGAGCTTAATGGTGCAGTATTTGAGAATACGACCAATAACTTCTCAATCAATGGTTTAACGATTCAGGCAACAGCACTGACAGGCAGTGAAGCGGTAACGATTACGACAGATACAGATGTCGATGGTATTTATGATACGATTAAAGATATGCTCTCAGAGTATAATGAACTGATTAAGACGTTAGATACTGCTTATAATGCGGAAAGTGCAAAGGGCTATGAGCCATTGACAGATGATGAAAAAGAGTCCATGTCTGATGATGAGGTCGAAAAGTGGGAAACAAAGATTAAGGATTCACTGCTTCGCCGTGACGGTACATTGGACAGTGTTATTTCATCCATGAAGAATACAATGCTTGCGGGAATTACAATTGATGGTAAATCTTACAATTTATCGACATTCGGTATTTCTACAGGAAGCTATTTCTCCAGCGGAACGAATGAAAAGGGCGTTTTTCATATTGACGGTGATGAAGACGATTCAACATCAAAGGGAAATGAAGATAAATTAAAAGCAGCGATTGCCAATGACTCGGATACAGTCATTAAATTCTTTTCACAGCTGGCAAATAACCTGTACAGCACACTGAACAAAAAGCTGGGAACATCAAACAGCATGAGCAGCTATATGTCCATTTACAATGACAAGGAGATGGCAATACAGTATTCAGAGTATAAGTCAAAGATTTCAGACCAGGAAACAAAGATTTCAACATGGGAAGATTATTATTATAAGAAGTTTTCAAGAATGGAATCTGCACTGGCTTCATTAAATTCACAGGCATCTTCTATTTCTGGATTATTTGGCTGATAAATACAGCATGCAGGAGGAAAAATCGTGGCAGTAAATAATGCATATGCACAATACAATAACAATAAAGTCCTCACCGCATCTCCGGCAGAACTGACATTGCTCCTTTACGAAGGGGCAATCAAGTTCTGCAACATTGCGATGATGGGACTGGAAGAAAATAATATTCAGAAGACACATGATAACATCAAAAAGGCACAAGCGATTATTGAGGAATTACAGGCAACATTAAATCATTCATATAAAGTTGCAGAAGACTTTGATAATGTATACCGTTATATTTATAGTCTGCTTACAGATGCCAATATCCATAAGGATAAAGAAACGTTAGAGAAGGCTTTAAATGAAATCCGCGGTATGCGGGATACATGGAAACAGGTTATGAAAAGCGCAAAAAGTGTGTAACTCATTGAATGTGGAAGCATGTACACGAAAAATGAGGAGCAGATATGGATACAGAAAATTATCTTCAGATTATGATTGACAGTCTGGTTCAAAAAGAAGAATTGCTAAAGCAGATTGTAGATTATAATGAAAAGCAGCAGACAATTATTACGGCGGCAGAATTTGATGAGGATGCTTTTGAACAGAATTTAAATGACAAAGGCGAACTGGTCGAAAAGATTCTCAAGCTGGATGAGGGCTTTAATTCCGTCTTTAACCGTGTAAAAGACGAAGTACAGCACAATAAAGCAAAGTTTAAGCAGCCATTACAGCGGTTAAAAGAGCTGGTGTCGGCAGTTACGGACTTGGGTGTCCGGATACAGGCACAGGAGCTGCGCAATAAACAACTGGTCGAAAAGCGGTTTGCGCAGATGCGTAAAGAATTAAGTAATGCCAAGCGTGCAACCAGCAAGGCAAATGCGTATTATAAGAATGCCAACAAGCTGAATAATTACGAATCGCATTTTTTAGACCAAAAAAAATAAAAAAAGTTTATATCCGGGCTAAAGTATTCTAAAATACACCCGATATAATAAATGTAAGTAATCAAGAAGGTTACTAAAAATAATCATGGCGGCATGGAAGCCGCTACATATTCAAGGAGGAAGAATATTATGGTAGTACAGCACAATTTGACAGCAGCCAACACTAACAGACAGTTAGGTATCACAACAAACGGACTTCAGAAGTCTACAGAAAAGTTATCATCAGGTTATAAGATTAACCGTGCAGCAGATGATGCAGCTGGTCTTTCAATCTCAGAAAAGATGAGAAACCAGATCAGAGGTCTTAATAAGGCATCTGACAATGCTCAGGATGGTATCTCTTTAGTACAGACAGCTGAAGGTGCTTTAAATGAAGTACATTCTATGCTTCAGAGAATGAGCGAACTTGCAGTTCAGGCAGCAAATGGTACAAATGCTACTACAGATAGAACGGCTCTTAATGATGAAGTTCAGCAGTTAAAGACTGAAATTCAGAGAGTTGGTTCTACAACACAGTTCAATAAGATGAATATCTTAGATGGTGGATTTTCTGCTGGAACAAAGAAGGCTTTACAGGTTGGTGCAAATGCTAATCAGACAATTTCAATTGCTATTAGTGCATTGAAGTCAGTTGTAGGTTCAAGTCTTATAGATGCTTTAAATATTGGTACAGCTACAAATGCACAGAGTGCTATCACAACTGTACAGAGTTCTATTGAAAAGTTATCTACTTTACGTTCAAAGTTAGGTGCTGTTCAGAACAGATTGGAGCATACAGTTGCTAACCTTGATAACATTAGCGAGAATACTCAGTCAGCTGAATCTCGTATCAGAGATACAGATATGGCTGAAGAGATGGTTCAGTACTCAAAGAACAACATCTTACAGCAGGCCGGTCAGTCTATGCTTGCACAGGCAAATCAGGCAAATCAGGGAGTTCTTTCATTACTTCAGTAATTGTAAGTGCTATTATAAGAGAAAGGAGTCGGCTTCGGCTGGCTCTTTTTTCTTATAAAAATAGTAAAATATTTTTGTAAAAGGAAAAAATGTATGGATACCTTAAACTTATATAACAATTTAGAAAATATAGGGAAAAAGTTATATCAAAATGACAATAGTGCCTGGGTAGAACTGCGGGAAATATTACCGGAATTGAGCCGATTTATATCGGAGGCAGTACAGTTATCTGAAGAAATAAAAAAAGAGATTATGAGTTCGTTCTCACAATTATTGGATGCGATAGAAAATGTTGATCAGTTGTTGACGGCAGATACAGTGTATTATCGTATTTGTACTATATTAGAAATTTATGAAAAAGTATACAATAACAGAGAGATAAAAACACATGAAAAAATTAATTTAGATAGAATTAATGTTGATATCACAAAAGTATATGAAAAAAATAAAAAATGCTTGGAGAACAAATGGGAAGGGTATTATCAAAAGTTAATAGAATACAGTGATAAGTTCGATTTAAATGATAAAGAAATAGCGATAGATGAATATGGAAATATCGAAACATTAAAAGATAATAGATGGTGGCGTATGAATAGTTTTTATAATAGTGAATATGCCGCACAGTTGGGGTTAGAGGAAATAAAGAAACAAAAGTATATCAGCTGTTTGTATATATTTGGAATGGGGAATTTAGATACAATTCGTTTATTTGTAAACAATGTCCCTTCGGATACAATGGTATTTATATATGAGCCGGACCCTAAAATATTTGGCGTTAATAGTTATTATAATGACTGGTCGGATATATTGAGCAAGGATAATGTTGTATTGTTTATTGAGGGATTAAATCAAGATGAATTGGCAAAATGCACATATATCCGAATGGAAAATATAGCATTTCAATATTCTTACGTTTATATTCAACCGGAATATGGAAAAGTATATCCTGACAAAATTGATGAAAAAATACGGGAATGTCAGATGATGATACGTGATGCGGTTTTTACGGATAATACCATTGATAAATATGCAGAATTTTTTAATTATAATCGTATTATGAATATCCCATGGATATATAAAAGTACACTTGTATCAGATTTGAAAGATTTCTTTGAGAAGAATATAGATATTGATAATGAAGCAGCAATTATTGTAGCAGCAGGACCATCGTTAGATGAAAATATGGAGTATCTAAAGAAAATAAAGGGAAGATTCTTTATTTTAGCTGTGGATTCTTCAATTAGAATGTGTGAATCATATGGAGTAAAACCAGATGCATATGTAACAGTTGATCCTCAAAAGCAGGGAATATTGTTTGACAATGAAACAGCAGAAAATACACCTCTATTTTGGGGATTGCAAAGTGTTAATAATCAGATGATGCGATTAAAGGGGAGAAAAATATTTTGTAATATGGATTCTTACTTACCCGATGAACTTAAAGGGAAAATGGAATTTATTGTAGCTGGAGGAAGTGTTGCAAATACAGCATTTTCAATTTTAAGGTATATGGGGTTCCGTAAAATTATTGCGATAGGATTGGACTTGGCATTTTTAAAGGATAAAAAACATGCTTCTGTAGTATATGATGATGGTGGAATTAATGAAGAAGAAAGAAAGTATTATACGGAAGTAAAAGGAATAGATGGGGTGAAATTACTTACTTATAGTAATTTTGTAGCCTATAAAGAAGATATAGAAAGAAGAATAAAAGATGCTGAGGACTTAATTTTTGTGAATGCTTCAAAGGGAGCCTATATCGAAGGCGCAATTCATATGTCATTTCAAGAAGCAATTGAAAAATATGCTTCAAAACACATCATAGATTACGGAAAAATATTTCAAATGTGTCCGGAGTCTTTTTTACATGAAGATGAGGAGAAAGTTGAAAAGCATATTTTAAAATATGTAGAAGAATGCAAAAAAATATATGCGGATTACAAAGAGTGCTATCAATTGTATGATGAATTGAGAAATATGAATAATATGGATGATATTCGTAGAACAATGAACAAGATTGATAATCTTTATTTATATGTAGAACGGTCTTTTGCTGGTTTGTTGATTGTAGATTATTCATCAAAAGAAGCAGATAGAATATTGAATTCAATGTATAAAGAAAGCGTTAATAGTGAGAAATATTCACAGGATGATTTAATTTCAATTGCGGAAAAGGGAATGCAGATATCAAAGGTATTTATGGAAAATGCGGAAAAAACAGAGAGAATGTTTGTAAAATGCATGAAGAATGTATAAGGAGGTGCAAAAGTGGAAGAAATAATTTTAAATGATGCATGCCAGGTGTGTCAAATAATTAATAATATGCCATTGGTACAGTTGAGTCAATGCCAAGACGTTATCAATGCATATATTGAAGAGCTTAAAGAACAGCCCAATTTTTTAGTAGAAAAAGTTGTTGCAATTTTGAAAGAAAATAGAAAATATGAAAAAGTAGAAGCATTTATATATTTGTCGAGTATTATTATAAATCTTACATTGGATGCGGAAGAGTTAGTAACACTTGAAGAGTATGTAATACAAAATAAAAATTTAGATGCTGGAGAAAAACATTTTTTATTTTATCAAATAAAGAGTCTAATGTTTTGTAATAAAAATTTAACAACTGAGAAAACGATTTTATTAAAGTGGAAATTATTTCATCAGATTGTACAAATGTATAAAATGTTAATTAGCACGGAATTGAAATATATTCCTTATGAAGAAAGAAATCATGATTTCGTTTTAGTTATTACAGAGCAGTTTCTAATTATGGAACATGGACCTACAAAAACGGCATTGGATCGATGCAGAACGCTAATAAGAAAAGAAAAAAAACAAGTTTTGTTGATTAATTCAGCAGAGTATGGGAAATTTTATAAAAATTGTTTGTTTTATAATAGTTTATATGGAAATTATATGCAGGATAATATGGATTTAACGGAGATTGATTGGAAAGATGTAAAAGTTCCATATGTGCAGTGCGATAATGGTATGCCGGATCCCGAGATACTGGATATGCTGTTAGAAATGGTATATCAACTAAAACCAAAATACATTGTAATGATTGGTGGTAATAGCGTTTTCGCAAATCTTGCTGATAATATTGTGCCAGTTTTAGCGGTTGGATTATCACCGTCGGCAATGGAAACAACAATGGTATCTTATCAGACATTGACAAGAAAATTGGATGAACAGGATATTCGGCTGCTTCATCAAATGGGAAAAACAGAAGATAGTATTATACAAAGTGTATTTACGTCAGGATTAAAAGAGCAGACAGAGCACATTACACGGGAGCAATTGGGAATACCACGGGAAGCATTTGTTTTAGCAGTTGTAGGTGGCAGATTGGATGTGGAAATAACAGATGATTTTTGTGAAATGCTAGAAAGTGTACTTGGTGAAGATATAGTTGTTGTATTTTTGGGTCGATATATTAAATATAGTGAAATTAGCAAAGAAAAGTATCCGAAGTTAAAAAAATATTCATATTATTTAGGATTTTGTTCTGATATTTTAGCTCATTTAGAATGCTGCGATTTATATATCAATCCAATAAGGAGCGGTGGAGGAACATCAAGCGTAGAATCATTATATAAGGGAGTACCTGTGGTAACGACGGAATACGGTGATGTACCTACGAATGTAGGGGAAGCGTTTTGGGTAAAAGATTATGAGGAAATGAAGAAAGTTATAAAAAGATATTATAGCGACTCAGAATTTTATCAAAAACAATCAGAGTATGCATTGCAGCGGGTGAAAAGATTATTGGATACAGATGGAGAATTTGTTAAAATTATTTCTGAAATGGAACGTAGAGAACAATGCAAAGCTTAGTTTTAGTAGGTTCCGGTGGCTGTATGCAGGAACTGCTGTGGCAGATAACGGAGTATAATAAAAGAGTGTGTATTACTGATGCGTGGAATGTTATCGGATATGTAGATACAGAACCAGCCCCAAAGGAAATTAATGTGGGTATGGGGAAATGCCCATATCTAGGGAATGATGAAGTCCTATTAAATGCAAAAAGTGTAACCAATGTGGCAATTTGTGTAGGAAATTCACATCTTAGGGAAAAGCTCGTTGCAAAATACCGACAAAATTCCTATATAAAATATCCTAATTTGATTTTATCAGATGTTAAAATGTGTGATAATGTACAGTTAGGAGAAGGCTGTATTATTTCAATGGATTGCGTACTTTCAACAGAGGTATGTCTTGGAAATTTTGTCTTTCTGAATATGGGCGTAACAATATGCCATCAAGGGCGCATAGGTGATTTTACAACATTAAGTCCATATGCAAAGCTGGCTGGGAATGTTACAATTGGAAGCAGATGTGATATCGGAATGGGAACAGTGGTAATACAGGGAAAGACAATAGGTCATAATGTTGTTACAGGAGCAGGAAGTGTAATAGTAACGGATATTATGCCGGATTGTACTGTAGTTGGTGTACCTGCAAAAAAAATTCGGAATAACGGATAGAAAGAACGAGGGAAAAGGGTGTCAGTAATTATAATTGCAGAAGCAGGAGTGAATCACAATGGTGATATTAATTTAGCAAAGAAATTAGTAGAACAGGCTAAAAGAGCAGGGGCAGATTATGTAAAGTTCCAGACGTTTCAACCGGAAAAGCTGGTGGCATATACGGCAAAAAAGGCAGAGTATCAGCAAAAGGCAACGGGAAATAAAGAAAGTCAGTTGGAAATGTTAAAAAAGCTGGCTTTGACACAGGAAGAATTTTGTGAATTAAAGTGCTATTGTGATGAGCAGAAGATTGGATTTTTATCGACACCTTTTGATTTAGACAGTATTGATTTTTTAGAGAAGTTAAATATTCCGTTATGGAAAATTCCGTCGGGAGAAATTACAAATCTTCCATATCTGGAAAAAATAGGAAAAACGCACAAGCCGGTAATACTTTCAACAGGAATGAGTACAATGAAGGAAATACAGGATGCATTGGATATTTTATATGTTAATGGATGCTTGGAAGTTACAGTGTTGCATTGTAATACAGAGTATCCAACTGCAATGCAGGATGTGAATCTTTTAGCAATGCATGCGATTCGTGAACAGTTTAATGTTCCGGTAGGATATTCTGACCATACACAGGGAATAGAAGTGCCGATTGCAGCAACGGCGTTAGGTGCCAGTGTGATTGAAAAGCATTTTACATTAGACAGGACAATGGATGGACCGGATCATCGTGCAAGCCTTGAACCGGATGAATTGAAAGAAATGGTACAGGCAATTCATAATATAGAAAAGGCTCTTGGGAAAAAAGAAAAATTTGTAACGGAATCAGAAATGAAGAATAAGGCTGTTGCAAGAAAGAGTATCGTAGCATCTAAGGCAATAAAAAAAGGAGAGAGATATACAGTAGACAATCTTACCGTAAAAAGACCCGGAACAGGCATATCGCCAATGCAATGGTATCATCTTTTGGGAGAAAAGGCAGACAGAGATTATGAACCCGATGAATTGATTAAGAGGGAGAAGGAGAATGGATAACAAAAGGAATTTAGCAGTTATTCCTGCACGAAGTGGTTCAAAAGGTGTAAAAGATAAAAATATCAGATTATTAAATAACAAACCTTTAATGGCTTATACAATTGAGGCTGCAAAGAAATCAAATATATTTCAATGTATTCATGTTTCAACAGATAGTACCAAGTATGCAGAGATTGCAAAGCAGTATGGTGCGGAAGTTCCATTTTTACGAAGCCGTGAACTGGCATCAGACACAGCAGGAACATGGGATACGGTTCGATTTGTTTTAGAACAGTATGCTAACGAAGACAGATATTTTGATACAGTCACAGTGTTACAGCCAACATCGCCACTCCGGACGGGACAGGATATATGTAATGCATATAAGCTATTTTGTGATAGAAAAGCAGATTCCGTAATTAGTGTCTGTGAAGCAGAACATTCTCCGCTTTGGTGTAATATATTACCGGAAGACGGATGTATGAATCATTTTTTACCGGATCAGGCAGGTGTGCCAAGGCAGGGACTGGATATGTATTATCGTTTAAATGGAGCAATCTATATGGTAAATATAAATGTTTTGTTACAGCATGGCGAATTGTACGGTGCAAAGGCTTATGCGTATGTCATGGAGCAAAAACATTCAATAGATATTGATGAAGAACTGGATTTTAAAATTGCAGAGGTATTAGTTAAGGATTGTTAGATGAGAAAAGTATGTATTGTTACAGGAACAAGGGCAGAATATGGGTTATTAAAACCGTTAATAGCACAGATTGATAAAAAACACAACTTGGAATTGCAGATAGTTGCTACAGGGGCTCATCTATCGCCGGAATTTGGATTGACATATCGTGAAATTGAGCAGGATGGATATAAAATTACAGCAAAAATAGAAATGCTGCTGAGTTCGGATACTGCAGTTGGCATTACAAAATCTATGGGGGTTGCATTGCTTGGCTTCGCAGATTATTATGAAGTGTACAAACCAGATATTGTGGTGATTTTAGGAGACCGTTATGAAATGTTAATGGCAGCATCGGCAGCATTGGTAGCGAACATTCCGATTGCACACATTCATGGTGGAGAATTAACGGAGGGTGCTATTGATGATGCAATACGACATTCTATTACAAAGATGAGTCAGCTTCATTTTACGGCAACGGAAGAATATAGACGGCGGGTGATTCAGTTGGGAGAACAGCCCGAAAATGTATACAATGTGGGAGCATTAGGTGTGGAAAATACAAAGTGCGTTCCGTTGTTATCTAAAAAGAAGCTGGAACAGGAAATGAAATTTTTGTTTTCAGAGAATACGGTGTTGGTTACATTTCATCCGGTTACATTAGAAAATATGACGGCGAAAGAACAGTTTGGTAATTTATTAGCTGTTTTAAGAGAGCATAAAGAAGTAAAAATTGTTTTTACAAAGGCAAATTCAGATACGGGTGGGCGGATTATTAACCAGATGATTGATGAATTTGTATTGCAAAATAAAGAAAATTGTGCAGCATATGATTCTTTGGGACAGGTGAAATATTTAAGTGTATTGCAGTTTTGTAAAGCTGTAATAGGGAATTCTTCAAGTGGTATTATAGAAGTTCCGTCATTTGGAATTCCAACAGTAAATATTGGGGACAGGCAAAAGGGAAGAATCTGTGCGGAATCGGTTATTTCCTGTGGAAGCGCTACCGATGAAATCCGACAGGCAATTCAGAAAGCACTTTCTGATGATATGCAGAAAATTGCAAAAAAAGTACAGAATCCATATGAAGGAGAGAATACTTCAGAAACAATTATTAAGGTCATTGAACAGAGCTTAGAACATGGAATTCATATTAAAAAGGAATTTTATAATATAGAACATGTTGGTGAATAGGAGGATATGATATGTTACAGATATATGAAACAAAAAGAATTGTTGAAATGGTCAAAGAAATCGCTATGCAGTTAAGAAAAGATGAGATTGACATAGAAGTCGTAAATGAAATTAGTGGAGTGATGATAGAAATAAATTCTCTACTATATCATGCTACTAAATTGAAATTTCAAAAAGATCATGATTTCAGTATACAAGAGGAATATATTGATTGGTTATCAGAGTTGAATAAAAACATTGAAATATGGGAAAAAAGTCTGCAAAATCGAAGTGGAAAAAAGACAGAGGCAGAATTTTGGGAAATATATGAGACTTTTTTATATGTTTCAGAAAAAGAAATTTTGAATTCAGCTATACAAAAATTTAAATCTATGCCACAGGATGTAAAAGAAAGTTATAAAAGTCTGCCTGCCAGATATACGTTCTTGCAGGCAGTAATAAATTATGAAGAAGAAGATTTTTCACTGATAGAGCAACATGTTAAAATGATGGTAAATCACATTGAGGATTATAAATGGTTATATGAGCATTTACAGGATTACCGTTCGAAAAGAGTGCTAAATGGTGTTATTCTGTATTGGTTTACATTTGATCTAAGTGCATTGCATAATTTATGTGAAACACTCTTTCGTGATTATTATGATATGGATATATTGGCATGTGATGGGAATGAAGTTTTAGTGGATTTGGGAGCTTACATAGGAGATTCAGCACTTCAGTTTATTGATACATATGGAAAATACAAAAAAATTTATGCATATGAAATTACACCGGATACTTGTGTAGAATTAAAAAAGAATCTTTCTGGGTATCCCAATGTTATTGTTAAACAAAAAGGTGCAGGAAAGCAGTCTGGCATTATGTATGTAAATAGTGATGAGAAAAGTGCAGCGAATAAACTGGTGGAAGATGGGAATGTTCCGGTTGAAGTTGTTTCTTTAGATGAAGATATTACAGAAAACATCAGTATTATAAAAATGGATATCGAAGGCGCTGAAAAAGATGCACTGCTTGGAGCTAGAAAACATATTGAAAATGAAAAGCCGAGATTACTAATATCATCATATCATATACCGGATGATATTTTTGATATACCAAAGCTGATAAATTCAATACGGGATGATTATAAATTTTATATGCGTTTTAATGGCCATAATGGAATTTGGCCGTGTGATTATGTATTATTTGCGGTTTAAAATTAGGGAGGAATACATCATGAAAAAGGTATTAGTAACAGGAGCAGATGGATTTATCGGAAGCCATCTGACAGAAAGTCTTTTAGAAAAAGGATATGATGTAAAGGCATTTGCTTATTATAATTCATTTAATACATGGGGGTGGTTAGATACACTTCCTAAGGAAAAATTAGATCAGATAGAAGTATTTACAGGAGATATCAGGGATCCGAACGGGGTACGCGAAGCAATGAAAGGGGTGGATGGTGTATTTCATCTTGCGGCACTCATTGCAATTCCATTTAGTTATCATTCGCCGGATTCTTATGTGGATACGAATATTAAAGGGACATTAAATGTGTTGCAGGCCGCAAGACAGCTTGAAACAGAACGCGTATTAGTGACTTCAACATCTGAAGTATATGGAACGGCGCAATATGTCCCAATTGATGAAAAACATCCATATCAGGGACAATCACCATACTCTGCAACAAAGATTGGTGCAGACCGTCTGGCAGAAAGCTTTTATAGAAGCTTTGACATGCCGGTATCTATTGTAAGACCATTTAATACATATGGACCAAGACAGTCGGCAAGAGCGGTAATTCCAACGATTATATCCCAGTTGCTGGCGGGAAAAGAGCAGATTCAATTAGGTTCTTTAACACCTACAAGAGATTTTAATTATGTAAAGGATACGGCAGCAGGATTTATTGCAATTGCGGAATCGGATAAAACAATTGGTGAAGAAATCAATATTGCAACACAGAAAGAAATCTCCATTGGCGATTTGGCAAATGAAATTATTTCACAGATTAATCCAAAGGCGCAGATTGTATGTGATGAACAGAGACTGCGTCCGGAAAAGAGTGAAGTAAACCGTTTGCTTGGATGCAATGAAAAGATTAAAAGACTGACAGACTGGCAGCCACAGTATACATTTGCACAGGGAATTGCAGAAACAATAGACTGGATAAAAAAGAACATGGGTGCATATAAGACAGATATTTATAATGTATAAGCGATTAATTGGTGGACTGATTGGAAGGATAAGAGTATGCAGAAGTTATATATTGCAATGTATCATTATACAAGAGATTTAAAGCACAGCAGATATCCGGAAATAAAAGGGATGGATAGCAGCTTGTTTAGGAAGCAGATTGAATTTATAAAAGAAAGTTTTCATGTTATGACCATGGAACAGGTAATAGAGGCTGTTAAAGGTGGTGCAGAACTGCCTGAAAATGCGATGCTATTGACATTTGATGATGGTTATGCAGATAATTATACAGTAGCATTTCCAATACTAGAAGAATATGGATTACAGGGTTCTTTTTTTATTCCAGGAAAGACATTTGCAACACATCAGCTGCTTGATGTCAATAAAATACACTATATATTGGCAAGTGCAGATGTTTATAAACTTGTTGAAGATTTGAAAAATCAGATGGATTATTATCGGGGAAGCGAATATCAATATGCGCCAACCGATGAATTATTTAAAGAGTATGCTGTTGCTAATCGCTTTGATGTAAAAGAAACAATTTTTGTTAAGAGAATGTTACAGACGGTATTGCCTGAAAAGCTTAGAAATACAATATCAAGCAATTTATTTGAAAAATATGTAGGTGTTACTGAAGAACAGCTTGCGTATGAGCTTTATATGACAAGAGAGCAGATACGGACAATGAAACGGCATGGTATGTTTATTGGAATACATGGATATGACCATTATTGGCTGGGAAATCTTCCGGCAGATAAAATGGAACAGGATATTTTAATGGCACTTGATACATTAGATGAGTTTATTGATAGAAAACAGTGGGTGATGAATTATCCATATGGAGATTATAATTCCAATGTTATTGAGTGTATAAAGAAAAATGGTGCGTGTCTGGGACTTACAACAGACGTCAGAGTAGCAGAATTAGGAAAAGATTCAGTGTTTGAGCTGCCAAGGCTTGACTGCAATGATTTTCCGCCCAAAAGTGAAAATTATAAAATATATTAGAATTTATGGAGAAGATTATGGAGAATTTTATTCCTTTATCAATACCAAATTTTGAAGGAAATGAAGAAAAGTATGTATTAGATGCTGTTCATCAGGGCTGGGTATCAACAGGCGGTGCATATATTGTGCAGTTTGAAGAAAAGTTAGCCGCTTTTTTAAGAGTTGAAAAAGCAGCGGCATGTCAGAGTGGTACAAGTGCATTACATCTGGCGCTGGTTGCGTGTAATGTAAAACCGGGAGATTTAGTAATTGTTCCGACAGTTACATTTATTGCGGCTGTAAATCCTGTGAAGTATCAGTTTGCAGAACCTGTATTTATGGACTGTGATGACAGTTTGTGTATGAATCCGGAAAAATTGAGAAGCTTTTGTGAAATAGAGTGTGAATTACAGGAAGAACATCTTGTATATAAAAAGACGGGACAGGTTGTAAAAGCGGTGGTGGTGGTGCATGTTTTCGGAAATCTGGCTGATATGGAACAGATTATGGAGATTGCCGGACAGTATCATTTAAAGGTGATTGAAGATGCAACGGAGGCACTGGGCTCACATTTTACAGATGGAAAGTATGCCGGGAAAATGGCAGGTACGATTGGTGACTACGGAGCCTATTCATTTAATGGAAATAAGATTATTACAACCGGCGGCGGCGGAGCAATAACAGCTAAAAATCCATCAGATTTGGATTATGTAAAATATTTGTCTACACAGGCAAAAGATGATGCCTTGTATTATGTTCATAATGAGATTGGATATAATTATCGGATGACCAATGTACAGGCTGCAATAGGAGTGGCACAGCTGGAATTACTGTCGGAATTTATTCAAAGAAAGCAGAAAAATTATGATACCTATCAGAAATGTTTAAAAAAGATAGGATTACCGCAATTATTAGAATTCAGACAGGGAACAGAGTCTAATAAGTGGTTTTATTCATTCCCGATTCCAAAGGAATGTGCAGTTGAGGTGAGAACACTGATTGAATCACTCCAGAATGAGAAAATACAGACAAGACCAATATGGGGGTTGATTCATGAGCAGAAACCATATCAATCTGATATTGCGTACGAGATTGAAAAGGCAAAAGAATACAGCAGGTGTATTATCAATGTACCGTGCAGCACAAACCTAACGGAAGAAGAAATAGAGCGGGTGGTACACGCATTGCAGAGACAACTGGAAGGGAAAAAGGAATATGAATCGATACGATGAAAGATACGAAATAAGATTAGCTAAGTATAATGACATTGTTAATATTATGGATTTTATTAATAAATATTGGAAACAAGGTCATATTATGAGCTGTGATAGAGAATATTTTGAGTATGAATTTTTGGAAGAAGATAATGTAAATTTTATTCTCGCTATTGAACGAAGTACAGGGGAAATAGAGGGATTGTTGGGCTTTTTAAGGTCATCACATTCAAAGGACAAGTCAGATATTTGGGGGAGTATGTGGAAAGTAAACAATTTGCATCACAATGAAGCTTTGTTGGGAATAGAATTGCAAAGAAGAGTAGATGAACTGGCAAGGTGTAGATATCATAATGGAATAGGAATAAATCCACATACAGCGCTGCCTTTAATGAGAATGTTTTTTAAGAAAAAAGTGGGAAAGATGAATCAGTATTATATTTTGAATGAATCAATTACCGAATATTTTATTGCTGAAGTACATGAGAAGGTAGTATGGCAGGGAGAGGTGGAGCAGCCTTTAAAATTGTTTGAAATATCTGCTTTTTCAGAATTAAAAGAGAGATATAATATAAATAGTAATGAAGTGGGGCAGATTCCGTATAAAGATGAGTGGTATGTTGAGAAAAAGTTTTTTTGTAATCCAAGGAGAAAATATAAGGTATTTGGAATATCAAGAAATATAAATGACACTCAGATTAAAGGGTTTGTTGTCACAAGAGAGTGTCATTATAAAGGTGCAACAGCTTTACGGATATTAGATTTTTATGGAAAACAGGAATTATTTGCAAAAATTGGTGCAGCTTTTCATGAAATACTGTTATTAAATCAATATGAGTATGTAGACTTTTATACATTAGGGTTTAATGAAAAATATATTGAATCAGCGGGCTTTAGGAAAAGGGAAGAAAATTGTTGCAATATTATACCTAATTATTTTGAACCTTTTGAAAGAGAGAATGTAGATATTTGGGTTCAGTATGATAATGAAAATACAGTATTTTTTAAGGCAGATGGTGATCAGGACAGATGTAATAATTTTGAGGAGAAAATATAGTGGATAAGATTTTGTATATTTCTGAAAAAGAACAGATGAAATATAATCTATTAAATATGGAATATGCGGTTCAGTCTGTTCAGAAAATGTTTGACATTATGAAGAATGAAGACTATATAATGGCGGGGAAAAATAAGAATTCACATGGTAATTATATGTATGTCACAGACAAAGGAAATACAGATTTGTATATATCCATGCCAGCGTATTTAGGTGGTGAATATGGCTGTAGCGGAATAAAATGGCATGGACCTAATCGCCATATAGAAGGAAGAAAGAGTGAAACAAATTATATCTTAATATTAAATGATAAAAAAACAGGAGCACCGAAAGCAATTTTACCGGCAGGAATGTTGACGACCTATCGTACAGCGGCTGTTTCAGCATATGCGACAATGCGATTAAAAAAAGGAATACATACGCTGGGAATTATAGGACCGGGGAAAATAAATTTAGCGTATACAGAATGGATGATAAAACATTATCCACAAATAAAAGTTATCAAAATAAAAGGGAGAGGGAAACAAAAAATATATGAATTCATAAATAGTGTAAAAGATATCAATGACGCTGTACAAATTGAAGTAAGCGATCAATTTGAGGAAACGGTCAGAGATTCTGATGTTATCAGTATTAATAGCGGATTTGAATATGAAAGTATTATAGATATGCCTTATATTAGGGAAAAATGGATAAAGCCGGGAGCATTATTAATTTGTCCATCATTTATTAAATTTTCGGATACTTTTATAGCAGAAAGGTCTGTATTAGTTGCAGATAATTATAAAATGTATGAAAATTATGCAGAAGAAATGGAATTCCCATTGTATAATCATTTATCAATTTTGGGTAATCGTTTTGTAGATTTAGTTCATGAGGGAAAAATGCCTGTAGATAAGGTTCAAAATCTAGTGGACATAGATCAAAATAAAATTGAATCGCAAATGCCGATATTGTTTGCTTCAGGTGGCATGGGAATTGAAGATATTGCAGTAGGATATGATATATTGCAAAGAGCAATTCAAAAGAATGTAGGAATTGAATTGGATTATTAAATAAAAGTGGAGGCTGAATATGGAAAAATTATTAACAGTATTAAGTGAGGTTAGAGCAGATATTGATTATAGGGAAACAGATGATTTGATTGATGGAGGATATTTTGAGTCAATTGATATTATTAGCTGTATTGCGGCAATTGAAGATGCATTTGATATATCTATTGAACCATATGATATTACACCGGAAAATTTTAATTCTGCAGAGGCAATGTGGAAAATGATATCACAAAAGCTCAATTAAATATACAAAGCTTATTATGGAAAATGAGCAGAAAACATGGAGGTTTTTATGAAGGCGGAGCAATTAGATAAGTTTTTAATTTCCTCGGAAAGTACAGTTGTCGAAGCAATGCAGAAGATTGATTCTAATGCAAGAGGAATTCTTTTTGTAACCGACAATAAGCAAAAGTTGACGGGGGTTCTTACAGATGGCGATATCCGCCGGTGGCTGATTCGTACGGGAGATTTACAGGCAGCGATTGAAAAGTTTATGAATACAGCTCCTAAAAAAATTGTAAAAAAAGAACAAAATAAGGCAAAAATGCTCATGCAGCAGTATTCGATTACAGCATTGCCGGTTGTAACTGCAAAAGGTGTAGTATCAGATATTATTTTCCGGGAAGAAAAGGCTGCAGTACATAAAGATATAAAAGGAACGTTAAAAGATGTGCCGGTGATTATAATGGCTGGTGGGAAAGGAACAAGATTATATCCATATACCAAGATTTTACCAAAGCCGTTGATCCCCATTGGAGATATTCCCATTATGGAGAGGATTATTACAAGATTTTGTGAGTATGAAGTACGTCATTTTTACGCAACAGTTAATTATCGGAAAAATATGATTAAGTCTTATTTTTCAGAGAGTGAAAGAGACTACAGCATACATTATGTGGAAGAGGACAAGCCGCTTGGAACAGCAGGGAGTCTGCAATTAATTCAAAATGAATTTGAAAAACCGTTTATTGTAACAAATTGTGATATTTTAATTAATGCAGATTATGAAGATATTTACCGGTATCATAAAGAATCCGGTAATGAATTAACCATTGTTACAGCATTAAAAAATATTGTGGTGCCATACGGTGTGGTACATTCAAGTGAAAACGGTGTGGTACAGTCAATGGAAGAAAAACCGAAACTGTCATATTTTGTTAACACCGGAATGTATATTTTAAATCCTGAATTGAAAAAAGAAATACCGGAAGATACTTTTTTTCATATGACGGATTTAACAGACAAGCTGTTAAAAGAAAATAGAAAAGTAGGTATGTATCCAATCAGCGAAGATTCATTTTTAGATATGGGTGAATTTGAGGAAATGCATCGGATGGAAGAAAAGCTGAATTTAAAGGCGGAGTAGGAAAACGAAAGGAGGAATATTGTTTGAAATATTATGTTATTGCTCCGGCGAGTATTGAGAGCGGTGGTCCAGAGTTAGCACATCAGATGTGCATGGAATTAAATAATTTAAAAGAAGAAGCTTATATGTATTATGTTAGGACAGACAGGTTTCAAGTAGAACCTGTAGATATAAATGCGAGTCCTAAATATGGAAAGTATCGTACTAAACATGTATCATCTAATGTGAAAATAGATGTTGATACGGCGGTTGTATTATTTAATGAAGGATCTACAGTGTATATACCGTATATAAAAGCAAAGCGCAAAGTGTTATGGTGGATGAGCGTTGATAATTATAAGATGTGTACAGCTGAATTGGATTTAGATATTATTCGAAAAGAAGTATCATTACATTTAGTTCAGTCGTATTATGCATATTTATACGTACGTGATAGTATAGGAATACCAGAAGAAAAAATTCTATATGTATCAGATTATATAGCAGAAAAATATTTTATGAGAATAGATGCTGCTATTCCAAGAATGGATATTGCTTTATATAATCCAAAAAAGGGATTAGATAAGGTACTTCCAATTATAGAACAGACACCATGGTTAAAATGGATTCCATTAATTAATCTTACAGAAGAAGATATGATTGCATATATGCATTTGGCCAAAGTATATGTGGACTTTGGAAATCATCCAGGGAAAGACAGAATTCCTAGAGAGGCAGCAATATGTGGATGCTGTGTTATAACCAATAGAGAAGGAAGTGCAGCATATTGGCAGGATGTCCCCATTCCAGAAGAATATAAGTTTTCAAATATTGAGCACCAATGTATGAAGGTTGTTGAATTGATTAAAGATATTTGTTTAAATCATGATAAGCATATAGATAATTTTAAAGAGTATAGAGCATATATAGGTGAAGAAAGAGAAAGATTTACAAGAGATGTGAAGAAAATGATTATTAATATGAAAAATATAGAATATGAGAATTAAAATATAATTATATTTTATTAAAAGGCACTATCAATATATTAATACTAATTGAGCGAGGAGAATTTATGAAATACGGATTAATTTATTATAAAAATACCCATAATTTAGGTGATGATATTTTAAGTTATGTTGGAAAAAAATTTTTGCCGAAGGTAGACTATTATATAGATAGGGAACATTTAGATGTATTTATTCCTGATGAAAAAGAGTATGTGGCAACTATTGCCAATGGTTGGTTTCTTCACTATTGTTACACATTCCAACCTTCTCCATATATATATCCTCTTTTTATCGGCACTCATTTTACTACAGATGCAGTGCTTTTTGAGGATTATTCTTATATTGATGAAACACTGATTCAATATTTACAACAACATGGACCAATTGGCTGTCGTGATTATCATACTGCCAATATATTGTCTACGAAAGGTATTCCGAATTACTTTTCGGGCTGTTTGACATTAACATTAAAAAAGTTTGCTAATGTTATGCCTACAGATAAAATCGTTTTAGTCGATGTGTCCGAGAATGTTACAAATTATATTCATACAATACTTCCAGGGGCAGATATTATTTCTAAAACACATAGACTTCAAGATTCTGAAGCAGGTCTTTCATGGTCAATTCGTGAAGAACGTGTTGAAAATTTTTTGAAATTATATCAAAGTGCTAAAATTGTTATTACTACGCGCCTTCATTGTGCACTTCCTTGTATTGCATTAGGGACACCTGTGATTTTTATTGGGAAATTTGACAAAGATTATACTATGCGTATTGAAAGTTTTTCTGATTATTTTCCATGCTTTTCAGAGGAGATTTTTTAAATCATAAAGCGGATGCATTTATCTTACAGCCACAGAAGGTTGCAGATGTTAGTTCAATAGCAAATGACTTAACTGAAAAATGTAATCAATTTATTGCAACAACATTAAATGCGCCACCAGATTATTCAGCATTACCGTCATTAGAGTTGTATTCATCAATTTATATAAAGAGAACACAATATATGCGATATACTATAGAATCTTTATTTCAAATACGCGCTGCTTTGCAAAATCAGTGCGTGGCGGTTGAAAATGAAATTCAACAAGTTATGTCTATATGTACTGCTGTAGCTGATGAAAATGAACGATTGAAAGATATGTTACATAAAAATTCCTAAATAAAGAAGTGAAAGGAAAATAGCGAATCAGATATATGGGCTGTAAAATCAATAATGTTAGGTTTGACATTATAGAAAGAGCAAGAGTGTGAAGGGGAAAGAATGATATCAATTTGTATAATCACAAAAAATGAAGAAAAAAACATAGAAAGATGTTTGAGGTCTTTTCAAAAGTATGATTTTGAGCTTATAGTAGTAGATACAGGTTCAACAGATCAAACAAAAACTGTAGCTTACAAGTATACACCATATGTATATGATTTTGAGTGGTGCGATGATTTTGCAGCAGCTAAAAATTATGCAATTTCAAAGGCAACACAAGAATATGTCATGGTAATTGACAGTGATGAATATTTGGAAGATATAGATATTCAAACATTAAATAGGCTTGTGAGAGAAAATCCAGATAAAGTTGGACGTATCAAGCGTGTTAATACATTTATAAGAGATGGAATTGCGCAGGAAAATACCGAACGGATTAATCGTGTTTTTTCAAAAAAAATGTTTTGCTATGAAGGCAGAATACATGAACAGGTGGTCGCAGTAAAAGGGAATAACTATGAAACTTATATGCTGCCTGTAAGAATCGGACATAGTGGTTATGATATGCCGGAAAAAGAATTAAAGGAAAAAGCACAGAGAAATATTAGGCTGCTTGATTTAGAATTGAAAAATTTAATCAATGAAAAAATAAAAAAACAAGGAGATGTCAGGGAAGAAGATACTCAAAAGTGTTTAGAGCTATTGTTGGAAAATCTACAGCAGGAAAACGTATTTGCGGTGACACTTCAAAAAGATGATAGACTGCCATATGTTTTATATCAACTGGGGAAAGGATACTGCATGGCTAAGGAATATGTAAAGGCGTGCCTATATTTTTCGGCGGCATTGTCTTTTGATTTAAATCCCCAATTGGAATATGTCATTGATATGGTTGAAGCATATGGATATGCTTTAATTAATTCCAAACAGGCTGATAAGGCATTATTTTTTGAAAATATATATGATGAATTTGGGAAAACTGCTGATTTTAAATTTCTTATGGGACTCATTTATATGAATAATGAAATGTTTGATAAGGCAATAGATGAGTTTACAAAGGCAGCCCAAATGCCGGAAGGAAGAATGAAAGGGGTTAATTCATACTTTGCGAACTATAATACAGGGGTTATTTATGAATGTTTGGGAGATATTCAGAATGCTAAAAAATATTATATGTTATGCGGGGAGTATGAGCCTGCTAAAATACGTTTAAAACAGCTGATGTAGTAATAGCTGTTGCGGACAGAGAAAAAACATATTGTTATATTGCAGATACACTGTTGTGCCAAATCAAGACATAACAGTGTATAAATATTTTATTATGCAAACACAACCTCAAAAATTTCTTTCAGCCGTACTTCATAGGTATGGAATTCTTTTACTTTTCCATAACCGTTGGCAGCAATCTGGCGGCGCTCATTGTCATGCTTTAAATAGTAATCGCATTTATTTAAGAAATCTTCCTGAGATTCAAAAAGCACAAGGTCTTCGCCGGGAACAAAATGTTCATAAAAATCTCCCTGATAATTGGAAAGTAAAAATCCGCCACATCCCATAATGTCGAAACATCGGAGCGGAATACCGCTTCGGATACTGCGCAGGGAAATGTTTAAGTTGATAGCCGAATTTTTAAAAACATACGGCATCTGGCGCTGGTAATCCACAGAACCCATATTGTGAATCTGCGAAAGTTCTGGTGTAGGGTTCGGAGTGTAAAGTTTTGTATTAAAATGTTCAGAAACAGCTTTTAAAAGTGCAGTACGCTCTAAGTTCGCAATTTTACGGGCAATTACATAATGGGCAAAGAGCCATTCTGTAGATTCAACGCTGTCATTTCCCGGTTGCAGCGGCAGGGAGTGCTGCATATCTTCAATAATTTCTTTGGATAAGAGTTCTTCAATAAAATAATATCCGTACACTTTCATCTGCGCCTGCATAATCCCCTGTAAATAGCCTTTTGTGTAATCAGATAAATGCTCCATGCGGTCAAACAGGTTGTGGACTTCATTATACATAGTACCGACAAAAGAAATATCGCTCTGGTAAAAATCCAGCGGGTGCCGGGAAGCAGAAACAGCAGAAGCGGTCATCTTATCCAGCCGGCTGGTATTGACGGCAAGCGGCATATAATAAACAGTTTGGATATTTTCTTTTTTAAGCTCCAGATAAGTCTGCTGGTCAAATAAAAATACGTAATTGCAGGGATTGATAATGGTATATGAATACAGCGAAACCAGCGGTGAATCATATACGAAGGCTATATAAGGTATATTGTGCTTTTTACAGCAGTTAGAAATGACCGGAAAGTAATTAAATGTAAAAACAGCATCATAAGAAGCACTTTCAATCAGCTTGTCAAAGCGTGCATCAAAAGCTTCATCGACATGGCTATAAATATTTTCGTCTGTAATAACAGTATATGTATGTCCGAGATTTGTCAGCGCTTCGCGCAAATCTTCAATTGCCATATGTTCATACTCAAAAATCAGTAAATTCATGAAAATCTCCGTTTCTTTTATAAAATATAATTTTATTGTAAGGGAAGGGGCGGGGATTTGCAAGAGGGGAGTGGGGAAGATGAGTTTTCATTTGGTATGATATGTATTATAATATATAATAATAGAGTAACATGATAAATTTTATATTTGGCAAATAGTTTGAACGAATGAATATAATAAAGTAGGTGATAGGGATGAATTACAAACAACAAATTGAAGAAGATAAAATGAATCAGATTATGGAAAGAAATATAGAATATTTGAATCAATTAACAGAACAAATGAAAAGCGATCAGGTTTCTGTGTTTGCCGGAGCGGGAGTGTCAGTTGCTTCCGGTTATGTTGACTGGAAAAATTTACTGAAGCCAATTTGTAAATTATTACGTTTAGATATTAATGGAAATTTGACAGAAATTGCACAATATTACAAAAATCAGTACAATAGACAGGGATTGAATGATATCATTTTTAATGAATTTGCAAAATTACCGAAAAATAATAAAAATGTAATGTGGTTGGCAAAATTACCAATTAAAGAATATTGGACGACTAATTATGATGATGTAATTGAAAAAGAGCTGGAAAAACAAGATAAAAGTGTACAAATTATTAAAAATCAAGAATTACTTAAATATCATAATCCTAAATACAAAGCAATTCTTTATAAAATGCATGGAGATAAAGAAGATCCAGATGATGCAGTTTTGACAAAAGAAGATTATGAAACTTATGATGAAAAAAGACCCTTATTTACAAAACTATTAGCAGTTGAACTTGTGAGAAAAACATTTTTGTTTATTGGTTTTAGTTTTAATGATCCTAACTTGGAAAGAATTTTAAGTCTTGCAAAAAGTTCATTAAATAGTAAAAATCTTCGGAGACATTATTGTTTTATGAGAAAAGTTCAGATTACAGATTATTTGAATAGCGATAATATAATAAGTAGTCAAATGGTTGATAAATATGTTAAAGATACAAAATATCAGGAATTACGCATAGCGGATATGGAGAATTATGGAATAAGTACGATTTTGGTGGATGATTTTAATCAAATAACAATTATGTTAGAATATCTATATAAAAAATACACAATAGATAATGTTTTTATTTCTGGTGGAATAAATCCAAAAGATTTATCAAATTATGGTAGATTTAATAATGTACATAGTACGAAGGACGGATTAAATCGTGCAGAACAATTTCTTACATTGCTGGGTGAAAAGCTGGTTGATAATGGATTTCAAATATATACAGGATTTGGTGCAGGGGTTGGAAATTATATTTTGTCAGGTGTTTTAGAGAGCAAGAAGAATATTTTGACAAATACAGATATTATTAATAATGATATACATATCAGTAGTTTGTTGGGAGCAGAGGAACAACGAAAAAATAAAATTCGAAGAAGACTAATAGAGCAATGCAGCAGTATAATAATTGTTTTTGGATATAGTAATAGCGAAAATGAATCAGGAATTTATTGTGAATATGAATTAGCGCAGAAATGTGGCGATTTTATTATTCCGGTTAAAGAAACTGGTTTTGCAGCAGAACAAATTTATAATTTATTAAATAAAGATAACAAAATATCAGAAGATGTCCAACACCTTAATAGTGCATGTGATTTAGATGAAATGGTTAGTGGTATTATTCAAGCATTAAAGAATCACAAAATAAATGAGGATAAAAAATTAAGACAACGGTTATTTTCAAGTATTTCAATGTATGGAATTGGAGTTTTTATCAGTTATCATTATAATAATGATCATGTAATTGCAAAAGAAATAACTCAAATAGTTAATAAAGATAAGTTGAATATATACACAGTTGTAAAAGAAAATAAAAAGAAAAAAGATCCGAAAGTTATTAGAAGTTGGATTGATGAACAAATAAAGAAAACGAAAATTACAATATTATTAATAAGTGGACAGACACTGACAAGAGAGTATGTTTCTTATGAGTTAGAAAAAAGTATAGCGAATGGCAATACAATAATTCCTATTTTGATAGATAGTAAGTTAAATAATTTTAATAGGAGAAAAGTAAAGTTAATTAATAAAAAGTTGCACGAAAAATTGTCTGGTAAGAACACCAAGATGCGGTATTGGTATAGGGATAATGGAGTAGTTAACATTACAAATTGGTTAGATGAATCTTTAGAAGAAGGCGAAATTTAAACATAGATGTATTCAAATAAATAGAAAAATGGAGGGGAGAGGAAAAATGATAGAATTCAGTGAATTGATTATTGGAAGTGTGGAAGATTACGATAAGTTGTATGATTATGTGGGGAAAGAGGCAATTGATGATTATGCTGTAGAAACATTAAAAAGATTTGTGGGAACAAGTTGTAATAAAATAGTTGTAGAATATCCGTATCATGATAAAGATTTTTTAAGTACATATTATTGTTATTATTCGCAGAAATTTAGATCATTTCCTAAAAAATGTTATCGTTTACATATTATGGGAAAAGATGAAGTATACTATGGATATATTGTTTTACGACCGACAGTAAAAGGGACGAGATTGGGGACGACATATTTATCGCCAAAGCCATTAATTAACGAAGAGGCATATTTGATGTTGGCAAAATATGAAGCCCATATCATGGACAATAAGTGTGAGATAAAATGTTTCCCATGGATGAAACAGGAAGTTGATATATCAGTATGTGCGCATGTGGCAGCATGGACAATATTAAGGTATTATGGTAATAAATATCATAATTATGCGGATACGACTATGGGTGCTATAGCTCAGAAGATTAAAGGTGATATGGGAAGAAAAACACCATCTAATGGTTTGACACCAGTACAAATTGCAGATTTATTTCAGGAATATGGGTTTAGTCCAATTATCAGGGGCGGAATAAAGGAGGAAAATAGTAAATTTCTTGATGAAATAATGGCATACATAGAGTCTGGGATTCCAATCGTTGGATTTATATCGCCAAAGCAACATGCAGTGTCAATTGTTGGTCATGGGAGGATAAATTATGATTTATTGGACAATCCTGTTAGTGTAGACAAATTAAAAGATGAACAAACAGGAATTATATTACATTCAAAATTGATTCCTTCTTTGTATGTTATGGAGGACAATTATTTTGGATATAGGAAAGTATCTAAGGAGTTACCGACATCAACAAGTGATGTAGATTATAATTTATTTGAAATAAAGTTCGCAGTTGTTCCGTTGTATGAAAAAATGCAGCTTGTATATAATGAAGTTTATGAGCGTTATGTATCATTAGTTGAATCTGGAACTATGAACTGGGAAGATGTTAAAATAAGCAGAATTTACATGACATCAACCAATTCGCTAAAACGTGAAGCTGGAAGCAACAAAGAAATGTGTGATGTATTAAAAACAATTATTCTCCGGTTGAATATGTCAAAATTTGTATGGTGCATTGATATTTCGGGAATAGACAATTATAAGAACAATCTGACATCAGGACGCGTAATTATTGATTCTACATGTTCAACCTATGAAAAAGAACCATGGATATTAATGCATGATAGTAGTCAAATAAAATATTATGATGAAGATACAAATGATAATTATATAGTAGAATGTGATATTCAACCATATAGAATTTATATGAATAATCTTGAAAGAATTTAGGGGGTGTTATTTTGGATAATAATGAACTTTATGTAAATGAAGTGATTGGAGCGTATTTGGATACTAAAGAAGAAATGAAAAATCTAGATGAAATAACCGTGAAAAGTTTATTTAGAACTTGCATTGAATCTATTAATCCGGAGTTGCCACATTCTTCGGTAGTTATTAAAGGAATAAAGAATTCGGATATATCATATAGTGTAAAACTGAAAAATATAAAGTTAAACTTTGGCTTTGCGCTGGATATGATTCTTGGGGTAGGTAACGTATTAGATGGGAAAAAATCAAGGTTGATTTTTTTGGTATTGGATGTACTTCGTACTTTTTTCTCCAATATAACAGAAAAATTGGAAGAAAAAGATGCTTATTTAATTTATATGATTCATAAAATAGACTTTAGAAAAAAAGGTGTATCAAAAGATGATTTGAAAGAATATATTAAACAGGATTCTAAAGCAAAGGAATACTTTCAAAAGGAAACGGATTTAGAAAAATCACTTGAACGATTGGAAAACATTCAGAGTATACGGCTGGAAGATGGTTTGTATCATATTGTTGAAATAATTCTTAATTGAAAAAAGCAATAAACTATGATATACTTAACAAATATAAAAAGAGAATAGGAGGAAATATCGTGGCTGTACAGAAAAAAATACTTTTTGGTGAGAGTGCGTATGCAACAATTGAATGTGCAAAAAGAGTTGACCGTTTAACAAATACATCTTATGATGTGGCAGCGCGGAAGGCAGATGAACGAATAGAGCAGAATAATCGTGAATATGCGGCAACATACAAGAGAGCTGCGCTATTTTCTGCAAAATAATAGATTCGATAAAATAAATGCTGAAAGTCTGTATTTATGCGGACTTTCGGCATTTATTTTATCGTGAAAGAAACAAGACGTGTAACAAATATAAATTCTGATGTATGAAAAATTAAGCGCTGTTTATGCCCAATAAATTTATAGGAATAGACTAAAGTATTAATTGAAAAAATGTTGATGTGCGATGTGAAAAGGTATATAATGTAAAATGAAAGCGCTATTCAGAAGAACTTCATGAAGTAAGAATGTGAAACAACAATATTGCATTTTAACAGATATAAAAACTTGTAGCTGGAATAAAATGCTGGTTTGCTAAAACCAAATGGAAATTTTTATTAAGAAATAAATAGAAAATAGGAAATTGAAATTTAAAAAGTGATTTAGATTGGTTTGATTAGCAGTCAAATTAATCATAAGGAGGAAAAAGAGCGAGCGGAGATGGCAACAGTGTATTAAGTTTGAAACAAAGAGAGGTGATTGTATGATGAAAGTTTCGTTTATTCAATTGTTATTAAAACAAAGAAACAGTAACTATAAATCATATGATAAAATCTCTGACTTGCATATTTAGAGAGATAGAAAGTGACTTTTCAGTATAATGAAGTAAGTATATTGAAAAAGTTGCAATCAATAAGCTCAAATTCAAAAGTATTGAAATCTGGAAACAGAGATAGTACTTTGCCACAAAAATATTTTTGTTATTTATTAAAAATAAAAAGCAAAGATAGAAGGATGACAAAGAAAGATTTTTCAAAAATAACAGGATTGGGAAAAGATGCATTTTATGGATTGAATGGTTATCAAAAAAGAGATAATCCGGTTCATCTTGAAACAATTCTGTATGCAGTTTTTTGGTTGGGAATATCAAGTGAAGAGGCATTTATCCTTTGTCTGCTTTGGGGGTATTTTCTGCCAGCGGAGGTAGAAAGCTTAAAAAAAGTAAGAAATATAATTGAAAAGCTTGATTGTGTTAAAGATATGCCGGTTGAAAGCCGGATTCAAAAGTTATTAGAATTTTGCGAAAAGGAAGCTTATGAAATTTCTTGTAGATAAAGATAAGCAATAGAATAGTGTGATAAAAAAGATGGCGGGTGTTACCCGCTATTTTTTTGTTTTTGGTGTGATAAGATAAAAAAATAAGAAATTAAAAACGCAGATTACAAGGAGGATACAAGATGAGTGCGTATAGTTCTTTAAAAGAAATGTATAAGGATACAACACAGATTATACAAGGAAAGGATACAGCGGGAAAAACAGTGTATTTATTAAAACAGTTTTGTTTTTTTGCAGTGTGTTTGTTATATTTAATAGAAAAATGTGGGTTTCGCGAGGTTATTTTAAGTTATGTTAATATAGAGATTACGCTGCCACAAATCATATGTGATTTTCTAACTATATATTTATACAAAATTATTATATTGTATATTGCTTTTTACATAATAATAAAACCGCTGGGACTAGTAATAATAAGTGAAATAAAGAGTAGAATAAAGAAAGATACTTTTCCGATATGGCTTACGTTTGAAGACATTGTTGAAATATTTTTTTACAGCATAGTTTTGCTTAAATTGGTACAGGATATTTTACAATGCATGAAAAATGAAAATGTAATGCAGGGAAAAAATGTGTTCATCTATGCTTTTATTATCATTGGTGCATTATATCGTTTTATAGAAAAGATATATATACAAAATAAAAATTGCTGGTATTACAATACGATTAGATATACGAATTTTTTTGATTCTGATGGAAAAAGAATAGCCCAGAATGATTCAGTTGTATATAGAAATAAAATTTATGAACTTTGCAAAAGCGAAGGAATATGGTATTTACAAGATTTTAATAAATTAACAGATATAAAACTTGAAAATGCAGTGGCAGATATGGAAGGAAAAATTCAAGTATATTTTTTAAAAATGGGAAGAAGGAAAGAGGAGGATGAGGTTTGAAACTGAATAATCTGTGCCTGCATAAATCCCTGTAAATACTCCTTTGTATAGTCGGATAAATGTTCCATGCGGTCATACAGGTTGTGTATTTCATTATACATTGTACCGACAAATAAAACATCACTCCGGTAAAAATCCAGCCGGCAGGTATTGACAGCAAGCGGCATCATAAGAAGCACTTTCAATATGCTTATCAAACCGGGCAGCAAAAGTGTTGTTGGCACGGTCGTTAAATTTGAAACAGTTCACAGGTGAGTGCTGTCTATTTCATTCCTACAGTAAATTTAAGTTATCCAAATGATATTTGATTGACAGGATAAAATAACTGTTATATTATAATTATAGGAAGGTCTCCATTAACCTTATAATCTTGAATTATAGAAGAGATGGACTTTAAAGAGGGTCTCCATTAACCTTCGGTATTCAATCCGTAAAGAGATGAACTTTAATGAATGGGAAGCGGAGTCTTCCCATATTTTTTTCTAAAATACAAAGGAGAATTATAATGTTTGTATTAGAAGATAAGCTGACATTTATTAATATTGACTTAAATTACTTGAAAAAGCTGCACGACGAATGTTCAGAAGTATATTATAAACCTATAGGGTATGCCAACAAACCATATGTTTTCATATAAAAAATTATTGACGAAATTCTTGATAAGGCAGATAAACTTTATGATAAGCAGATGAAATATGGAAAAGTTGTTAAATTCTGTTGTGATTTTAAGACCTTAGAAAAAGTAGCAGATAGTTTTCAATAAGAGAGAAGCCTGTCTATTTATGGATAGGCATTATATTTTAAATAGTAATTACGAATGAAACGTAGTTTCTTTATAGAAAGGGACATTGTTAAATGCAAAGTAACGATGAAATTACAAGTATCAGGAAAGTTTTGAAAAATAATGATTCTATAACGGAAGATGAGTATGTTAATATTATAAATATATTTTGCAAGAATACGTTTGGTTATAATATAGAACTATTATACAAGCATTTTGAAAATTCAAGATATGATTATTATATTCCAGAAAAGCTTTTAATGAGATGTTATAAAAATCAAAGTCATTCAAAAGCTTTATCTTTGTTAAGTGAAGATATGCAGTCAGATAAGAAAACGTATGAGTGGGGAATATTATTTCATGCCAATGGAATATGGCTTCTTAATAGAGATATAAAAACTTCAAATACGGATTTTGGTTCAAAAAAAATAGTATTCAGAATTTTATTTACGAATAAAACTGATTACAAATATTTTTCATATTTTAATCATAAATATCTAATGGGATATGATAAAGATATATATTTTTTTAGAGATATAATTACATATAAAAACATACAATTTCCGTCTACAAAATCAAACAGCTGGGACGCATATTTTAGTTGCATTAAGAGATTTATTAATTATTATATAAAAGAAAGAGGACATTATATAGAAGATACTGAACAATGTTACAAAAATATAACTCTGGCAGATTATGAATCCTATATAAAAATAAATGGAACAATAAAAACGCCTAACACAGCCAAGAATCAATTTTTTTATATCAAATCTTTCATATTAAGTCAGACCTATAATAAGGAATTTGATATAAGTAGCAATGAAATATTAGATAGATGTAGAAATATTTTAAATAAGTCTAAAGAAAATGAAAATGAAACAGATATAAAAAAAATAGCATATATTATTCGGCATATTGAAAGTCAAAGAAATGGTAAAAGAAATAAGGTTATATTTTTGATTTTGTTATGTTTTGGATTGGAGAGAAGGAAAATATGCGCATTAACGTGGAATGATATAGATAAAAATTGCAAAAAGATTAAAATAGGAAATTATCAAATGACAATGCCACATATATTACAGGAAGGTTTTAAAGAATTATTACAGGAAAAGAAAGATGATGCAATATACATATTTGGGAATGTCAGAACAAACTGGCAAAAACCATTGCCTGAAAGTGGTATTAATGGAGTTTTAGAGTGTATAAAAAATCTTGATACAAAAGATGAATTTTATCAAAAATTTTCGCCGGGGAATATACGAAAATGGCTTTTTAGATTTTTACTTAAAGAAAATCCGTTACAGGATGTGTTAGTATTAATGAATATACCAATTTGTAACATTTCTAATTATATCAGTGATGAAGAAATGATAGAATTTACTACATACAAGCTATCAAAGGGAGAAAAATATCTGCTTGAGGATTTTATGAATGATGTTGAAAAATTATTATAATGGATTGAATTCCAACAAAATCTTACTTTTTACTACCAGACAGTTATGCTATCACAGCGCCGGATTTTTTGCGGCGCAGCTGGCAGATGCACTGGAAAATGCAGGGTATCAATGTGAATTGTGCGAAATCCCGGAAGACGGCATCGCTGGAGAAATGCGTGAACAGGCAGTACCGGCAAAAGATACGGCGGGGGAGATTTCGCCGCAGGCAGCAGCCGTGCTGGAGCGTTATATCGGAAAGGAATACGCGGCGGTTATTGACTTTAATTCCAAGCTGCCGCGGCTGATGTGCGATGATGACACCTATTATCTGGACACCATTCAGGCACCGTTTTTTAACTACATTTTAGACAATCCGCTGTATCACCATGCAACACTGCAATGTCCGTTACAGCGGTATCATGTCCTGTTAGTCGATGAAGAACACGCCACCTATGTACGGAAGCATTATCCGCATATTGAGGGGACGCATATGCTGTCGCTTGGTGCCAATGAAGCGGTTATCGGAAAGGCATTTGAGCAGAAGCAGGAAAATGTATTATTTATGGGGACATACCGCAGCCCGGAAATATATCTGGAGCAGATTCGCAGTCAGGATATGCAGGCGCAGAAAGAAATGCTGCAAATGATTGAGCGGATTCAGGCAGAGCCGGATTTATCCGTGGAGCGCGCATTAAGAGCCGTTTTGGAAGAACAGGATAGAAAAATTTCAGAAGAAGATTTTGCATTACTGATGAATACATACTATCCGGTGGAAATGTATCTGCGCAATTATGACCGGGAACAGCTGGTGACGGCATTCGTCCGGGCAAAAATTCCGGTAAGAATTGTAGGCGACTGGTGGGAGCGGTACGCATATGCCGCTGCGCCGAATCTGCAATTGGAGCAGCCGGTTGCATTTGACCGTTCATTTGATAAAATTGCGGGAAGTGCCGTAATAGCGGATTCGTCCCCGTTTTTTAAAATGGGAATCCATGACCGTGTGTTTGCGGGCATGGCAAATCATACAGCGGTTCTGACTGATGAAAGCCCTTACAGAAAAAAAGTCTTCGGAACAGGACAGCATATCCTTGATACGGACTGCCCGGTTGTTTTGTATTCACCGGTAAATCCACAACAGGCATGTGATATGGCAGAAGAATTGTTGATAAACCGTGGCAGGCGTAAAGACCTTGTGGATAAAGCGTATGAAATGTATCAGAAAGAATTTACATGGAATAAAGTAGCGGAACGATTTGTAAAGCTTTTGACAGAATAATTTACAAGAACCTTTAATAAGTGTTATAATAAAACACAAATGATATCAGGGTCAAAAAGTCTAAATCCACATGAGCTTGCTCATAGTTTTGGGTTTATGCCCCCAACATCACATAAAGGTATGTGATAAAAATACATTGTCGGAGGACGGATTATGCAGGATACGAATTCGATTTACGGGCTGTTAAAAGAAAGCGCAGAAAAATATGCCGGGAAAACAGCCGTTTTATATGATACATTTGCAGGAAGCTATGAAAAGCTGTTTCGGGATGTGACCAATAAGGCAATTCATTTGCAGCATTTTGAGGGGAAGCGGGTTGCACTTTACGGACCGTCATCATACCGGTGGATTGTCAATTTATTTGGTATTATTCTAGCTGGAAAAGATGTTGTGCTGGTGGACTCCTTTCTGCCGCATAAGGAACGGGAAAGCCTGCTGGAAAAAGTAGGGGTGGATTACATTTTATCTTCTACCAATCAGTACATCCTTGCAGACAGTCATGCCATCATGATACCGGGGGCAGAAAAAGATGATGTCGAGGGAGAATATAATCCGCAGACACCGGAAGGAAACGTATTGGTATTTACGGCAACAGATAAAGAATCTGATAAAGCGGTTGTGCTGACCACACAGAATCTGATGTATACGGTGAATGCAATGAATCATCACTGCTATTGCAGCGAGCATGACAGAGTGCTGGCACAGACTATGCTGTTTCATATTTTCGGACTGGTTTACAGTCTGTTGTGGCCGCTGGCAAACGGCGCGTGTGTATGTGTCGGACGTGGACTGCGTCATATTGATGCTGAAACCTATTATTACAAGACAACGATTCTGCCGGGTACACCGTCGATGATTGAATATTTAAAGAGAATCAAGGCATTTAATCCGGAACTGCGTACCATTGTAATCGGCGGCGCACCGAGCAGCTATAAGTTATTTGAAAATTTAAAAGACCGGAATTACAACGTGTATACAATATATGGCATGGCAGAGTGCAGCGGTGGCATTGCGGTGAACCGTGAAATGGACGGCTCATATGAATTATATGATGATGAGGCAGTACAGTTAGGTGCAGACGGAGAAATTTTAGTCGGCGGGCACTGTGTCATGAAAGAGTACGACAAAGATGAACAGACGACAAAAGAAGTTTTAAAAGATGGTATGTTCCATACCGGTGATTATGGCAGGATGAACTGCCATGGCAGACTGGTAATTACAAAGAGAAATCCGGGCGTATTGCAGCTGCCAACCGGTGAAAAAATCTGCCGCCGGGTAATTAATGAGGAAATTACGGCAATTCACGGTGTTGCGGAAAGCTATCTGACAATGGACGGGGACAGGCTCACCATTGTAATCGTACCGATTGATAAAGAGATGACAGCAGACCGTATGAAGAAAAAGATTGACAAATACAATGAAAAGAAAGGATATCGCTGGGAAATCCAGAAAGTCATTGTATTAAAGCAGAATCTGCCAAAGCTTGAAAATGGTCAGGTGGACGGTGAAGCAATTCAGGAAATGTTAGAAACGGGACAATATTAATGATAAAAAGGGACAGAAAAAATCAGCAGGTCACATGACACAAGCTTACTTTTCTGTCCCTTTTGGCATATCAATCATACCGGATTGAAGCCGTACAATGATAATAAATTTATTCTTTATGCCTCTGCATTAATTGATAGTAACGGGGTTACAGATAACCGTCAAAAATCATGCCGGTATAGGCGGATAAATTATAGGGGTCATTTGTCGGGCGGAGCGGGTTTTTATAGGCGATAATCTTATTGTTGACATAATCCATAGGATTGAGTGAAATGTCTTCCGCTTTTTTCTGAACAGCCTGTTTAAAGGCATTCAGACCTGAAAAAATGTCGCCTAATGTGCCGTTATCTGCGGCAGAAATAATGGCATCACGGTCAACGGCAATCGTACCATTATCGGTAACGCTTAACCCGTTTTCATTTAAAAGGTGGTTGTAAGATTTTGCAATGCCTGCAAAGTCCTTTTTTAACTTTTCATTTCCTTCAAAATGTTCGTTGGCATCATTGGCTGTTACCGAAATCAAGTTGTTATAGCCGCCGATTAATTCGCCGATACTGTCGGCAATTGCATCGGTGTCGGTATTCATGCTGATGGTGACAGGCGCTTTGCCGGTTGTATCAAAAAAGGTCAGTACATAATTATTATCAATTGTCACCTCATTTGAAACAGAGGTGGCAGTTGTTCCGTTTACAGAATATACAGCATTTGCCGGATACTGTGTCACGCGGTCCAGACCCAGTGTAGATACCAGTTCGGTATTGGAATCGGAAGCATCTGAGGAATTCTGGGACTGGATATGGAAAATCGTCGGAGAAATTCCCTTGATGCCTGTTGCATCGGATGTGATGGAAATAGCAGAGTTGCCAAGACCATCCGTTAAAAGCTGTGCGTTTAACCCGATATCAGCCTGGTTAATCAGACGTGCAATCTTTTGCTGGGTATCGGTTACGGTGTCAGTAGCGTTTATGCCGAACTCAAACTGATATGTCAAATCCTGCACCTGCAGATCAAATGAGTACTCACCTGCTGCAAACGGCTTAGAATTTGGCTGTAAGAAGTTGCCGGTGTTTGTCTGTGGACAGGCAAGCTGTGAAACGGTAACTTCAAGCGGTTCATAATCCTGCACACAAGAATCTCCGATATATTCGGCATCGATGACCTGCGGCGAGCTGGATGTTGCAGAACGTTTGTATGTAATGGAATCTGTGGATTCATCGGAAAGCTCATCTGCAATCTGGCTTAATTCCCGTGCATTTTCTTTTAAATCAATAGCATATTTTAATGCCGCGTCAGAAAAATCAATCTTATAAGAAGGAGTCTGACTGTTGATTTTTTGTAATTTGCCAAAGGTGCTTTTGAGCTGGGCCTTTGAATGGGTATCATATTTAGAATACTCTCTGTGACCGTACTGGGCGGCATAGTAGTTATAAACCGAATTGATCATCGTCACGAACCTCCTTGTCTGCAATAATCTATATCTCGTGTATTGTGGTTATTAGTGGTAAGCTGTGAAGTTACAAAAACTATAATAGACAGCTTTACGTAAAAAAGCTGAATGTCCCGTTAGAAAATCCGTTTTCCATGTGGGGCATTTGTAAAAAAAGCAATTATCTAAAATGATTGGATAATATTATATACTAATATATTCGGAATGTCACGCAGTTTCTTTAAGGAAAATTTAAAGATTTGGATTAAAAAATTTGTCAAAAAAGATATTGACGAGTGCCTGTTTACTATGATAAACTAGAACGGCTATGGAAGCGGTCTTTTTTTTATGCCTAAAAAAGAACCAATTGGTGTAGAATCTCATACACCTACAAAAATTTAACGAAAATTGGAGGTGGAAGTTGTGCGCGTTAAGATAACATTGGCATGTACAGAGTGTAAACAGCGTAATTACAACACTACGAAGGATAAGAAAACTCATCCGGACAGAATGGAAACAAAGAAGTACTGTAAGTTCTGTAAATCACACACATTACACAAGGAAACCAAGTAATTTGGAGCAGTGAGGTAAAAGCTATGGGTGAAACTGTTAAAACAAAAAAACAGAAAAAAAGCTGGTTCAAAGGTTTAAAGGCTGAGTTCAAGAAAATTGTCTGGCCTGACCAGAAATCACTTACAAAGGAAACTGCTGCGGTTGTGATTGTATCCGTTGTAGTCGGTGTAATCATTTCGGTAGTGGACTTAATTGCCCGCTTTGGTATCGAATTCTTGGTGAAGTAAGGAAAAGGTGATTAGATGGACGAAGCAAAATGGTATGTTGTCCACACTTATTCCGGTTATGAGAATAAGGTAAAGGCAAACATCGAAAAAACAGTTGAAAACAGAAATCTTCAGGATCAGGTTCTTGAAGTCATCGTTCCGCTTGAAACGGTTGTTGAAGTAAAGAACGGTGCAACAAAGTCTGCCCAGAAGAAGATGTTCCCTGGATACGTACTCATTAATATGGTGATGAATGATGACAGCTGGTATGTTGTCCGCAACACCCGGGGCGTTACAGGATTTGTGGGGCCGGGATCTAAACCGGTACCGCTCACTCCGGCTGAAATTAAATCACTTGGAATTACCCTTCCGGGAACTGAGGCTCCAAAGCCGGTTGTCCAGTTTGCTGGTAAAGTTGGTGACCAGGTAATGATTCTTTCAGGAGCATGGGAGAATACAGTTGGGGAAATTACAGCAATTAATGACGGCAAGCAGTGCCTGACCATTAATGTAGAAATGTTCGGCCGTGAAACACCGGTTGAGATCGGTTTTACAGATGTAAAACTTATGTAACAGAAAGCTTAAGCAGCTGCTTATGGGCATATAGGCAGTGAGGCATAAGCGTGGGAGATTGAAACGGCAGATTTAAATCAGTCGTATCTTTCGCCAATTACCACATAATATTTAGGAGGTGCCTAAAATGGCAAAGAAAGTAACAGGTTATATCAAATTACAGATTCCTGCCGGCAAAGCTACACCGGCTCCACCAGTTGGTCCAGCTCTTGGTCAGCATGGTGTAAACATTGTAGAGTTTACAAAGCAGTTCAATGCTAAGACAGCAGATCAGGGAGATTTAATTATCCCGGTTGTTATCACAGTATATGCTGATAGAAGTTTCAGCTTTATTACAAAGACTCCGCCGGCAGCAGTTCTTTTAAAGAAGGCTTGCAACATTAAGTCAGGTTCTGGTACACCAAACAAGACAAAGGTTGCAAAGATTTCTAAGGAAGAAATCAAGAAGATTGCTGAATTAAAGATGCCAGACTTAAATGCTGCATCTATCGAGACTGCTATGTCTATGATAGAAGGAACAGCAAAGAGTATGGGAATCGTTGTAGAAGATTAATTGATTCATATTAATTTGATATATGTGGGAGGAAAGCAAGTCCCTTCCGATATTACCACTAGGAGGTTTTTTGATAATGAAAAGAGGAAAGAAATACGTTGAAGCGGCTAAGTTAATCGACCGCGCAACATTATATGAAGCTACAGATGCAGTTGCTCTTGTAAAGAAGTCTGCAGTAGCAAAATTTGACGAAACAATTGAAGCTCATATCAGAACAGGTTGTGATGGACGTCATGCTGATCAGCAGATCAGAGGCGCAGTTGTTCTTCCACACGGAACAGGTAAGACTGTTAAGGTTTTAGTTTTCGCTAAGGGTGCTAAGGCTGAAGAAGCTGAAGCAGCAGGCGCTGATTTCGTAGGCGGTGAGGAACTGATTCCTAAGATTCAGAATGATAACTGGTTCGATTTTGATGTTGTTGTTGCAACACCTGACATGATGGGCGTTGTTGGTCGTCTGGGACGTGTACTCGGTCCTAAGGGCTTAATGCCAAACCCGAAGGCTGGTACAGTTACAATGGATGTAACAAAAGCTGTTAATGATATCAAGGCTGGTAAGATTGAATACAGACTTGATAAGACAAATATCATTCACGTGCCAATTGGTAAGGCTTCATTCACTGAAGACCAGTTAGCGGACAACTTCCAGGCTATTATGGATGCAATCGTTAAGGCAAAGCCTTCAACATTAAAGGGTCAGTATTTAAGAAGTGTTGTACTTACTTCTACAATGGGTCCTGGTGTTAAGGTCAGCACAGCAAAATATGTTGGCTAATTTGTAAAAAAACGGTTGACAACCTATATATGAAGATAGTATACTATCTTTTGTTCGTGCGATACATCGCACAATGCAATATTTTGCCTAAGACAGCAGGTCCCCATCCGGGGTTAAAGGTTATTCGCCTACCGAGGATTATGAATGCAGCAGACAGACAGTCTGCGGTATATTAAGACATGAATCTACGTCCTCTGAAGTCTTGTGCTTTGGAGGACTTTTTTATGAATTGGGCAGAATTTATCCCTCTGGTGGGATACAAATCTAACAGGAGGTAACAAATTCATGGCAAAGGTAGAACTTAAAGCACCTATCGTAGACGAAATTTCAGGACACTTAAATGGCGCACAGGGCGTTGTTTTAGTTGACTACCGTGGCTTAACTGTAGAGCAGGATACACAGCTTCGTAAGCAGTTAAGAGAAGCCGGTGTCGTTTACAAGGTATATAAGAATACTTTAGTAAAGAGAGCTATCGCAGGTACAGAATTCGAGCCAATGACAGATATGCTTGAAGGACCTACAGCAATTGCTATCTGCGCTACAGATGCAACAGCTCCGGCTAGAATCCTTAGCAACTTCGCTAAGACAGCTGAAGCTCTTGAATTAAAGTGCGGTGTTGTTGAAGGAACATACTACGATGCAGCTGGCATTCAGACAATTGCTTCTATTCCGTCAAGAGACGAACTTCTCAGCAAGTTCCTTGGAAGCATCCAGTCACCTATTACAAACTTTGCACGTGTTATTAAGCAGATCGCTGAAAAGAACGAAGAAGTTGCTTAATTTCCGTGTCCGGATACAAAACGTATCCATGGAAATGTTGAACAGAGTCTGTACGGATACCGTATGGACGGTCCGGGCAGCAGCCCAATAATATAAAAGGAGAGTAAATAAATGACTACACAGGAAATCATTGAAGTTATTAAGGGATTATCAGTATTAGAATTAAACGATTTAGTTAAGGCTTGCGAAGAAGAATTCGGCGTATCTGCAGCAGCAGGCGTTGTTGTTGCAGCAGCAGGTGCTGGCGCAGCAGCAGGTGAAGAAAAGACAGAATTTGACGTAGAACTTACAGAAGCTGGCGCTAACAAGGTTAAGGTTATCAAGGTTGTTCGTGAAATCACAGGTCTTGGCTTAAAGGAAGCTAAGGAAGTTGTTGATGGCGCACCTAAGGTTGTTAAGGAAGGCGCTTCTAAGGAAGAAGCTGAAGAAATTCAGAAGAAGCTTGAAGCTGAAGGCGCTAAGGTTACTCTTAAGTAATTTTACCCACAACAGTATCAATATAAAATTAAGAACCGGATTCCTGCGGGAGTCCGGTTTTTTACGTTATAGAAATACTGTACGGCAGCGGTGTAATTCGTGAAAATGAATTTACTTTCAATTCTGAAAATGTTATAATATTCATAATTATGCGCGCAAATGCAATAAAAAGGAAAAACTGGTAAAAATTATCATGTATAGTGCTTGACAGACAAGTGACCGTATGCTATTATGGACAATGCACTATTGTGTATGCTTATGCTTTTTTATTGCATTGCATATTAAAAATATCAGATTTTATATAAAAATAAACACAAGGGGTGAAACGTCAATGGAGAAAAACAGAATGCGTCCGGTCAAGGCAGGCAAGAGCATGAGAATGAGCTATTCAAGACAGAAAGAAGTTCTTGAAATGCCGAACCTTATTGAAGTTCAGAAGGACTCTTATCAGTGGTTCCTGGATGAAGGGTTAAAAGAAGTTTTTGATGATATCTCTCCAATAGCAGACTACAATGGCAGATTGAGTCTGGAATTTGTTGACTTTGCTTTATGCGAAGATGATGTCAAGTATTCTATTGAAGAATGTAAGGAAAGAGATGCTACATATGCAGCACCTCTGAAGGTAAGAGTAAGACTCCACAATAAGGAAAGTGAAGATATCAGCGAACATGAAATTTTCATGGGCGACCTTCCACTTATGACAAAGACGGGAACATTCGTTATCAACGGAGCGGAACGAGTTATCGTCAGCCAGCTGGTACGTTCACCAGGTATCTATTACGATATCCAGAAGGATAAGTATGGTAAGATTTTCCTTTACAGCTCACAGGTTATCCCAAACCGTGGTGCATGGTTAGAGTATGAAACAGATGCCAACGATGTGTTCTATGTTAAAGTAGATAGAAATAAAAAGGTTCCTGTAACCGTGCTGATTCGTGCACTCGGTTTCGGAACAAATGCTGAAATTATTGATATTTTCGGCGAAGAACCAAAGCTTCTTGCTACAATGGAGAAGGATACTTCTACAAACTATCAGGAAGGTATTTTAGAGCTTTATAAGAAGTTAAGACCGGGTGAACCGTTATCTGTAGATAGTGCGGAAGCGCTGATTTCAGGTATGTTCTTTGATCCGAGAAGATATGACCTTGCAAAGGTGGGAAGATATAAGTTTAATAAGAAGCTTTCTTTCAAGAGCAGACTTTCAGGACATATCCTTGCAGATGATGTTGTGGATACACAGGGCAATGTCATTGCACAGGCAGGCGATAAGCTTGACAGAGAAACAGCACAGGCAATTCAGGATGCAGCGGTTCCGGCAGTCTTCTTAAATGTAGATTTAAGAAACAGTGACGGTACAATTACAACAAAGAGAGTAAAAGTGCTGTCTAACATGGCAGTTGATATTACAAAATGGGTTGATATTTCAAAGGAAGAAGCAAGAAAACTCGGTGTTACAGAAGCTGTATTCTTCCCTGTACTCAGCCAGATTTTAGCTGAAAATGAATCACTTGAAGAAATCAAAGAAGCAATCTGCAAGAACATTGCCGATCTGATTCCAAAGCACATTACTGTAGAAGATATTATTGCTTCTATTAATTATAATATGCACCTTGAATACGGCGTTGGTACAAAGGATGATATTGATCACCTTGGTAACAGACGTATCAGAGCGGTCGGCGAACTGTTACAGAACCAGTTCAGAATCGGTATTTCCAGAATGGAAAGAGTTGTCAGGGAAAGAATGTCCACACAGGACTTAAGCGGTATTTCTCCGCAGTCCCTGATTAACATTAAACCGGTTACGGCAGCGATTAAGGAATTCTTCGGAAGTTCCCAGCTGTCACAGTTCATGGATCAGAATAACCCGTTGTCAGAAATTACGCATAAAAGACGTCTTTCTGCATTAGGACCGGGTGGTCTGTCAAGAGATCGTGCCGGTTTCGAGGTTCGAGATGTTCACTATACACATTACGGAAGAATGTGTCCTATTGAAACACCTGAAGGTCCGAACATCGGTCTGATTAACTCACTTGCATCTTATGCAAGAATTAACGAATATGGTTTTGTAGAGGCACCGTACCGTCTGGTAGACAGAACCGATCCAAAGAATCCGCGTGTTACCGATGAAGTACAGTACTTTACGGCCGATGAAGAAGATGATTATCATGTAGCACAGGCGAATGCGGAAATTGACGAAGAAGGACATTTCGTTAAGAATACTGTATCCGGCCGTTACAGAGAAGAAACTTCTGAATTTGACAAAACACAGATTGAATTAATGGACGTATCGCCAAAGATGGTATTCTCTGTTGCGACATCCATGATTCCGTTCCTTCAGAACGATGACTGTACACGAGCGCTGATGGGTTCCAACATGCAGCGTCAGGCCGTACCGCTTCTGATGACAGAAGCACCGGTTATTGGTACAGGTATTGAAAATAAGACAGCAAGAGACTCAGGTGTCTGCGTTGTAGCAGAAGCAGACGGTGAAGTCCTTTTGTCTGAATCTGATAAAATTATTGTAAGAGAAGATGACGGCAAGGTACATGAGTATAAGCTGACAAAGTTCTCAAGAAGTAACCAGAGCAACTGCTATAACCAGCGTCCAATCGTATTTAAAGGTGACAAGGTGAAGGAAGGCGATGTTATCGCAGATGGTCCTTCTACACAGAATGGTGAAATTGCATTAGGTAAGAATCCGTTAATCGGTTTCATGACATGGGAAGGTTACAACTACGAAGATGCTGTATTATTAAGTGAACGTCTGGTGCGTGATGATGTATACACTTCTATCCATATTGAAGAATATGAAATCGAAGCCCGTGATACAAAGTTAGGACCGGAAGAAATCACAAGAGATATTCCTTCCGCAAGCAGTGATTCTATCAAGGATCTGGATGAAAACGGTGTGATCCGCATTGGTGCAGAAGTACGTGCCGGAGATATTCTGGTTGGTAAAGTAACACCAAAGGGTGAAACAGAACTGACAGCCGAAGAAAGACTGCTTCGCGCAATCTTTGGCGAAAAGGCAAGAGAAGTAAGAGATACTTCATTAAAGGTACCTCATGGTGAATATGGTATCGTTGTGGCAGTGAAGACATTTACAAGAGAAAACAGCGATGAACTGGCACCGGGTGTCAGCAAGTCTGTCCGCATCTATATTGCACAGAAGAGAAAGATTTCTGTAGGTGATAAGATGGCCGGCCGTCATGGTAACAAGGGTGTCGTTTCCAGAGTTCTCCCTGTGGAAGATATGCCATTCCTTCCAAACGGACGTCCGCTTGATATCGTCTTAAACCCTCTGGGTGTGCCTTCACGAATGAATATCGGACAGGTGCTTGAAATCCATTTAAGTCTTGCAGCAAAGGTGCTTGGCTTTAACATTTCTACACCGGTATTCGACGGTGCAGACGAAAATGATATTATGGATACACTGGATATGGCAAATGACTATGCAAATACACCTTTTGACGATGAAGAATTACAGCGTGAAAAGGCAGCTGCACAGGAAAATGGCGAAGATTATCCGGAAGATATGGTAACATTTACAGATAAATATAAAGAACTGCTGAATCCTGACGTATTCCAGTATCTGAGTGACAACAGAGCACACAGAGAAGAATGGAAGGGTGTTCCGATCGGACGTGACGGTAAGGTAAGACTGCGTGACGGACGTACAGGTGAATATTTTGACAGCCCTGTAACAATCGGTTTCATGCACTACTTAAAGCTCCATCATCTGGTTGATGATAAGATTCATGCACGTTCAACAGGTCCTTACTCACTTGTAACACAGCAGCCGCTCGGTGGTAAAGCACAGTTCGGTGGACAGCGTTTCGGTGAAATGGAAGTTTGGGCACTGGAAGCTTACGGTGCATCATATACATTACAGGAAATCCTGACTGTGAAGTCCGATGATGTTGTAGGACGAGTTCGTACTTACGAAGCAATCATCAAGGGTGAAAATATCCCTGAACCGGGTATTCCGGAATCCTTTAAGGTACTTTTAAAGGAACTCCAGTCCCTGGCATTAGACGTAAGAGTGCTTGATAAGGATAACAATGAAGTGAAACTGCTTGAAAGCTCTGAATACGAAGTAACTGACTTCAAGAAAGTTCTTGATGATGGCAGATACAGACGTGACAGCAGAGAAGAGGAAGCAGAATATGCTAAGAATGGTTCAACCATTCAGACAGTCGGTGAAGACGGCTTTGAAGATGCAGAGGATGTAGAGTATGCCGGCGATGATGCATTTGATGATGCAGATGATTATGGCGATGGCAATTCAGATATGATGGATTAATAGAAGGGAGCACGATCATGGCAGAAGAATCAAAAAGAGATTTGACCAGTCAGTCTATGAAGTTTGATAAGATTCAGATTAAACTGGCTTCTCCGGAGGATATTTTAGAGTGGTCTCACGGTGAGGTTACAAAGCCGGAGACAATCAACTACAGAACTTTAAAACCGGAAAAAGATGGTTTGTATTGTGAAAGAATCTTTGGACCGAGTAAGGACTGGGAGTGTCACTGCGGTAAATATAAAAAAATCAAAGATAAGGGTATTATCTGCGATAAGTGTGGTGTCGAAGTAACAAAGGCCAGTGTCCGTAGAGATCGTATGGGACATATCCATTTAGCGGCTCCTGTTTCCCATATCTGGTATTTTAAGGGAATTCCTAGCCGTATGGATCTGATTCTGGACATCGGACCGAAGAACCTTGAAAAAGTATTATATTTTGCAGCTTATATTGTAATTGATCCGGGTACGACAGAAATTCCGTTCAAGAAGATTTTAACAGAACAGGAATACCGTGAACTCTACGATCAGTACGGCAATACATTCCGTGTCGGCATGGGTGCGGAAGCCATTTATGAACTGCTTAAAAATGTAGATTTGGAATCAGAAGTTGCAAAGTTAAAGGAAGAACTTGAAAATACAACTTCCCAGAAGGCAGCAAGACTCATTAAGAGAATTGAAGTCATGGAAGCGTTTTTAACAGCCGGAACAAGACCGGAATGGATGATCTTAACTGAAATTCCGGTAATCCCACCGGATTTAAGACCAATGGTACAGTTAGACGGTGGACGTTTTGCAACATCCGATTTAAATGACTTATATAGAAGAATCATCAACAGAAATAACAGACTTGCACGTCTGATTGAGCTGGGCGCTCCGGAAATTATTATCCGTAATGAAAAGAGAATGCTTCAGGAAGCTGTTGATGCCCTGATTGATAACGGACGTAGAAACGGACGTCCGGTAACAGGTCCTGGTAACAGAGCGTTAAAGTCACTTTCAGACCTGTTAAAGGGTAAGCAGGGACGTTTCCGTCAGAACCTCCTTGGTAAGCGAGTTGACTATTCAGGTCGTTCTGTTATCGTTGTAGGTCCTGAATTAAAGATTTATCAGTGTGGTCTTCCAAAGGAAATGGCAATTGAGCTGTTTAAGCCGTTTGTTATGAGAGAACTGGTAAGACGTGGACTGGCTGACAATATTAAGAAAGCGAAAAAGAGCGTAGAACATCTTGAAAACAGCGTATGGGATGTGCTGGAAGATGTTATCAAAGAGCATCCGGTTATGTTAAACCGTGCTCCTACACTGCACAGACTTGGTATTCAGGCATTCGAGCCAATCCTTGTAGAAGGTAAGGCAATTAAGCTGCATCCGCTTGTTTGTACAGCGTTCAACGCCGATTTCGATGGTGACCAGATGGCCGTCCATCTGCCGCTTTCAGTAGAAGCACAGGCAGAATGCCGCTTCATGCTGCTTTCACCAAACAACCTGTTAAAGCCGTCTGATGGTGGTCCTGTAGCGGTTCCTTCACAGGATATGGTTCTTGGTATTTACTATCTGACACAGGAAAGACCGGGGGCAAAGGGTGAAGGTAAGTTCTTTAAGAATGTAAACGAAGCACTTCTTGCATATGAAAACGGAGTTATTACATTACACTCTAAGATTTTAGTTCATATGACAAAGACCGATGCAGAAGGCAATACCATTTCAGGTAATGTAGAATCTACACTGGGAAGATTTATTTTCAATGAAATTCTTCCACAGGATTTAGGATATGTAGACAGAAGCAAGGAAGAAAACCAGATGCTTCTGGAAGTTGATTTCCATGTAGGAAAGAAGCAGTTAAAGGATATTTTACAGCACGTTATTAATACACACGGTACAACGACAACAGCCGAAGTACTTGATGATATTAAGGCAATGGGTTATAAGTATTCTACAAGAGCAGCCATGACCGTTTCTATTTCAGAAATGACTGTGCCGCCGATTAAGAAGAAGCTGATTTCCGATGCAGAAAAGAAGGTTGAACAGATTACTGTAAACTACAACAGAGGTCGTTCAACAGATGAAGAAAGACATAAGAATGTTATCCGCGTATGGCAGGAAACAGATGAGGCATTAAAGGATGCCCTGATTGAAGGTCTTGATAAGTATAACAACATCTTCATGATGGCCGATTCCGGTGCCCGTGGTTCTAACCAGCAGATTAAGCAGCTTGCCGGTATGCGTGGTTTGATGGCAGATACATCCGGTAATACAATCGAACTTCCAATCAAGTCCAACTTCCGTGAAGGTCTTGACGTACTGGAATACTTCATTTCAGCGCATGGTGCGCGTAAGGGTCTGTCCGATACAGCGCTTCGTACAGCCGATTCAGGATACCTTACAAGACGTCTGGTAGACGTATCACAGGATTTGATTATCAGAGAAACAGACTGCAGCGCCGGTAAGACAATTCCGGGTATGTATGTATCTGAATTCGTAAATGATAAGGCAACTGCAAGCAGCGATGCAAAGGCAGATATCCTTGAATCATTAGAAGAACGTATTACAGGCAGATATCTTGCAGAAGACATCATTGATCCGTCTACCGGTGAAGTGATTGTAGCTGCAAACCACCTTGTAACACCAAAGAGAGCAGCACAGATTGTTGCAACAGGTGTTGAAAAGGTTAAAATCAGAACAATTCTTACCTGCCGTTCACACATCGGTGTATGTGCAAAGTGCTACGGTTCTAACATGGCTACAGGTCAGACCGTACAGGTTGGTGAAGCTGTTGGTATTATCGCTGCCCAGTCTATCGGTGAACCGGGTACACAGCTTACTATGCGTACTTTCCATACAGGTGGTGTTGCCGGTGATAATATTACACAGGGTCTTCCTCGTGTCGAAGAACTTTTTGAAGCAAGAAAGCCAAAGGCACTTGCTGTACTGGCAGAGTTTGGCGGTGTCGTAAGCTTTGCAAAGACAGAAAAGAAGACAGATATTGTTATTACAGACGATGAGGGTAACTCAAAGGCTTATCCTGTATCTAGAGATACAAGAGTCAAGGTTCAGGAAGGTCAGATTGTTGTAAAGGGTGAAGAAATCACAGAAGGTTCTGAAAATCCTCATGATATCGTAAGAATCCTCGGCGTACGTGCCGTACAGGATTATGTACTGCGTGAAGTCCAGAAGGTTTACCGTATCCAGGGTGTAGAAATCAACGATAAGCATATCGAATTGATTGTACGCCAGATGTTAAAGAAGATTGTTATTGAATCTCCTGGAGATTCAGAATTCCTGACAGGTTCTCAGGTAGATACAATTGAATTTACGGAAGTAAACGAAAAGCTGGAAGAGGAAGGCAAGACTCCTGCAACAGGTACTTCAATTATTCTGGGTATTACAAAGGCTTCTCTTGCAACAAATTCATTCCTGTCAGCTGCTTCCTTCCAGGAAACAACAAAGGTTCTGACAGATGCCGCTATTAACGGTAAGGTCGATCCGCTGATTGGTCTGAAGGAAAACGTTATCATTGGTAAACTGATTCCTGCCGGTACAGGTATGAAGCGTTATCAGAACGTTGAACTGGATTCTAATGAAAGGGTCCGCAAAGAAATTGAAGAAGAAGCAGCCGAAAGAGCAAAAGAAGAAGCTGCATCTGATATTTCTGATGACGAAACACTGGAACTGACGGAAGAAGAAGTTACAGTAACAGAATAAAACTAAAGCCGTTTCAGGCATAGGATAAAAAGTTCCGGTATAGTGGTAATGCACTGTACCGGAATTTCTGGTTTTTACAGAAAAAGTTTGAGCAGATATATCTTTGAGCTAAAAATTTTAAAAAGTGCTTGACATATAAAAATATAAAATATATACTAAACAAGTGTGTGATAACAGGAAAGCCCTGCTATGCCACACTATTCAGAAATGAACTGAATATGCAACCATGAATTATTCTAATTCCGGGAGGTGAAAAAGGAATGCCTACATTTAACCAGTTAGTAAGACAGGGAAGAAAAACAACAGTAAAGAAGTCTACAGCACCAGCTCTCCAGAAGGGATACAACTCACTTCAGAAGAAAGCAACAGACGTAGCTGCTCCACAGAAGAGAGGCGTTTGTACAGCTGTTAAGACTGCAACACCTAAGAAGCCTAACTCAGCCCTTAGAAAGATCGCCAGAGTTCGTCTTTCAAACGGTATTGAAGTAACATCTTATATCCCAGGTGAAGGACACAATCTTCAGGAACACAGCGTTGTTCTGATCAGAGGTGGACGTGTTAAGGATTTACCAGGTACAAGATATCACATCGTTCGTGGTGTACTTGATACAGCAGGTGTCGCTAAGAGAAGACAGGCACGTTCTAAATACGGTGCCAAGAGACCTAAGGATGCTAAATAATTAGTATCGTAAAGGCAAATTGCAGGTTGGCGGATTTTCTAAAAACCATGCAGTAAAACGCGGAAATGGTCCGCATTTATTCACAATATGATTTATAACAAGTGCCGGAGTTAGATTAATCCGAAGGTTGCAGGTTTAAGATATACCGCGCACGTACACAGCCGATTATCCCGATGGCGGCAGCCTTTATTGGATGTCGCAGGTGGAAAAAGGTCATATATATTTGTGAGTACCGATGAATTAATGAATATTGTTAAGGAGGGAAGAACCGTGCCACGTAAAGGACATACTCAGAAAAGAGATGTATTAGCAGATCCTATTTACAATAATAAGGTCGTGACAAAGCTTATCAACAACATTATGCTTGATGGTAAGAGAGGAGTTGCCCAGAAGATTGTATACGGAGCATTTGACAGAGTCGCAGCAAAGACTGAAAGACCTGCTATCGAAGTTTTCGAAGAAGCTATGAACAATATCATGCCAGTTCTTGAAGTTAAGGCTAGACGTATCGGTGGTGCTACTTATCAGGTACCGATCGAAGTTAAGCCGGACAGAAGACAGGCTTTAGCTCTTCGTTGGATGACAGCTTATTCTCGTGCAAGAGGCGAGAAGACAATGGAAGAAAGACTTGCAAATGAAATCCTCGATGCTGCAAACAATACAGGATCTTCTGTAAAGAAGAAAGAAGATATGCACAAGATGGCAGAAGCAAACAAGGCTTTTGCTCATTACAGATTCTAATAATATAGGAGGATTTACCGATGGCTGGAAGAGAATATCCATTGGAGAGAACCAGAAATATTGGTATCATGGCTCATATCGATGCAGGTAAGACTACATTAACAGAGCGTATCCTTTATTATACTGGTGTAAACCACAAAATTGGTGATACTCATGAAGGTACTGCTACCATGGACTGGATGGCCCAGGAGCAGGAAAGAGGTATCACAATTACTTCAGCTGCTACAACATGTCACTGGACACCGGAAAAAGAAGGTAAGCCAGATAAGACACAGCCAGAATACCGTATCAACATCATTGATACTCCGGGTCACGTTGACTTCACAGTAGAAGTTGAACGTTCACTTAGAGTTCTTGATGGTGCTGTAGGTGTGTTCGATGCTCAGAACGGTGTAGAACCGCAGTCAGAGAACGTATGGCGTCAGGCTGATAAATACAATGTACCACGTATGGCTTTCATGAACAAGATGGATAAGATGGGTGCAGATTTCTTTGGATCATGCAACCAGCTTATAACTAAGCTTGGTAAGAATCCTGTACTTGTACAGATTCCGATTGGTAAGGAAGATGAATTTAAGGGTATCATCGACTTATTTGAAATGAAGGCTTATGTCTTCAACGGAGATAAGGGTGATGATATTTCCGTAGGTGAAATTCCTGATGATTTAAAGGATCAGGCTCAGGAATATCATGACAAGCTCATTGAACAGTGTGCTGAACTTGATGAAGACCTTATGGAAAAGTTCTTTAATGATGAAGAACTTACAATTCCTGAATTAAAGGCAGCTTTAAGAAAGGGTACTATCGAAGGTACAGCAATTCCTTGTCTTTGCGGTACAGCTTATAAGAACAAGGGTGTTCAGAAGCTTCTTGATGCAGTTATCGAATACATGCCTGCACCAACAGATATCCCGGATATCACAGGTGTTGATGAAGACGGTAACGAAGTTACAAGAAAGTCATCTGATGAAGAACCATTCTCAGCTCTTGCATTCAAGATTATGACAGACCCATTCGTTGGTAAGCTGGCATTCTTCAGAGTTTATTCTGGTACATTGAACGGTGGTTCATATGTATTAAATGCAAACAAGAACAAGAAGGAAAGAGTTGGCCGTATCCTTCAGATGCATGCTAACAACAGAAAAGAAATTGATAAGGTTTATTCAGGAGATATCGCAGCTGCTGTAGGTCTGAAGTTCACTGTAACAGGTGATACAATCTGTGACGAACAGCATCCGGTTATCTTAGAGTCAATGGAATTCCCAGAGCCGGTTATCGAACTTGCTATCGAACCAAAGACTAAGAATGACCAGGGTAAGATGGGTGAAGCTTTAGCAAAGCTTGCTGAAGAAGATCCTACATTCCGTGCTCATACAGATCAGGAAACAGGTCAGACAATCATCGCTGGTATGGGTGAACTTCACCTTGATATCATCGTTGATAGACTTCTTCGTGAATTCAAGGTTGAAGCTAATGTAGGTGCACCTCAGGTTGCTTACAGAGAGTGCTTTACTAAGGCCGTTGATGTTGATAGCAAGTATGCTAAGCAGTCAGGTGGTCGTGGTCAGTATGGTCACTGTAAAGTACGTTTCTCACCACTTGAAGCAAACGTTGATAAGTTCGATGTTGAAACAAAGAATACAGTATTAATCAATGAGCCTCCGGTACTTTTCTGTGAATCATCAGTAGTCGGTGGTGCTATTCCTAAGGAATACATCCCTTCAGTTGCAGATGGTATCAGAGAAGCTGCAAACTCAGGTATCTTAGCTGGATTCCCGGTTCTCGGACTTAGAGCAGATATCTATGATGGATCTTACCATGAAGTCGATTCATCAGAAATGGCATTCCACATTGCCGGTTCTATGGCATTTAAGGATGCTATGGCTAAGGCAGCTCCGGCACTTCTTGAGCCAATCATGAAGGTTGAAGTTACAATGCCGGAAGAATACATGGGTGATGTTATCGGTGATATCAACTCTCGTAGAGGACGTATCGAAGGTATGGAAGATATCTCAGGTGGTAAGATGATTAAAGCATTCGTTCCGCTTTCAGAGATGTTCGGATATGCTACAGACCTTCGTTCTAAGACACAGGGTCGTGGTAACTACTCTATGTTCTTTGATAAGTATGAACAGGCTCCAAAGTCCGTTCAGGATAAGGTTATTGCTTCAAGAGCAAAATAATCTAATAAAAATATAGTTGCAAAATATTTAAAAATGCAATATAATAGATTTTAGCTATGAAACCCCATAAAGGGTATGAATCATTTTAAGGAGGATTTTAAACAATGGCAAAGGCTAAATTTGAAAGAACTAAACCACATTGTAACATTGGTACAATTGGACACGTAGATCATGGTAAGACTACACTTACAGCTGCTATCACAAAGACTCTTCATGAGAGACTTGGTACAGGTGAAGCTGTTGCATTCGAAAATATCGATAAGGCTCCAGAAGAAAGAGAAAGAGGTATCACAATCTCTACAGCTCACGTTGAATATGAAACAGAAAAGAGACATTACGCTCACGTTGACTGCCCAGGTCATGCCGATTACGTTAAGAACATGATTACTGGTGCTGCTCAGATGGATGCTGGTATCCTCGTAGTAGCTGCTACAGATGGTGTTATGGCTCAGACAAGAGAACATATCCTTCTTGCTCGTCAGGTAGGTGTTCCTTACATCGTTGTATTCATGAACAAGTGTGATATGGTTGATGATCCGGAACTTCTTGAATTAGTAGATATGGAAATCAGAGAACTCCTTAACGAGTATGACTTCCCAGGCGATGACACACCAATCATCCAGGGTTCAGCTCTTAAGGCTCTTGAAGATCCGAACAGCGAATGGGGCGATAAGATTCTTGAACTTATGCACACAATCGATGAATATGTTCCAGATCCAGAAAGAGATACAGATAAGCCATTCCTTATGCCAGTAGAAGACGTATTCTCTATCACAGGTCGTGGTACTGTTGCTACAGGTAGAGTAGAACGTGGTGTTCTTCATGTAAATGAAGAAGTTGAAATCGTTGGTATCCATGATGACATCCGTAAGGTTGTTGTAACTGGTATCGAAATGTTCAGAAAGCTTCTTGATGAAGCACAGCCAGGTGATAACATTGGTGCACTTCTTAGAGGTGTTCAGAGAGACGAAATCCAGAGAGGACAGGTTCTCTGCAAGCCAGGTTCAATCACACCACACCACAAGTTTACAGCTCAGGTTTACGTATTAACAAAGGACGAAGGTGGACGTCATACTCCATTCTTCAACAACTACAGACCACAGTTCTACTTCAGAACAACTGATGTTACTGGTGTTTGTGAACTTCCAGCTGGTACAGAAATGTGCATGCCTGGTGATAACGTAGAAATGACAGTTGAACTTATCCACAACGTAGCTATGGAGCAGGGTCTTCGTTTCGCTATCCGTGAAGGTGGACGTACAGTAGGTTCAGGTGCTGTTGCTACAATCATTGAGTAATTTTATTGGTTGATGTACTCGATTATTATACAGTAAATTTAAAGGCTTCCGGGATTTTCCCGGAAGCCTTTTTTTGACTTGCTCAGCTATTTATATTCTTAAATTTTTACCACCACTTCTCACGGTAAGAGTACTCTCCACGGTAATTAGAAGCATTATAATCAGGATATTTGAAAGGTGCATATACCTCAGCTTTAGGTGCATCATCCTGTGTATATATGTACATTGAATCATAATCCCATGTAACAATTTCATCACGGGCATCGCCGTAGAGATTTACAGCTTCTGCACACATGGTAGGATGACCGTCATCAGGGAACTTAACAACCTGAATACCTCTGCCATCAATCATTCCACCGCGCTCTACATCAGCATTAAGAAGAATGAAGTCCTGACCGTCACCAGTCCAGTTTACAGGTGTTAAAAGATTACCATTTAGCTCATTTTCCATTTCCCATAACTGGTTACCTTCGCTGTCATAGAAATATATAATTCCCTGATGTCCCCAGAAATTAACAACAACCATTTCATAACCCGGGCGGTCAGGAAGGTAATTAGCGAGACTGACACGCTGTGCATGACCTATGCCATCCTTTTTGAGAAGTTTTCCGTTAAAATCAGATATCAGGAAGCCTTCCTTTCCCGCAACGCAGGCAAAGAATTTAGTGCCTTTATGTGGACCGGATTCGAATCTTCCTGGAACAATTTCATCAATGTGGTCTTCATTAACAGGCATGGTCCACATCTTGTTACCGTGGCAGTCAAGCATGTTATAACCTACCAGAAGTTCATCATGCCCATCCCCGTTAATATCAATTGCAAAAGGAAAATGCCCGGTATTCTTATCACTCTGGAAATGCCACATAACCTCCAGGTCATCGTTAAGTGCATACACCCTGCAATAACGATCCTTAATAAGAATATCACGTGGCTTATCAAGACCACGGAAATTGCATATACGCATACCGTCAGGGTTAATTCTGTCAAAAGCATAGATTTTATCAGGAACACCGATAATCGTTCCATCCTCTTCTGTTGTGGAGAAAGGTGTTTTGGTGCGTTTCTTGACTTCACCTGTTCTGCCATCAAGAATAAGGACTTCAAAATTCTTGGCGGTTATAACCTCGTCAAAACCATCACCATCAATATCGTATATCTGCATAGGCATGTCAGCTGATATAGTGCCAATGTCGTGATTATTGGTTGGTTCACCGTGCTGCCATAAAATATTGCCGTCAAGGTCAAATGCGGTGAGGCAGCTGATGGTTCCATAAGCATCACGGTTTACTCTTTTCTGGCACTGTGCCATAACCATCTGGTATTCGCCGTTGCCAAGAAGATGACCAAAACGAAGCTGCCTTCCGGTGCCACAGCCCTTAAGATTAATCTTTTTGAGAAGCTTCATCTTAGGATAATGTGCCTGTGCATCTTCACATTCAGCTTTATAAGCATTTCTTGCAGCATCAATAGAAGCAGCAGTACTTTCAGAAGTAGTAACATTTACAAAACCAAACTGTGCAGGGATCGTTGCTGTAATGGCAACCTTGCCACCCTGTCCGGCATATTCAGTGTCAAAGTCAAAATAAACCTTATCATCAACGCTGCATATAACATGGCTGCCTTTAATTTCTGCTTTAAGGATATAAGTATCGTCACAGTTGTAGTTGAAAGCTACAGAATCAAGAATAGTAACCTCTTCCTTGTGACGGTATTCAACTCTCAGTTCATGTTCTTCAAAAACAAGGACAAGAAGATTAGCAGAGTTCTGACAACAAAAACCAATGCCGGCATTACCCCATTTGGTAGTAAACATACGGACACTTGCAGTTATAGTATAATCGCGCCAGAATCTGTCGCCGCTTGTAAGCATAGGAAAAGTCCGGTGGGGCTTGTCATTGCGGATACGCATCTGCTCCATAAAATGTTTTCCATTATATTCAGAAATAATCCAGGAAGCTCCCTGACCGTTATAAGTGTGGTTGCATACCGGGTCATGCCATTTACCATAATATCCGGGATAATGGATAAAATGATACTCACCCATTGCCGAATGATTCTTATCATAAGGGAATTCACCAATGGGAAAATCAGAGAAATCTTCATTAAGTAAAATAAAATCTGCCATAATAACCTCATTTCTGAGCGACTTTATCGTGAAGTTGCGATGAGAAATTCGCGCAGGCGATTTCTCATCTGCAATCATGGCTATTTGTTTTCGCTCAGAAACAAATAGCCGTGTGAAAAATAATAAAATGGTACATTGCCGCATTCTGGATATATCAATAATATCTTACGACACAAATCATATACTGATTATAGGTCGTTTATAGAGAAAATGTTACTGATTTTTTACATATTTTTGGGATTTTGGAAGATTTCGTGCAGTTTTTTGCAACTATAAAAATACAATATGAATATAATAAAAGCGTATTAAGAAGCAAGATATAAGATTCTATTGTCCCACTTCATGAATAATGTTAAAATAATACTAAATACAATTCAAATCGGGCAGTGGGGAAGCAGATTTAAGATATAAATAACATTTAGAAAGCGGAAATAATATATGAAAAAAAGAAAAGTGTTTTTAAAAGATATTATCGCACAATCTCCTGAAAAAGAGTATGGACAGCTGTATGCAGATATTATGCTTGAACTCTCACAGGGAACGCTGGCACCGGTCCGCAGTGCAGGAACGAATGGTAAAAAGCCGGCGCTTCCCGTGGCATTCTGGGAGTATGTGAAAGAGCCGGATTACGGTGATGTCAGTGAAAAGCTGGATTTTAAGCTGCATCCGCTTCTTCATACAACGTATTACCGGAAACAATTACGGATACAGATTTTAAAGAACGTATACAGCTGAAAAAATATGAGGTACAGTCGATTGAAAAAGCATTAAAAAATCTGGAAAACAAAAAAAATCAGCTGGAGGTCCAGGCAGGAAGTGTATCCGAATATGCAGATGAACCGGTGTCAGCTTCACCGGAGGAACAGGAACAAATCAGACAGCAGATTCCGGATATTGAAATAGTAGAGGCACAGGAACTTACCCGGTATCAGAAGACGGTAAAAAGAAATCTGCTAACGGCACTGTCCCGGTTAAAGGATGAGCAGAACCGTCTGGCAGAAGAAATCCGTTCAATTGCAGCAAAAGATATTTATGCAGAAGATTATTTTAAGAAAACATTTGACAGTCTGTTGACACAGACTGCCAGTCCAAAGAATCTGGCAGAGCAGTATGCCGTGAATAAGGCTTCGTATGAGAGCCAGCTGGAAAAACTTAAAATTGATCTTGCAAGCATTGACAATGAACAAAAAAACATTGAAGAAATGTTTTTAGAATACGTGCGCAGTGTTAATGCGAATATTGCAATGATTGATAAAAATTCAACAATCAGCGTTCGCGGCAGAAACATTAAAATGTTAAAAATCCAGGTAGCAGACTGGGAAAGCGAACAGGAACATTTCCGTATGAAACTGCACGATTATTTTGAGCAGGTGATACAAAATGGTCTTGATACGATTGATAAGAATGAAAATCTGAATGAATTTTTGGGAAATGTCATTACAACAAAAAGACTGTATGATGATACTGTGGGTATCGGCAGTGTAAAAATTAAGCTGTATAAGATTGAAGCGGAACGTGAAGTCCCGATTACATGGGCAGAGGTATCAGCCAATTCCGGCGGCGAGGGCTTTTTATCAGCATTTGTGATTCTGACCTGTCTGCTTAGTTATATGCGGCGGGATGAGAGTGATTTGTTTACCACGGGAGAGGAAGGCAAGGTGCTGATTATGGATAATCCGTTTGCACAGACCAATGCGGAACATCTGCTGAAACCACTGATGGAGATGGCAAAGAAAACGAATACGCAGCTCATCTGCCTGTCAGGACTTGGCGGCGATTCCATCTATAACCGCTTTGACAATATTTATGTGTTAAAACTTATGGATTCAAGTATCAGAAGCGGCGCATGGCGCATGGAAGCCAGCCATATCAAAGGCGAACCGGTGAAGCGGATGGTACTGTCAGAATTCAGGGTGGAAGAGAGGGCTTAAAGGAGGGAAAAAGAAATGATACCAACAAGAGAAGAAGCTATGGAATTCATCCGTGACGGTTTGGCATGTAATCCGGGACCTTGGGGACGGCATTGTTTAACCGCGGCACACTGCGCAGAAAAAATTGCACATGCCTGTGGTGATATGGATTCAGAGAAAGCGTACATATTAGGCTTACTGCATGACATAGGCAGAAAATTCGGCGTGCGGCATCTGGGGCATGTTTCGGACGGGTATATTTATATGAAGCAGTCAGGATATGATGAAGTGGCAAAGATTTGTCTGACACATTCCTTTAACAATCATACAATTGATGATTATATTGGAAAATTTGACGTTTCTGATGAGGAGTTACGGCTCATAAAGACCGAGTTGGATAAGGTGGTATATGATGAATACGACCGCCTGATTCAGTTATGCGACAGTCTGGCAGGAGCGGGCGGTGTTCTTGATGTGGAAGACAGAATGAAGGATGTAAAGAAAAGGTACGGATTTTACCCGCAGGCAAAGTGGGATACGAATATCCGTCTAATGCAGTATTTTGAAAAGAAAATGAATCAGAATATTTATCTTGTTTGCGAGAAAGATACATTTGTACCGGAGGACATTTAATGGATATTTTTAGAGAAATTAAAAAACGGTATAAAGGTTTATCCGCAGGAGCTGATACCGTACATTTTAAAACCGGAAAAAGAAATTGTACATTTTATTTCGAGGCAGATTTAAAATAAGCGAAAGACGGTAAAGGAGAGGGGAACATGAAAGAAAAATATGAAATGTATGAAACAGATGAAACACAGCTTGAAGCGGAGCATTTGAAAAAACATAATAAGTATAGCGTAAAATTGTAGGATTTTGTAATCTGCGGTGAGAAAGTCCTAAAATAGCAATAGCCATTTTATATGAATTGTGATAAAATAATACAAACCAACCACAAAAACGAGGACAACCATGAAAGAACAAAGTGAAGAAAATACAAAAAAAGAAGTTATTGAAAAGAAAACCATCCGTATATTCAGAGGACATCTGTTTATAAAGCTGGTAATTATATTACTGCTGGTGCTGGCGGTGATTGCCGGCATTGCGGGGCTTAGAAAGGGCAGTGGACAGCCGGCAGAGTCGGAGAGCAAGACAACAAGGATTGGCTTTGAAAATATCGGGCAGATGGTCACGCAGGCGGCTTACTGTACGGAGATGAATGTCACAAAGGATTCGCGTAAGCTGTTTGGAATGACGATTCCGTTTACACAGAGCGAATACATTTACAGCTATGATGTGGAAGTGAGAGCGGGACTGGATTTTAGTCAAATTGAATGGAGCGTTGACGAAGATAACAGCATAATTCAGGTTCGTCTGCCGCAGGTGCAGATTTTAAGCAGTGAAATCAACACGGATACCTTTAAGGTGTATCATGAGGAAGAAAGCATTTTCACACCAATCAAACTGGCGGATAATAACGATGCCCTGAAAACGCTCATTGAAAATGCAAAGCAGGATGCGGTTGCAAATGGTCTGCTTGAAAATGCGGAGAGCAACGCGGAAACGATTCTCAGGGGATTTTTTGCAAATGTCTATGATTTGCAGAAATATAAGATTGAATTTATCAGACAAGAGGCAGAAAAATGACCATTATCACCGGACTGATTTTTGCGCACAAAATTATCGGTCTCAGTATCGGAATGTTGATTGCAGACCTGGGAGTCGGCAGAGTGATTGCGGTATTTCAGCATTTATTTTATGAGAAAATGGAGGAAGTGCGCATTTGAAAGAATTAGAAAACGGAAAGAAAAAACTGCTGATTACAGGAATGATTCTTATTATAATCGCGGTATGTGCGGCAGGCATTTTTGCTTACGGCAGTCATAAAAACAATCAGAAAGCGGCGGCAAAAGTACAGGAAGAAAGTGTACAGCGCGCATCACAGGAACAGTCCCTTGCGGCACAAAAAGAGCAGGAACAGGAAGCCCGGAGTATTGCCGAGGCAGAATTGCAGAAGGCACTTTCCGAGGCACAGAGCCGTGATGAATCCATAGCCGCATCCGAAGCAGAATCAAGGGAGCAGGCACAAAAAGAAGCAGAGGAAGCTTCGATTGCACAGGAAAAAGCCGAGCAGGAAGCCCGTGAAGAGCAGGAAAGACAGGCACAGGGCGCAGGACTGGCAGAACGGCTTGCAGGCTATGAAACAGTGAGCCGCCCGGCAGGGTCAACCGGAGATATTATCTGTATTGACCCCGGACATCAAAGCCGCGGCAATAACGGAAAGGAGCCGGAAGGGCCGGGTTCACAGACGATGAAGACTAAAGTGGCAGGCGGAACGGGCGGTGTGGTATCGGGTGTGCCGGAATATCAGCTGACCCTGACAATCGGCATGATGTTAAAGACCGAACTACAAAACAGAGGATACACCGTAGTGATGACAAGGGAGTCCAACGATGTTGACATTTCCAATAAAGAGCGCGCAGATATTGCAACGGCGGCGGGAGCAGCGGCAACAATCAGGATTCATGCAGACGGTGTGGACAGTGCTTCCGCTTCCGGGGCTTCGGTACTGGTGCCAGGTTCGTCCAATCCGTATATACCGGAACTGGCAGGCAGTTCCAGTCAGTTAGGAAGCTGTATTATCAATTCGTATTGTGCGGCAACCGGCATGAAAAACCGCGGGGTAGTCGGAAGTGACAATATGACGGGTATTAACTGGAGTACCAATCCGGTTGCCCTGCTGGAACTCGGATTTATGACCAATCCGACAGATGATGCGAATATGCAGGACGATACCTATCAGCAGTTAATGGTGCGCGGCATTGCAGATGGTATTGATGCGTATTTTGGAAGATAATGGAGATTAGTGTGAAAAAAACAAATATTCCTTATGTCAGATGAGAAATCGCCTGCGCGGATTTCTCATCGCCGCTTCGCAACAAGTTGCTCAGAAATGGAGAGTATCATGCACAAGGTTCAGGCGAAAGCCATTCTTTCGGCAAAAAACGGAATGAACATTTACCGGGGCTGTCAGCACGGCTGTATTTACTGCGATGCAAGAAGCACCTGCTATCAGATGAATCATGTATTTGAGGATATTGAGGTCAAGGAAAACGCGCCGCAGTTATTAGAAGCAGCATTAAAAAGAAAACGGAAAAAATGTATGATTGGTACCGGGGCAATGAGTGACCCGTATATGCCGCTGGAAATGGAATTAAACCTGACAAGGCAGTGCGCAGAGCTGATTGAACGGTATGGATTCGGACTGACCGTACTGACAAAGTCCGATAATGTACTGCGGGATTTGGATTTATTCCGCAGAATCAATGCAAAGACAAAGTGTGTCATACAGATGACACTGACGACTATGGACGATGTACTCAGCCGGAAAATAGAACCGGGTGTCTGCACAACCGCGCGGCGGATAGAGGTCTTAAACATTTTAAAAGAGGAAGGCATTCCGACTGTGGTATGGCTGACACCGTTACTGCCGTTTATTAATGATGCCGAAGAAAATATTTTCAGCATTTTAGAAGCCTGTCAAAAGGCATCGGTGCGCGGTATTATGACATTTCATTCATTTGGAGTGACGTTAAGGGACGGCGACCGGCAGTATTTTTACAGCCAGCTCGATAAAAAATTTCCGGGGCTTCGCAGACAGTATATTGAAGCGTATGGAAATGCCTATGAACTGCCGATTCCGCGTGACAGGGAGATTTTTCCGGTATTTAGGGAAAAATGTGAAGCGGCGGGCATTGAATGGCGGACGAATCAGATATTTGAGTATCTGAACACCTTTGAAGAAAAGGGCTGCGGGCAGCAGATGACGTTGGCAGATTTTATGTGATAATTATTTTTTGCGATGACAGGGAAAGTTTTGACATTATTTTTTACAGAAACAGAACAGGCGGGCATATCCGGAAGAATTATACTTCCTGGCATACCCGCCTGATTTTATATTTTTTTATTCTGACTTTTCCGTATCAGCATCTTCTTTATCAACAACCTGAATAATCTTCTTTTTCCACATAATCCATGAAGAAATAATGGCAACCGGGAGCATGAATAAAATCAGGAAGCCGACCATGCCAAACAGGGAAGAACCGGTTGTGATACGTACAACGAGGGCAAGCACCGTAATAATGACAATAACAGGAACAACGCCCATAACACCGTTTTTTACAACCTTTTTACCGGAGCTGGTGCTGGCAAAAAGACCGAGGGTTAGCGAACCAAACAGCGCCGGTATCAGATAGTTGGAAGCTGTTTTTACGGCAGGCAGTTCAAAGACCGGGCTGATCCATGCGCTAAGCAGTGCGGCAAGCGCAAGAATGATAATCGTCATAATCGAACATATCGCAACGGCAACCGAAGAAATGGCTTCGCCCTCCGAGGTATTCGGTTCTTTTTTGGCAAGCTTCATGGCATTGACGGCACATGGCAGCTTCAGGTTCATAATATTTCCTGTGATAAATGTCAGATAAGAAGAAGCGCCGAGAATCGGTGTGTAGCTGATTGCTTCCGAAAATCCGACCGGAATATAAACCATTAAAATACTGATAGTGCTAAGGTTAATGACTTCACCAATGGAAGGCAGACTGTCATAAAAAGTGAGCACAACAAACGGAATGGCAATCATGTACAACAGGGCAATCAGTGTGCCGATGCGTCCCCATTTGTGCGCCCATGCCTGAAAGGAGTCTGTAATTACAATTTTATTTGAACCTTTTTTCTTCATAAGATATCTCCAATCTGCAAAAATGCTATAAAAACAACTTACACCACAATACGGATGAAATCATGCCGCCAATCATGGAAAATGCCATGATAAAATCATTGAGCCATGCAAGCTTCGGGTTCTTAGAAAGAAGCCCCAGCCCTACGGCAATGACAAGACCGGTCAGCATAACAGCCGCCTGAACGGTGTCGCCGATTAATAAAACCGGAATGTAGACGGCAAAAAGACACAGCATGAAACAGCCGCTTAAAACGTACTTCCAGCCGTTTCCATTTTCTTCGGATTTGCTGACACTCATGGAAAGCTTTTTGCCAAGCGGCAGTAAAATGAAAAAACCGCTTAACATGCCGATACTCATAAGAATCATAACAACACCGAACTGCTGTCCGGTTGCACCCTCCAGCATTTCCGCACTGCTTGAAAATCCGATAGCGGAAGCTACGGAGCTTGAAATCAGCGACTCATAGGAAAGTGAGCCGATAACGGAAAGACGCCACCAGCTCCATACTGTTCCGAGTACCGAAATCAGTGCAAACAGCCCGACAACGATAGACAGGCTTGGGACAATGGAAAAGACCAGACTGGATTTGATGACATTTTTTAAATCCTCTTTGGAAATGCCCAGTTCCAGACAGTGTGTGTATGCTTTTTTTAAATAGACCAGTGAAAATCCTACAATGTAGAGCAGTCCGATTATAACCATGGCAAGGAGCAGCGGACTGGTAATAATATCTTTCATGGTAGCCATAAAAACCTCTTTTCTGCCGCGGATGCGGCGCATGTAAATCAGAATAAAATTTAGTTCTTGTGTTCTGTAAGCCAGCGCATTGCCGTATAGGCATAAACGGCGCAGCCTTCGGATAATACCGCTTCGTCAAATTTTACTTTCGGGTGGTGCTGCGGATAGCAGTAGCCCTCCTGCGGTGTGCCTGCTGCCAGTGCAAACATAATGGATGGAACTTCCTGGCTTACATAGGCAAAATCTTCGCTTCCGGTGCTTTTCGGTGCTTTGCCTTCACCGGACATCGCATTAAGTGCAGAAGCCGTAAATGCTTTGGAAGGGCCTAAGAGTTCTTTTAAATAGTCTGCGGTGCAGACGGCAAGGTCCGGGTTGTTGTAAAGACATGGACAGCCGCTTCCGTAAGTAACCGTTGCAGTAGCGCGGAAAGCTGTGGCAATGCCGGAAGCAATTTCAGAAACACGCTGTTTGATAAAAGCGCGCGTAGATTCATCATAGGTGCGGATCGTTCCACTCATATGGGCGGTATCGGGAATGACATTGGCGGCATTTCCGGCATTAACTGTTCCGATTGTTAAAATAGCCTCATCGGAAAGTCCGAGTTCTCTTGCGTGGATTTCCTGAAGACCTGTGATAATGTGGGCGGCAACGGTGACCGGGTCAACACCGTTATTCGGCATAGAACCGTGACAGCCTTTTCCCTGAATATCAATATAGAAGTAATCGGCGGCAGGCGCACTGACACCGCCGTCGCAGGAAATAACCGTACCGGCAGGCAGAGGAAGCCCTGCCATTACATGAATCATCATGGCGGCATCGACATCAGGATTTTTTAAGACACCGGCTTCGATCATATCGTGGGAGCCTTCAAAAATTTCCTCGGCAGGCTGGAACATGAGTTTGACCGTGCCTTCGATTTCATCTTCATGTGCTTTTAAAAGGCGTGCGGCGCCTAACATCATTGTAGTGTGCATATCATGACCGCAGGCGTGCATTTTGCCGTTGGTGGAGGGAAAAGAAACATCGGCTTCTTCCTTCATTGGCAGGGCATCCATATCGCCGCGGATTAAAAAGACTTTGCCGTCTTTTTTTTTGCCTGCCAGTGCGACAATGCCGGATTTACCGCACATCTGTGGCTCGTAGCCCATGGAAATGAGTTCCTGCTTTACATAATCAACGGTTTCCTGAATATCAAAGCCCGTACCAGGGTGTGTATGCAGAAATCGTCTTGTCCGGACAAGCTGTTCCTGATAAGAAGCAGCTTCCTGTAAAAGTGCTGTAGTTGTCATAAGGGACCTCCTTTTTCTATAAAAAACTTATTATGAAGCTGGGATCAAAAATCCCCGGCTATGATGCCTGTGGATTGTTCCACACTGCAATACGGTGTTGTAATATAGTGCCGTAAGTAAAAAAAGGCGAAGATGTCCAAGGGTTTCGTGGCATCTTCGCTACAGAAAATAATATTACCAATCGGATAATAGTTTGTCAACAAAATAAAAGAAAGTTTTTTATCTGAAAATTTAAAAATGTAAAGTCCGAAAACCCGTTGACGGTTCACCACAAAAAGCGTAAATTGAAAGTGATGAATAATAAAGTAGAGGACCTGTAAAATGTATCTTGCAATATGTGATGATGATTTGCTGTTGTGTGCCAATTTAAGAAGAAAGCTGGCGGCATTTGATACCGGCGGAAATAAACTGCTTGTGGACGAGTATCATTCAGGGGAAGAATTGTTAAAGGGTGCCTGTCGGTGCAATTATGATGCGGTATTTCTGGATTTATATATGGAAGGCATGTCGGGATTTGATACGGCAAAGGCATTAGCCGAAAGAAAAAGCGAAGCCCGGATTATTTTTCTGACATCGAATGAATCGCTCGTATTTGACAGCTTTGAGTACCAGCCGTTTTATTTTTTAAGAAAAGAAAACTATACGGAAGTTCTGCCAAAGGTTATGGCGAGGCTGAAAACGGTTTTAAATCAGAACGGAACCTTTTTACTGGACGGAAAAAATGAAAAGGAATCCATTGCCGTCAGCAGTATCTGTTATGTGGCAAGTGATAAGCATAACGTTGTTATTTATACCACCAAATACAGTTACGAGGTGCGAAAGACCATGACGGAAACTTTAAAACAGCTTGAACCGTATGATTTTGTCAGAATCCACAAGCAGTATCTTGTAAATTTAAAATATGTGAAAAAAGTCAATATGCGGGACGAAACTGTTTTGTTAATGAATGATACGGTTCTGGACATGAGCAGGCGGTGTAAGGATACGGTGCTGGAGCGTTTCACGCAGTATCAGCGCAACATGAACGGAGCGGTATAGATGAATACAACACTGATTAATGAAAATATGTATCAATTGCTGCTGTCGGCAAAGGACAGCGTGGGGATTCTGCTGTTTCAGATGATTATGCTTGAAATGGCACTGCTGTTTATCCGTACAATCAGAAATGATATACAGCGGCGGCGCACGGGCAATGAAAACAGTTATAAAAAGGACACGTTTTTGGGAAACCGCGGTAACTATATGGTATGCGTGGCGGCGGCATTTCTGGTGCTGACGGCGGCAAATCAGTTGATTGTCGCAAAGGGACTTGCCATATACATGCTGGTGCTTTCAGAGGGCGTTGTACTGGGTACGCTTACAGGGGTATTGACCGGCGGGAATATCAAAAAGGCGATGGTTACGACCGGTGTTTTGACTGTGGCGGCAGGAATTGCCTGCTTCTTTGGAGAACGGTTTTACAATGGAGCGGAGGACAGTGTGATGTTATCCGCCGCATTTATTGCATTTTTGGAATTTGTGCTGGCAGATGCACTTGTTAAAAGAGAGCTGTATCAGCTTCACCCAAAAGAACTGGGACTGCTGGCACTTACGATTCTGATATGCGCGGCAGTATCGGCACAGATGCTGTCGGACAGGGGAGCAGACCGTGGCATGGGAACAATCGTAGTAGCAGGTATTTTATTAAATGAAAGCTTTCTGATTGTCTTATTGTGCCGTATCAAGTCCATGCAGAAAAATGAGCAGGCGGCAGAAAAAGCATTGCAGGAGAGCGCTTACCAGAAACAGTATATGGACAGTGTTGCAGTGCTTGATGAGCATGTCCGCAAAATGCGCCACGACTTAAAAAATCACATCAACACCCTGAATACACTGCTTTCCGATGAGGAACATGGTCAGGAGCGGGCAAAGCAGTATCTTTTGGAATATGTTCGTCAGACAGCGGCATTACAGGAATTTGTAAAGACGAAAAACAGTGTGGCGGATGCGGTGTTAAATGCGAAGCTGATGTACTGTAAAGAGCAGGATATTCCGGCGGTTATTTCGGTGGATAAGAATATTCGGGGATTAACTCAGACGGAATTATGCTGTGTACTCGGAAATCTTTTAGACAATGCGATTGAAGCCGAGTTAAAGCTTTCCAAGGCACACAGAAAGATTGAAATAAAGATTGTCATGATAGAAGAAGTATTGGACATTTTGATAAGAAACCGCATTGCAGAGCCGGTTTTACAGGACGTACAGAAAGTAAAAAATATTGGTACAACCAAGCAGGATACAGGAAATCATGGCTTTGGCTTGAAAAATGTCCGGGAAATTGTAAAAAAATACGACGGATTTATGGATTTGTATGAAGACAGCGGCTGTTTCTGCGTGCATATCCGAATATAAAACCGTTTGTGCCATAAAAGTGACCGCTTGTGCCGCCCCCTCTTGTTAGAAGATAACAGGAGGGGGTATATTTGTTTTAAGGAAATGCCAGCGTGTGTCAGTAATTTCAGAGAATCCGGTATCAGTAAATTCAATTTCGCAGGCGGGCAAAAAAAATAAAAATAAAGGAGAAGGTTATGAAAAGAAAAAAGCGGGAAATGCCGGGGGTAAAGGCAGGGAGCAGGAGAGCCGCTGCAGTTGCACTTACGGTACTGTTGGCGGCAGTCTGCAGCGGCTGTGGGAATCAGTATTCGGTGGAAGATGCCGTAAGCCGCGATGAAAAGTTTACGCTGGTGGGAGATGCAGATGAGGCAAAGACAAAGGATTTAAGTCAGGCGACAACCACAGCTTTGATAGGACATGAAGAACCGACGGCATATCGGTTTAACGGCAAAAAGGTAAAAGTGACAGAAGTTGGAAAGGGAGAAACGAAGTTGTACGGCGGCTATGAAATTACCGTGCTGGACGCATGGAAGCTTGGGAATACGCTGACCGCGTTAGATGAAATTGAAAATGGTGATGCCACTTTCCGTAAATGGCTTGTGAAAAGCTGCGATTTGAATGAAGACGGCTCAACATCTCGATATAATCATCAGTATGTTGCGGTGAAAATCAGAATCAAAGACGTAACCGGCGGGGATAATCAAAAGCTTTATATGGACGGCACACTGGTAAATAAAGATGGTGAAAATATGTATCAGCGGATTTCATTTACGGAAATCATCGGATATGATCAGTGTCCGTATTTAAACAGACCGGACGAAGTTCATAAAGATGCTTACTTTTATACCTTTAATCAGGGGACGGAAATAGAAACTGTTTTAGTATACCGGCTGATGAATACACCGGGTGTTTTAAGAGATGTTTATATGTATTCGGGCATTGGCGGAATCGGCGGTACAGACGGTGTCAACTCGATTGCAGATGGCAGTTATATGTTCCGGCTTGATATCGGGGACGGAAACTAAAAGTAAAAAAGGAGAAACATTGTGAGAGAGCAGTTTCATACAGAATGGGAAAGAGCCGTGAAAAATAAAATGATGTGGATTGCGGTTTTTATAGGCTGTCTGCTTGCCATAGCACAGACGGTATTTGAGGTTTATCCGTATGCCAGAAATCCGTTGATGTTTTACAGAGGCAGTGACGGACAACCGGCAAGCCTTTTTATGTACTGGTTCGGATTAAATTCGGGCAGTCCGTACAAAGTGACTTTTTTAACGATTTTTCCGGTGCTGGCAATGATGCCGCATGCACTGTCGTATCATCTGGACCGGAAGGGCGGTTATATTAAAAATGTGTATACCAGAACGAAAAAAATCAATTATCTGACGGCAAAGTATCTGGCTGTTTTTTTAAGCGGCGGTCTGACGGTGCTGTTTCCGTATCTTGTCAGCCTGCCGGTTACCGCCTGTATGCTTCCGGCATTGACACCAATCCGGAATGGACAGTATCTTTCGGCAACAGAGCTGTTTTCATCGATATTTTATACCAAACCGTTTGCCTACATCGCCATTTATATGGTGATTACGTTTTTTTACGGCGGAATCTTTGCGACAACGGCGCTGGCGGCGGCAAGCATTGTAGATAATATATTTCTGCTGGGAATGGTTCCTTTTTTAATATGGTATGGTTTTACAACGGCATCGAATTTTGTGGGAAGAAAGTCGGGAATTACGGTAGATCTCATCTGGCTGCTGGATATGAGCCACGGCGCGATACTGCATAAGGAAACCGTTTTTGTGACCGGAGCGGTTGTCGGCGTGATTACGGCGATTATATATTTTGTAAACGGGGTGAAACAAGATGCATTATAAAAGGAAACAAATTTCAAAAAAGAAAATGATGATCAGAAGCGTGGCAGTGCTTGCGTGTCTTATAACAGCGGCGGTTATGGGATATTTTATCCGGGATATTAACAGGCGTTTTCCAAACCCTTCGGTCTGTGAGCAGTATACAAAGGATTCGCCCGCAATGCTTGACGGTCTGGAGATTACACCGCTTTCGACACACATTTATTCTTATGATGAATATCGTGAGCAGTATCCCGATTCGCTCAATGCGGGAGAACATGCAAGGGACTGGAAGGTGATTGTGTATAAGCTGGCATTTTGCAATACGACAGAGAAGGAACTGCGTTTTGAGGCGGATTCATTTTTAGCCGTAGCACAAAACAGCGGATTTCACAACGGTGTGTCACAGGAGAACCGAAAGAAAAATCAGACGATACAGCCCGGCGAGGTGCAGGAGATTGAATTGTCGTGTACTGTAACGGAGATTCTTATCGGGAAAAAGTGGTTTCAAAAATTAGAGGAGGAGACGTACACGCTGGTTTACTGGTGGTATCCGGTACAAAAAGAACTGGTGTTTACCAATGAATAAAATAATTTTACAGGGGAATTGTGTCAGCGGAGCGTGTCTAAAAAAATGGGGAAAGGGGAGAAGAAATTTTGAAAAAATTTGTCAACGGCTGGCTGGATACCGGACTTTTGTGGTTTTCGGCAGTGCTTATTCCGGTCTGGCTTATGGTTATTTTTAAAACGGCGATGTCGGAGCCGGACGTGGTGTACTGCATGAGTGATATATATAGCTATGCACATGAAAAGGGATTAATTATTTTTTTATTGTTGTCCCAGCTTTTTATTATCAACCATATTAAATATGAAATGCGTGCGGCGGTGCTGGTGCGTAAAAAAAGCATGAAAAGCTTTTGGCTTTCGCTGTGTAAAAAGATTTTTTTACAGGCGGGACTGTTTGTACTGTATGTGTTTGTACTGGTAACGGCATACGGCGTGACACATTTCCAGTGGAAATGCAACTGGCGGGAGCTAAACAGCAATGCGTATGCACAAATGCAGCGTCCGGTGAAATTTGAAGTGGCGGCGTGGCAGACGGCAGGCATTTTTCTGATTGTGCTGTTTGCGGAAATTACCGTTATGGCAATGATGATTGTCCTGCTTTGGTGGAAGCTGTCCCAGCCGGTCTACGGTTATGCGGTAATGATGGTGCTGTTTACACTGGAAAAGCAGATGACACCGGCACCGGTCAATATCTTTTTCCTGCGCATGTGTTTTCCTTGCACAAGGCTCTATTATCAGGGAATTCGTGCGGGCGATGAGATACTTTTTCCGCTGTGCTGTGTGGCGGCGGCATTTGTACTGGGACTGTTTTTGATGCGAAGAAAAAATATGTTAAAGAAAGAGGCAGATTAATGAAACAGCAGATTAGGGCGGAATTAAAGCAGGGAATTGTCAGGCGGTGGTATCTGTACATTCTGCCGTTTGCGCTGGGAGCGGTCAGCACGGCAGCATTTTTAAACCGGTATGCGCTGTTGGAAGCATGGACAGGAGAGCTGCGGGCAGCATCATTTGGGGACTGCTTCGCTTACATTTTCCGCGGTATGCAGGAGTATATTCCGAATCAGCACCAGCCGTTTGAAGTGCCGGTATTATTTTTACTGATAAATATTCTGCTTGCGGTGCTGATTGGCGGTTATGCGGTCGGGGAGCTGCACGGAACGGGGCTGAATAAGCTGGTGCGCTGTCAAAGAAGGTCCGATTGGTGGATTTGCAAATGTATCTGGAATGTGATAAGTGTCCTTGGATATTATGCGGCATTGATTGCGGGAGCGGTTACGGCGGCATTTATTGTTTCGATAAAACCGGACGGTGCGGCATTTTTTTCTGGGATAGCACCGCACAAAGAGGTGGTTGTAAAACTGCTTTTTTGTGAAAATCCTGACAAACTAAATGACAAAATGCTCTGCTGTATGGTATTTGTGCTTCCGGTGCTGACCTCCATGGCGGTATCGCTTTTCCAGATGACACTCGAATTTATCCTACAGCCGTGGGTCAGTTTTATGGTGCTTATGACAAACTGTGTATTTTCGGCATTTTTTATGAAAGGGTGCTGGCTGGGGAATTATATGATGCTCTACCGCATGAAACCAATCAATGTAAATGGTGTGGACTGGCAGACCGGCATTTTGATAAATCTTTTAGTCATAGCCGCAAGCATAACGGCGGGGGTATTTCTTTTTGGCAGATATGACGTACTAAACAAAAACAGCATGAATAAGTAATGACGGTCAATTTTAACCGGGCAAAGGAGTGGGAGAAAAATGAATACAATCGAAATCAAAAATCTGAATAAAAAAATTAAAGGGGCAGAGGTTTTAAAAGATATTAATTTACATCTGGAGGGCGGAAAGGTTTATGGATTAAAGGGAAAGAACGGTTCGGGAAAGACAATGCTTATGCGTGCCGTCTGTGGACTGATTCTGCCGACCGGCGGAAGCATTACCATTAACGGGGAACAGCTTGGAAAGCAGATTTCATTCCCGAGAAGTGTCGGGATTCTGATTGAAAATCCTTCGTTTATTCCGGGGTATACGGGACTTAAAAATCTTTCGGTGCTTGCCGCAATCCAGAAGCGTGTCGGGGAAGATGAAATCCGGGAAACGCTTGAAAAGATTGGCTTAGACCCGGACGATAAGCGCACCTACAGAAAATACTCGCTCGGCATGAAACAGCGGCTCGGCATTGCCGCCGCCGTCATGGAAAATCCGGACATCGTCATCTTGGATGAGCCGATTAATGCCTTAGATGAAAGTGGTGCCAAACAGGTGCGCATGATTCTAAAGGAACAGAAAGAGCGCGGCGCAGTCTGCATCATTGCCTGTCACGATTCCGAGGAACTAAACTTTTTATCCGATGAAATCATCGAAATCGCCGAAGGACGAATTGTGCCGCAGGCGTCACAAAGCTGCCATTAGCGTAGCAGTCTGATTATAGCTTCATAAATCCCGACATCATGCACGCGCCTTTTGCGCCTGCCTCTAAAACACCCGGAAGTCTGTCCGGTGTCATGCCGCCAATGGCATACACGGGCAGACAGGTGTTGTCACAGACTTCTTTTAAAAAGGCAAGTCCGCGTCCGGCAAGTCCTGCCTTACATTCCGTTTCATAAATATTTCCTGCAAATACATAGTCTGCACCAAGTTGTTCTGCAAGGCGGACATCATCTACAGAGTGTACCGAAGTGCCAATCTGTGCAAAACCCGATAAAAGTCCCGCTTTGCGGTATGTTTCAAGCTGTGACAGCGACAGCTGGATATACGGGTGATTTAACCGGTGTGCCGATTCAAGAAAGGAATGTAAAATCAGTTTCTTATTATAATGCGTACAAAGTGTGATACAGTCTTTGGCAAGTGCTTCATAAACTGTTTCTTCTAAATCCTTTTCCCGCAGTACAATGGCGGATACATTTGTTGCCGCGATTATTTCCACCTGCGCTAAAAAGCGGTGATAGGATACACTGCCCGGAATGAAATCCAGGGTGTCGGAATCCGGCGGTAGCAGATGGTGGTTGGTAATGGCGATAAAAGCACTGTAATCAGTCATGGACAGCTCCTTTCGAAAGCGGTTTTTGGGTTCTTTAAAAATACTACGTTGCGTAAAGCTATGGAATATGATACCATAGCAATAATGAGTTCTCAAGTTTGTACGTGAAAAATCGGTTAGAAAGTACAGGATGACAGAAGCCCTGTAACTGCATAGAATGAAAGTGTGGTATAAAATCCGGCATAGAGGGGAGGGAATCTGTCAGGAAAAAGCCGCATTTTCGTCAGATGATATTTCGAGAATCAAATAAATAACAGCGAAAATGTCTTTAGCGGCAGAATCGCACAGAAATGGAGCAGATATGGAATATACAATATTTCAGTACATTTATTTTTTCTTCCTATATTCATTTATCGGATGGGTATTTGAAGAAGTGCTGGCGGCATTTAAGTACGGCAGATTTGTCAATCGCGGGTTTGTCAACGGACCGCTCTGCATGAAATACGGCTTTTGCATGATTGTGATTTTAACCGATGTCAGTGATTTGATGGATAATCCTTTTTTACAGTTTGTCATGTGTTTTGTGATTATCACGGTCATTCAGTATGTGGCGGCGGCACTTGTACGCAAAATCACAGGACACCGCCTTTGGGACTATTCGGGACATAAGTGGAATTTAAACGGCTATGTAAGTGTCCGGACATCACTGTTCTGGTCGGTGACTGCCATGCTTTGTATCTGGCTGGTGCATCCGTTTTTATACATTTTATATGAACTGCTTCCGCTGCGGGTGCTAAAGGTGCTTGAAGTGGTACTGCTGGTTTTGTTTGCAGTGGACGTTTTAGTGACGGCGGCGACCATGCTCAAGTGGAAAATACAGGGCAATGTTTATGATACGGTGGCGGCAGGACTTGAAAAGACCAAACAGAGTATCGGGGAAAAACTCATTTTCATGATTCAGAAAAGAATGTACCGCGCTTTTCCGGAAATGGAACATCAGGAAAAGTCCGAAGCAGACGGTTTTGGAAAGCCGGTAAACAGAGTGTTTGCAAAGGGCTTGTGCTTTGATAAGCTGTTTTGGATATTCTTTATCAGTGCGCTGGTCGGGGACTGGATTGAAACGGTGTTTGTGTGGGCGACTTCCGGGGTGCTTATGAGCCGAAGCAGTCTTTTATACGGAACATTCAGCATTGTGTGGGGACTTGGCGGCGCGATTGCGACAGGTCTTTTGTATTCCCTGCAGAAAAGAAATGACCGTTATATTTTTATCGCAGGATTTTTCATGGGTGGTGTGTATGAATACAGCTGCAGCGTGTTTACGGAAGTGGTGTTTGGAACGACGTTCTGGGATTACAGCCATATGCCGTTTAATATCAACGGGCGGATTAATCTGCTGTTCTGCTTTTTCTGGGGTGTGCTTGCCATTGTGTGGTTAAAGCTTTTGTACCCGGCAGTCAGCAGGGTGATTGAAAAGATTCCGCCGGTAGCGGGAAAAGTACTTACGTATATTTTAGTATTTGCAATGGCGCTGGATATGCTGATTTCGTCCGTGGCATTAATGCGCTATGTAGACAGAAAGCAGCAGGCCGGCGCGGATACGGCAGTGGAGCAGTTTTTGGACCACACCTATCCGGACAGTTTTATTGAGTGGGTATATCCGAATATGAAAATAACGGATTAAAGAAATGGAGGAAGTGTATGTTAGAAGTAAAGGGGCTGAAAAAGACATTTAAAATGTCGAAAAAGCAGCAGAAAATCGAAAAGACAAAAGAAAAAATCAAAGTGGCGGTAGCAGACGTTTCATTTGATGCGCGTCCGGGAGAAATCCTTGGAATCCTTGGCGCAAACGGCGCCGGAAAAACCACAACGCTCAGAATTTTAGCATCAGTTATTAAGGCTGATGAAGGTCAGGTGTGTTTAGACGGTGCGGACATTACAGGCAATCTTATGGATTACCGCAGACATATCGGATTTTTAACGAGTGAATTAAAGCTTGAGGACTACTTTACACCGAATTATCTGTTTGACTACTTTTCAAAGCTGTACGGTGTCGGGGAAGAACAGGCAGCACAGCGTAAAAAAGAGCTGTTTGAAAAATTCGGTATTGATAAATTTGCAGAGGTTAAGGTTGCCGATATGTCAACCGGTATGAAACAGAAGATTTCACTGGTCATTTCCATTGTACATAACCCGGATATTATTATCTTTGATGAACCGACCAACGGACTCGATGTTATTACGGAACGGATTGTGGTGAACTTCTTAAAGGAGCTGCGCGAACAGGGCAAATGCATTATTATTTCCAGCCACATTTTCAGCCTGATTGAAAAAATTTGTGACCGTGTGGTCATTATTATCCGTGGCAAATCCGTGTGCTGTGATACACTGGAAAATATTATGGCGGGACAGCCGTTAGAAGACCGGTTCTTTGAACTGTATGAAAATATGGAGGGTAAGGCAGATGAATAATATTTTTACAATCATGAAAAAGGAACTGTTCCGGTATCTTTCGGATAGGCGTATGCTTCTGACAACGATTCTCCTGCCGGGACTGATGATTTATATTGTGTATTCGATTATGGGGCAGGCGATGTCGAGCCAGTTTGAGGTCAAAGATGATTATAAGACATCGGTATTTATGCTGGATACGCCGCAGAGCTTAAAGCCGGTATTTGACAGCTTGAATCTGGATTACCGGGATGCGGATAAATCTATGGACGAGATGAAAATGCAGGTGGAAAATCAGGACTGTGATTTGATTGTCGTATTTCCGAAGGATTTTGAACAGGCAGTGGCAGCTTACGACAGCATGACGGCACAGACACCGGCACCGCAGGTTGAAATTTATTATAATTCCTCAAAGACCGAATCGGCAAGCGGTTACAGCATGATCACAGAGGTTTTAAACCAGTACGAAAGCAGCATGATTAACAAGTTTGATATTAACGCAAATGCAGACGGCGGGTATGACCTGGCATCGGATAAGGATATTACGGGAAAAATCTTCTCCATGCTGTTCCCAATGCTTCTGATGACGTTTATTTTCAGTGCATGTACGTCCCTCGCACCAGAGTCGATTTCAGGGGAAAAGGAGCGCGGCACGCTTACCACACTGCTTGTAACACCGGTACGCCGCTCTGAAATTGCGATTGGAAAGATTCTTGCCCTTAGTATCCTTGCACTGCTGAGCGGTCTGTCAAGTTTTACGGGAACGGCATTGTCCCTGCCGAAGCTTATGGCAATGAGCGGTGACGACGTAGGGGTGAATGTTAATGTCTATCATGTACAGGACTATGCACTGCTGTTAATGATTGTGCTGTGTTCGGTACTGCTGATTATTTCATTGATTTCAGTCGTATCTGCATATGCAAAAAATGTGAAAGAAGCGGGGACATATGTATCGCCGTTAATGATAATTATAATGATTGTGTCAATCAGTACGATGTTTGGAAACGGAACGCCGCAGGAAAATTACTGGTATCTGATTCCGATTTACAACAGCGTGCAGTGCATGAGCAGTGTCTTTTTATTCTCGGTCAATGCCGTGCATGTAATGATTACCTTTGTATCCAATCTGGTTTATGCGGGAATTTTCGTATGGGTACTGACAAGAATGTTTAACAGCGAAAAGATTATGTTTTCTAAGTAAAAATAAAATGCAGGAAAACGCAAGGAGGTTGTAAAGCTTTGCGTTTTCCTGCATTTTTTATAATTTTTTATAAGTTTAGCTGTTCCGGCTTAAAGTGGGCGGGACCAGCGGCCGGAAGCGCCACACGGAAGCACCAGTCCGTTAGAGGATACCGGAAGTCCGACCTCCTGTGAATCGACCTGTCCGTCAAATGCCTTTAATTCCGTAGAAAGCATATAGGAAAGCACAGCAGGCTGTAAGCCGGTGGTGTAAGAGTTAATCAGGAAAAACAGCGGGTCATCGGATAACAGCTGTGCGCACAGTTGAATCAGCGGATAAACGGATTCTTCAATTTTCCAGATTTCACCCTTCGGACCTCTGCCGTAGGATGGCGGGTCCATGATAATACCGTCGTAGTGGTTGCCGCGGCGGATTTCACGCTGGACAAATTTAACGCAGTCATCGACAATCCAGCGGATTGGCTTGTCAATCAGTCCGGAGGATGTCGCATTTTCCTTTGCCCATGCAACAATGCCTTTGGAAGCGTCAACATGGGTGACATGCGCACCGGCAGCAGCTGCGGCAAGGGTTGCACCGCCGGTATAGGCAAAGAGATTTAATACTTTTACCGGCTTATCCGGCTGTTTCTTTATTTTTTCGGAAATCAGATGTCCAAACCAGTCCCAGTTGGTCGCCTGTTCCGGGAAAATACCGGTGTGCTTAAAGCTGAACGGCTTTAAATTAAACGTCAGCGGCTGTTTAAAGGACGGGCTTTCATACTGAATCTGCCATTGCTGCGGCAGGTCAAAGAACTCCCATTCACCGCCGCCCTTACTGCTGCGGTGGTAATGTCCGTTCATTTTACGCCAGCCTTTTTCTTTTTTTGGTGTGTTCCAGATAACCTGCGGGTCGGGTCTTACAAGCAGGTAAGCTCCCCAGCGTTCCAGCTTTTCGCCTTCGGAAGTATCAATGACTTCGTAATCTTTCCAGTTATTTGCAATAAACATATATAAAACCTTTCTTTCCTGATGTATATGGGCTGAAGTCCGGCAAGCATTTATGCAGACCCGGACGGATTTTTGCCGTCTGCCATAGACATCATAAATAATCGCTTATGAATGTTTATTTATCATATCATAAAGGTTTGATGGTGACAATCCCACGATATGTGAATATGGGGCAGAATTTTGGAAGTGCGTAGTGCAAATTGATTTAGGGCAATCAGAATTTGGAGCGATTGTGCGGATATCAGTCTATATAATAGGTAGAAACATCTCAAATCCATGCGGAAAAGTTGCAAAATAGCGGGGTAATCAGTATAATAACATCATATTTGCAGAAAAAATGACAAAAGGGAATAAAAGTACACCCCGGAACGGAGGGAAAATGTTTCAGAATTACAAAACGAAAACCTTGAAAAAAGATATTTTATCAGGAATTATTGTAGCCCTGGTATCAATTCCGATTTCAATGGGATATGCGCAGGTTGCCGGACTGCCGGTTGTATATGGCTTATACGGCTCACTGCTCCCGATTCTTGTATTCAGTCTGATTACTTCATCGCCGCAGTTTGTATTTGGTGTCGATGCAACACCGGCGGCACTGGTCGGTGCGACACTGGCTTCACTTGGCATTGTAACAGGCTCAGAAGAAGCAATCAGGCTGGTGCCGGTCATTACGCTGGTGACTGCCGGGTGGCTTCTGCTGTTTTACATCGTGCGCGCAGGCAAGCTGGTGAGTTACATCTCAACGCCGGTTATGGGCGGATTTATTTCCGGTATCGGCTGTACGATTATTTTAATGCAGGTGGCAAAGCTGTTTGGCGGTTCGGCAGGCACGGGAGAACTTTTTGTTCTGATTGCCCATATCTTAAACCAGCTGCAATATTTTAACCTGTTATCGGCGGTGCTTGGCATTGGTACGATTGTGATTATTTTAACAGCAAAAAAATATGTACCGAAGTTTCCAATGTCGGTGGTATTAATGGCAGTGGGAGCTGCACTGACTGCCGTTTTCCATATTGACCGGTATGGGGTGAAGCTTCTGCCGCAGGTATCGGCGGGACTTCCAAAACTGGCATTTCCCGATGTCAGTGTGCTGGGTGAAAATACAGGGGATATTCTTTTGCTGTCTTTTACCGTGGCACTTGTTATTGTGGCACAGACATTACTTGCCAGCAGTAATTATGCGTTAAAATACAATTATAAAATCAACAACAATCGCGAGGTGCTTGCCTATGCGGCGGGCAATTTCGCCGGAGCGCTGGTGGGATGCTGCCCGATTAACGGCAGTGTGTCAAGAACCGGCATCGGCGACCAGTTTGGCGCACGCTCGCAGGTGATGTCTTTATCGGCAGCATTTACAATGGTACTGGTACTGCTGTTTGGCACAGGGCTGTTACAGTATCTTCCGGTTCCGGTGCTGACCGGTATTGTTATCTGTGCGCTGATTGGCATTCTGGAATTCGGACTTGCAAAGAAGCTTTGGAAGACGAATAAGCAGGAATTCTTAATATTTATGGCAGCGTTTTTTGGTGTTCTGATTTTTGGAACGATTTACGGTGTTATTATTGGCGTGATTTTATCGTTTATTGCAGTAATTATCCGCGCAGTAGTGCCACCGAAAGGATTTCTTGGCATGATTCCGGGACAGGAGGGCTTTTATGCATTGAAAAGAAACCGCAATGCCCACCCGGTACAGCATACGGTAATTTACCGTTTTTCGGGCAATCTGTTTTTTGCCAATATTGACACATTCCAGAATGATATTGAAAATGCGATAAAAGAAGATACCAAACAGGTGATTGTCGATGCGAGCGGAATCGGAAGCATTGATATCACAGCCGCAGACCGCCTTGTTATTTTAAACAGAAATCTGCGTGCGAAGGGAATCCGCTTTTATCTGACAGAGCATGTAGGTGCGGTCAACGACCAGTTAAGGGCTTTTGGAGCGGGGAGTCTGGTAGAGGAAGGCGTTGCAAGAAGAACCATTTCACTTGCACTGCGTGATGCGGGTGTGGATAAGCCGTATCCGCTGGAAAATGAAAACGGACTGAATATGAAATATGCCTTTGTGGAGGCGCAGGAGCGGCTCGCGGAATTTGAATGGGCATTTGGGAATGATGCGGAAGAAAAAATGGAACAGATTGCGATAGAGGTTGTCCGGCAGATTACAGCTGCAAATGAACATAGTGCAGAGGCACTTAAAAAAGCAGAAAATCACGTATCATGGGGCCGTATCGGTTTGTATGACGAAGAAGAGCTGCTTGACCGTCTGGAAATGCATTTGTCTGAAATAGCACAGAACAACCCTGAAAATGAAAGTGAGATTGAAGAGCAGATTGAACAGCGAAGAAGTATTGTTGAATTAAAATTACAGCATATCAATCCCGAAGCACTCCATATGCTCAAGCAGCACCGCCACGAACTGGCAATGCAGTTTAAAGAACGCAATCCGAAAGCCTACGCGCATATGCTGGAACGCAGAAAAGAGCATATCCACAGGCTGACCAAGACCAATCCCGAACTGGCGGCAAAGCTGCGGGAATTATACGGTGAGAATGGAGAAGAATCATGAATATATTAAATGTAGAAAAAGTAAGCAAAACCTATGGAGAAAAACAATTGTTTGACGAGGTGACACTCGGTGTTAACAAAGGCGACAAAATCGGTGTTATCGGTGTCAACGGCACGGGAAAATCTACATTTTTAAAAATTATTGCGGGCCTGGAGGAAGCCGATGCCGGACAGGTTGTAAAGGGCAAGGGCGTAACGGTCGCTTATCTGGAGCAGAAGGCGCAGTTTCCGGAAAAGGATACGATTCTTGGCTACGTCCTGCGTGGCAAACAGCACAGCAGTGAAGCGGAAGCGAAGACAATTCTTACAAAGCTTGGCATTACGGAATTTGATAAAGATATTCATACGCTTTCCGGCGGGCAGAAAAAAAGAGTTGCGCTGGCAAAGACACTTGTAGAACCGGCGGAGGTACTGATATTAGACGAGCCGACCAATCATTTGGATAATGAAATGGTCATCTGGCTGGAAGATTATATCCGTCAGTTTAAGGGCGAGCTGCTTATGGTAACACATGACCGTTATTTTCTTGACAATGTTACCAACCGGATTGTGGAACTTGACCGCACGCATTTATACAGCTACGATACGAATTATTCGGGTTTTCTGGAGTTAAAGACCCAGCGTGAGCAGATGGAAATGGCGACCGAAGAAAAGCGGCAGAATATTCTGCGTCGTGAGCTGGAATGGATCCGCAGGGGCTGTCAGGCGCGTTCCACCAAACAGCAGGCAAGAATTGACCGTTATGAGGATATGAAGGAAGCGTCCAGACAGGCACGTGCCAGCTTTGAAAAACAGGCAATGGAGATGAACTCGGTCACATCGCGCCTCGGCAAAAAGACGATTGAACTGGAAAATATCACAAAAGCCTATGACGGCATTACGTATATCCGTGATTTTTCATACATATTTTTAAGAGATGACCGTATCGGTATCATAGGTAGAAACGGCTGTGGAAAATCGACCCTGATGAAGATTATCACAGGACAGATTCAGCCGGACTCCGGCACGGTTTCAATCGGTGAAACGGTAAAAATCGGGTATTTCATGCAGGAGAATGAACCGCTGGACGAAAAAATGACGGTGCTTGAATATGTAAGAAGCATCGGCGAATATGTGACAACGGCAACCGGCAAGGCAACAGCGTCCCAGATGTGCGAGCGTTTTTTATTTACGCCGAAAATGCAGTGGACACCGATAGAAAAGTTATCCGGTGGTGAAAAGAGAAGACTCTATCTGCTCAGTGTCTTAATGAGTGCGCCGAATGTACTGATATTAGATGAACCGACCAACGATCTGGATATTGAAACGCTGGAAATACTCGAAGACTACTTAGACGGCTTTGCAGGTATTGTCATTACCGTATCGCATGACCGTTATTTTCTGGACAGAATTGTGGATCGTATTTTCGCATTTGAGGAAAATGGTATCCTGCACCAGTACGAAGGCGGATTTAGCGACTATTACGAAAAGTCCGGAGGTATGCAGGCAAAACAGGCTAAGATTGCGGAAAAGCCGAAGGGTAAAAAAGAATACAATAAGGACCGCGAGAAAAAACTCCGCTTTTCTTATAAGGAACAAAAAGAATACGAAGTGATTGATGAAGAAATCGCCGCGCTGGAACAAAAAATTGCTAAGCTGGATAGCGAAATAGAAATGGCTGCAACACAGTACAGCCGTTTAACGGAGCTGACACAGGAAAAGAGTGAACTGGAAGAACAGCTGGAGTTTAAGATGAACCGCTGGGTGGAATTAAATGAACTGGCGGAGCAGATTGAACAGCAGAAACAAAAATAAAATGATGCAGTAAAATACCATCAGACAAATTTTGACAAAAATACCTCCATATGATAGACTCAAATATGTATAATTTATAAAAAAATTATAACGAAAAAATAAACTACGGAGGGAAAGAAATGTTTTGTAAATTTTGTGGGAAAGAGCTTCAGGACGGAGAAGTATGTGGATGCGCAGGCAGCCAGCAGGCAGCCGCAGCACAGGCACAGCAGACATCCGGTGCAGCACAGGCAGCAACGGATCAGATGAGCAGTCAGGTTAATGCCGGTCAGGCAGATGCAGCGGGTGCACAGGGGACGCAGTTTAATACGGCACAGATGCAGCAGAAGGCAAACGAGTATATGCAGCAGGGTATGGAAGCGGCAGGAAATGCATGGAAGAATCTGCTTGGCATCTTTAAGTCACCGGCACAGGAAGGCCGTGCTTATGTGGCAGAGTCTGATATGACAGTGTCACTGATTCTGATTGTGTTACAGGCAGTCATTGCCGGCTTGTTCGGATTAATCTGCACCACCAGAATCAATGCAGCTTTTTCAGGGATTACTTCATATTTTTCATCAAATAAGTATCAGGTATCCAATGCAAAGGGATTTTTTGTTACATTGATTTTTTCAGTTGTTTTATCAGCAGTGTTTGCGTTGATTTTCTTTGCAGCAGGCAAGATTGTAAAGGCAGATATTGATTACAAAAAGGCGCTTGCAATTACAAGTGTAAGAAGTGCTGCAGTGATTCCGTTTATGCTTGCAGGCTGTGTTCTGTTATTTGTTAATCCGGGCATAGCATTTGCAGTATTCTATCTTGGCAATATTTTGGCAATCTGCTTTGTATATGCTGCAATGACAGGAATCTGTGAAGAAAATAAGCTTTCTTATATGATTGCAGTAAGCGTAATCGTATTTGCGGTTGTGGCAGTCGTTATCATGAGCAAAGCTGTGGGACTGTATGTACCGTCAGGTATTAAAAGCTTATCAAGCCTGAGCAGCCTGATGAGTATGTTTTACTAATCCGGAAAGAAATATAAAACGGATTTCTTCTATATATAATAGGTAGAAATTTGAAAAAATGACAACAGGGTGATTGTTCTTAAAAAAGAACAATTATCCTGTTGATTTTATTAGTATAGTCGTGTATACTAGCAATTGCTGTGACATTGATAGCTGTGAAGCGTGAGGTTGCTGCGATACAATCGCAGGTTTTCCGTGGAGCGAATGTCAAATAATTCTGGCGACAAGTCACTGTACAATATCATCTGTAAATGAATAAGATGACCCGTAGGTTCACAACGTCCTAAGAGATATTGTGATACGCGTGGGAGCGTGTACAGTCACCGCTTGTCGTACTTAAATCTAGAAAGTGCGAAGGAGGCGACTTTTTTTATGGCAAATCAGGTAATTAGAATTACACTGAAGGCTTATGATCATCAGTTAATCGATCAGTCAGCAAAGAAAATCATTGAAACTGCTAAGAAAACAGGAGCACAGGTAAGTGGTCCGGTACCTCTTCCAACAAAGAAGGAAGTTGTTACAATTCTTAGAGCTGTTCACAAGTACAAGGATTCAAGAGAACAGTTCGAGCAGAGAACACACAAGAGACTGATTGATGTATTATCTCCATCTCAGAAGACTGTAGATGCTTTATCTAAGTTAGAGATGCCGGCTGGTGTGTTTATCAACTTAAAGGTAATGAACTAATCATTACAGACATTTTTCATTATTAGAGCAATAATCCTAAGGGTTTAATATAGAAGCAACTTATGCAACGTATTCATTTAAGGAATACAACATGCAGCACAGTGGTGCGGGTTCCACTTATATTGGCTGTTCTAGGATGACAGGATGCGCTGTGCGTGCGTTATAAATCGGGCATAGAAGCCGGAAGAAATTCAAAGAATTTCTTTCAGATGAATATGCTCGGAACGAGCATATTCATCTTGTCCGCTGTAGATTAAACAGGAGGAAAATCAATGAAGAAGGCAATTTTAGCTACAAAAGTCGGAATGACTCAAATCTTCAAC